>ERZ772827.1738-NODE-1738-length-10917-cov-2.681734_pt1 | contig 10917 bp, 9 predicted proteins | sample MGYA00580850_ERZ772827 | MGnify/ENA primary metagenome ERZ772827 (study PRJEB29015, sample SAMEA2737950) | human oral metagenome | biome: human oral; feature: human-associated habitat; material: dental | place: China | collected 2145 ...
TATACAACTTTGCTAAAATTATTTTCCTTTATTGCAAAATTGTCTTTCACAAGGTATGCCGTCATTATCGCCGTCGGTTCTTTGAGTGCCGCCGTCCTCGTATCTTCCGCATTTTTTTAGGTACTCTTTTGCTTCTGCGCAACTACTAAAATGACTGCAATGCGTTTTTTTATTGCAATCAATCGCTGTACCAAAAGCAAAACTTGCGACCATTAAACCAAGCAAAACATATTTCATAATTTTCTCCTAAAAGATGAGCGATTTTAGATAGCTTCGGTATTATATGTAGATTAAACTTATAGAAAACTTTTGCAGCAATGCGTCTGTTAAATTTGCCCAAGAGAGCCACAGCTGCGTAAAACGAGCGGTTTTTGACACAACTGTTTCAAATAGTAGAAAAAGAATTAACTCGGCTTGACGAGCAATGTTTTACAAAACACGAAAAAAGTAAGCGTTAAATTTAGCCACCCTATCACGTGCTTAGCGTAAATTTACGGCATCCTTTTCAAAGCAAACAGGCGGACAAATTTGCCCCAAAACAGCTAAATTTAATCCTCTCTAACCCGCAAAAATATCGGAAACCTCGGCACTCCTTTTGCGGTTAAATTTTGATATTTGTAGGTTATTATAGAGCCGATTTTAGGCGGGTTTGCGCGATCTTCGTCGCTAAAGCCCGAGCCCACTTTAAATTTAACTCCGTGCGGGATTTGCTCGTCTGGGTTTGAGCCTGCCGCGCTAAACGCCTTGCAGGTTACTGAGCCCATGAGTCCGGCGTATTTACCTGTGCCAGCATTTACCTCCGTTACCTCGCACTCGGCGTCTTTAAATTTTTTATATTTCAGCGCGTTTTTGCTTCGTTTTCGCTCGTATGGCGCGTTTGGTTCGCGCACGACGGCACCCTCGCCGCCCTTTGCGATGACGGCCTCCGCAAACGCCTCAAATTCGGCGTTATCTTTTACTTTTACTTGTTTGATTATCTTTAAATTTTGCCCGGCTTGCGGATTTTGCAAGATAAATTTTTCAAGCTCGCTAAGCCGCTCCAAAAGTCCGCCGCTAGCCTCAGGCACGTCAAAAACGTAAAATTTGATCTCGCTCCACACCGTAACACTCGGCGTTTTATCCATCACGATCGATTGGATTTTTTCAAATTCGCCCCGCGCGGTGTAAAGCTCGCCGTCAAGCGCAAATGGCGGAAAATGCGCGCTCCAGCCCTCTGGCGCGGCTATAATTTTACCGTTTCTAGAGAGCAAATTTCGCCCGTCCCAGTAGGCGCGCACGCCGTCTAGTTTCTCGCTAGCTAGCCAACCGCCGACGTTTTGACCTTTGTATTCGCTAAGCTTTAAAAGCTCAAATTTAGCTTTTTTAGCGGTATCTACACCCGCGCCGCTTATGTTTTCGCTCTGCGCCGCCAAAGCAAAATTTAAAAAGGCGGCCAGCAAGAGAGCGAAAAATCTCAAATTTTAACCCCGTAAAACTCGCAGTACCACTCGATAAACCTAGCCACTCCGTCATTTACGCTAGTGTTTGGCTTGTAGTCAAAGTCAGCTACCAGATCGCCCACGTCCGCATAGGTCGCAGGTACGTCGCCGGCTTGAAGCGGGAGGAAGTTTTTTGCTATCTCGCGGCCGATTTTTAGCTCGACGGCCTTGATGTAGTCCATGAGCTCTACGGGGCTATTATTGCCGATATTATAGACCTTAAACGGCGCGCTAGAGGTGGCTGGATCGGGATGCTTCGCGTCCCACGCGGGATTTGGTTTTGCCGGGTTGTCGATGCATTTTATGATGCCCTTTACGATGTCGTCCACGTAGGTAAAGTCGCGCTTCATCTTGCCGTAGTTAAAGACGTCGATTTTCTTGCCTTTTAGCGCGGCATCGACAAATAAAAACAGCGCCATATCAGGGCGTCCCCACGGACCGTAAACGGTGAAAAATCGCAGTCCCGTAGTCGGCACGCCAAAGAGATGCGAGTACGTGTGCGCCATCATTTCGTTGCTTTTTTTGGTCGCGGCGTAGAGGCTGATCGGGTGATTTACGCCCTCGTGCGTACTAAAGGGCATATTTTCGTTTAGGCCGTAGACCGAGCTAGAGCTTGCGTAGACTAAATTTGCGGTTTGGTTGTGACGGCAGCACTCTAGGATGTTCATAAATCCCGTGACGTTGCTGTCGATGTAGGCTTGCGGGTTTATTAGCGAGTAGCGAACGCCCGCCTGAGCGGCTAAATTTACGACGCAGTCAAATTTCTCGCTCTCAAAAAGCTTTTTCATCGTCTCGCCGTCGGCTAGATCGGCTTTTATAAATTTTAAATTAGGCTGCGTTTTTGAGGTGGTAAGCTTGCCATAGTCTATCTCGCTCACGTCAAAACCGGCCGTTTTTAGGCGCGCGAGCTTTAAATTTACGTCGTAGTAGTCGTTTATCACGTCGTACCCGACGACCTCGTCGCCCCTTTTTACGAGGGCGTTTGCCAAGTGAAATCCGATAAATCCCGCCGTTCCGGTTACTAAAATTTTCATGTTTTTCCTTTGTGATTTGACGCTATTTTAGCGTATTTTTGCGCCCGTTCTCACTGCTCGTCCAAATTTATCTCGGGCATATTTTCTTCGGTGTAGTACTCCTCTGTCCCGGCTTGCTCGCCGTCTTCGTCAAGCTCCGGCTCATCCTCGTAGTTTTGCGTTTCAAGGCGCACCAGCTCGCGCTCGACCGCCTCGCAAAACACCGGCGTATAGCCCATCTGAGCGCAGTTTGCCGCGAGCCACTCGCTCATCACCGAGATGTCGTCGGCGTAATCATCCAGCGTCAAATTTCCGCGCAAAAGCTCGTATTTTAGGAAAAGCCAGTAGGTGTTTAGCACGTCGCTTTCGCAGTATTCGTTGATCTTGTCGATCTTACCGTCAAAAAACAGCTCCATCACCTGATCGCCGTGCACGTCGTATTTGCCGGGCAAATTTAAGCTCGCGCAAAGCGTGTCCAGCTTTAGCCCACGCACGGAGCCAAACTCGCTCACGTGGTCAAGCAGATCAAAGTGAAATTTGCCGCTGTATCGGTCGCGGTAGTTGCCGTCCCATTTGCCTTTGCCAAGCTCCTTGTTTTCGACCTCGTAAAAGCTCGGAAACGAGACGTTATACCTCATCGCGCGCGTTAAAATCATCGGCAAGTCAAAGCCCCGTCCGTTAAAGCTAACTAGGCGCGGGTTGTGCGAATTTACGAAGCCGATAAATTTATTTAGGATTTCGCGCTCGTTTGCGCCCTTCATCGTGCTTACGCGCAAAAATTTACCGTACTCGTCCGCCATCACAGCTGAAATCGCCACAACGCGGTGAAACATCACGGGCAAAAACTCGCTTCCGCTTGCTGCCTTTTGCGCGGCAAACGCCTGCCTCGCCACCTCCGCGTCGCTTCCCTCATACCCGTAAATTTTACGCAAAAGCGCGGTATCGGGCACCGTTTCGCAGTCAAAAACGCAGATATAATTTTTAGCCATTTCAAACCTTTTTTAGCTATTTTTGCCTAAAATGATAGCTAAAAATCTTTATAAAAGCGATAAATGAATAAAAACCCAGCCCCAAACATCGCCGTTATCAAGCTCTCCGCCCTGGGCGACATCGTCCACGCGGTAGTCATTTTGCAGTTTATCGAAAAGCACCTACCAAAAGCTAAAATAACGTGGTTTGCCGACGCCAAATTTAGCGAGATTTTATTCCTTTGCCCGCAAATTTCGCGCGTCGTATCGCTACCGCTAAAAAACGGCGAATACAAAAAAAGCTTGGAGCTGATCGCGTCTGCTAAGCAAGAGGGCAAATTTGACTACGTCATCGACCTGCAAGGACTTCTCAAATCCGCCGCGGTCGCGAAGCTTCTTGGAAAAAATAGCTACGGATTTGATAAATTTAGCGCCAAAGAACCGCTTGCGGCGCTGTTTTATAGGTATAAATTTAATTGCGACTACGCCCAAAATATCATCTTGCGAAATTTAAAACTTACGGCTTTTGCCTTAGGTTTTAGTTTTAGCGAGGATGAAATTTTAGCCAAACAGCCTTGTTTTAGCGCCTCGCAAAGTAAATTTAAAAGCTCAAAAAAGAAAATTTTGATAGCGCCTTTTGCTAGCGAGCCGAGTAAAATTTACGATAAATTTGGCGATGTTATCGCGCTGCTTGACGAGCCGAAAAATGAAATTTTTATCTGCTATAACGGCGAAAAAGAGGAAAAAGAGGCTCTAAATTTGATCAAAAACTCAAACGCAAAACCGCTAAGCTTAAACCTAAAAGAGCTCGTAAGCTTTATCTCGTCCTGCGACCTTGTTATCGGCAACGATAGCGGCGTGACGCATATCGCCTGGGCGCAAAATCGCCCCTCTATCACGCTTTTTGGCAACCGGCCGGCCGAGCGAAACGCCTACGCAACGCCCGTAAATTTAACGCTGGATGCCGGCAAAAAAATAGACGCGAAAAAGATAAACAAAAGCGACTTTTGCGTGCGAGATATCGCGCCGCAGGCTATCGCAAACGCGGCAAAAAGGCTACTTGATGCGTGATTTATTTTACCTTTGGCTTTATAGATTTTTTAAATTTATCTTTACCGTTACGCCCGCGTTTTTGCTAGATCCATTTTTAAATTTCATCGCGTTTTTGTTTTATAAATTTGACGCCAAACACACCAAAATCATCAGAGCAAATCTAAATTTCGCCTACGCGGGCGAGCTAACGGCCGAGCAAAAAGAGCGGATCATCAAAGACACGTACCGAAACTATGCCAAATTTGCGGTAAATTTTATAAAAAATCAAAACGCGAGCAAGGAAAAAATCCTAGAAAAAGTCGAATTTAAAAACCTAGAAATCTTTCAAAACGTGCTCGCCTCGGGCCGCCCGATCATCGTACAAACCGCGCACTACGGGCAGTGGGAGCTCTTTTCGCTGGCGATGGCGGCAAAATTCGGCGGCGTTAGCATCGTCGGACGCGCGCTTGATAGCGCGGTCATGCAGCGCATTTTGGCAGCCAACCGCACCCGCTTTGATATCGAGCTAATCGATAAAATGGGCGGCGCCAAGCAAATTTTAAAAGCGGTTAAGGCGCGCCGATTAGTCGGCATCCTAGTCGATCAAAACACCGCCAAAGAGGAAGGCGTAGAGGTTAAATTTTTCGGACGAAAAGTCCTGCATACGCCCGCGGTTAGCATTTTCGCGCAAAAAACGGACGCGCTCATCGTACCCGCATTTATCCGCGAAAAAGGGGCAAACCTCAGCGAAATTTGCTTTTTTCCGCCGATTGACATTAGGGATTTTGATAAAGACGACGCCGTGCAAAAGGCCACGCAAGCTCAATCAGACGCTACCGAGGCCGCCGTACGCGAGAAGCCTGGCGAGTATTTTTGGTTTCATAAACGATTTAAGCATTTTAACGAGGAAATTTATAAATGCTAAGCGTCGTAATCCTCACTCTTAACAGCGAAAAATACCTCGCCGAGGTGCTAAAAAGCTGCGAATTTGCAGATGAAGTCGTCGTGGTCGATAGCGGCTCTACCGACGCTACGGAGCAAATTTGCGCTGGGTTTAAAAACGTCAAATTTCACAAGCAAAAATGGCTGGGATTTAGCGCGCAGAAGCAGCTGGGCGTGGATCTAGCGCGTAATCGCTGGGTTTTCGTGCTAGATAGCGACGAGGTGATTTTAGAGCCTTTGCGGGAGGAAATTTTGCAAATTTTACAGCGTCCCGAGTTTTGCGCATACGAGGTGGCTCGCGCAAATATATTTTTCGGCAAAGAAGTGCGCACGATGGGACTTTATCCAGACTGCACGGTTAGGCTTTTTGACAAGACGCAGGCGGAATTTGACGGGCGCGAGATACACGAAAAGGTCGTTTTAAAAAGCGCGGCAAAAACCGGCGGACAAATCTCGGCCGACGCCGCAAAAGAAGCAAATTCAACCAGCCCAAAAAATGAAATCGGCAGGCTAAAAAACCACTTCAAACACTACGCCTACGACAATATCGAGCAGTTTATCGCTAAGCAAAATCGCTACTCGAGCCTTGGCGCAAAGGGTGTAAAATCAAGCAAATTTAAGGCCGTTTTAAATCCCGCGTGGACGTTTTTTAAGCTATTTTTCCTAAAAGGCGGCTGGCGCGAGGGCTGGCGCGGCTACGTGATAGCAAGGCTTTACGCGCAATACACATTTTGGAAGTACGTAAAATGAAAGATAAAAAAATCAAAATCCTAGTTATGAAATTTAGAAACATCGGCGACGTGCTGCTCACGACTCCGCTCATCGAAAACCTGCGCCGCATCTACCCTGACGCGCAGATAGATTTCGCGCTAAACAAGGGCACCGAGGCGATGATCGAGGGCAACCCAAACATCCAAAACATCCATATCTACGACCGAGCAAATATAAAAGAGGTCGGCTTTTTCAAACGACTTTGGCGCGAGCTAAAGTTTATCCGCGCTATCAAAAAGCAAAAATACGACATCGCCGTGCAGACCACGACGGGCGACCGCGGCATCATCGTCGCCAAATACGCCAAGATAAAAACCATCGTGGGCTTTGAGGGCAAAAACAAAGCCGTAAATAAAATAATCACGCACAAAGCCCCTAAAATAGGCGGCCTGCGCCACACCGTTGATAGAAATCTAGACGCCCTGGCCGCGCTAGGACACGAGCCTAGCGGCAAAAGAGTTAGCGTGTATTTTGATCCGGACTGCATCAGTCATCTAAATTTACCGCCTAAATTTATCCACGTGCACCTAACTAGCCGCTGGATGTTTAAGTGCGCGGACGACGAAACTATGGCCGCGATAATCGACTTTTGCGAGGGGCTTGGCGTGCGGGTCGTGCTAACAGCCGACAACAACGACGCCGAGCTAAAAAAGCTAGACGACGTGCTGGCGCTGTGCTCCTCTAGCCCCGTAAATCTAGGCGGCAAACTCACCCTAAAGCAAACCGCCGCGCTCTCGAAGCGCTCCGCGATGTTTATCGGCGTAGATACGGCGATCATGCACCTAGCCGCGGCCAACGACGTGCCCGTGATCGCGCTGTTTGGGCCTAGCGGGGCGTTTGAGTGGGGGCCGTGGGATAACGATCTAAACGCAAACGGCTACACGCAGCGCAACGGCAACCAAACTATGGGCAAGCACGCGGTATTTCAAAAAGACTGGGACTTCGTGCCGTGCGACAAAGAGGGGATGATAAAGCACGGCGTGGAGCGGACGCTGATGAGATTTGAGGGCGAGGAGCTAGAGGCGATAAAGAGCAAAATCAGGGAAAATTTGAGCCGAAACTAAGCGCGCTTTGTAACATACGGCCGTTTTGGCTAAATTTTACGAGCAAATTTGAGCCGCGAGCGGTAAGTTTGGCTGCTTTGGTTAAATTTGACGATCAAATTTATCGGCTCAAATTTTGTAAAGTCAAATTTGATTTAAACGCTGGCCGTCAAATTTGACCTTTTTGATTTCATAAATTTGGGCGCTTAAATTTGACGCCTAGCCTTTCTTTTCATTAAACATATACGAGATCACGAAAACGATCAGACAAACGGGCGCGAACGCAAATGCAAACGCCACGCTCCAGCCGGCGGCACGCTCGCCCCAAAAATACCCCGCCGCGAGGCATGCCAAAAACCCGCCGTAAAAAGCGCCGAGCGATAAATTTTCTACCGTAAAAAGTAGCAAACTAAGATTTGGATTTTTTACAAACAGCTTGCTTGGCTTAAAATTTTTATACCTTTTGAACAAATACCAAAGCAGCGCGCAAGCCAAAATCGCAAATATTGCCGCAAAAACGGCAATCCTTAGCGCGCCCTCAAAAGGCAAAACCGCCAAAATCAAAGCCGCCGCCCACCAAGCGAGTAAAAAAACCATCGGCACCGCTAGCAAATATCTCGCCGCTCTGTGAAATTTATACCTTTGCTCTGCATCCATCGGTCTTAAGTCTCTTAAATTTTTTAATAAAATTCATCTTAGAGAATTTAGCGTCTCTCTATATCTCTACCGCCCAAATAATATTCTTCCAGCGGATAATTTAAATTCCCGCAGTTATCAAATTTAAAACCTTTTCCAATACCGACTACAGCATTTTTTCTCTCTTTATAGTATTTCTTCACGATAATAAAATTTTCTCTCGTATCGTACAGATACTCCGAATGGTTAAATTGCATATAATTGCCGTTAAATATAGCAAATTTATCAAGGAACAAAGTGCCTGTAGTGTCTTTATCACCACCACCGATCCTAATTATCGGCCTATCAAGCCCCAGACTTACGCCATCCGGAGATATTTTTAGATATTTTTTAGGATCGGTTTTTTTAGCCTTTAACTCTTTCATCAGTATCTCCTCGGTCGTTTTTCCCTCTTGATAATATTTTTCCAATACTTCAAAACAATTCGATAAGTTTATATTTTCTAATTCATAGTATGCAACCTCGTATCTACTATGCCAAAAACTACCGTAGGTTTTAAATTTGTAATCGTCAATCATCCAATCTAGTTTTATATCATAATCTAAATACGCCCCCGCTACTTTTTTATACAGCTCCTCTTTTGGTAAAATCCTATCCTCTTTTAGGCAGTATCCTTGCTTGTATTTATTGTAATCAGGGAGGGAAACGACGGCGAAGCCTCGTGAAGTGGAGTAATCGGGAATTATACGGATAAATGCTGCGCAAAGTATCGCCGTAAAAAGCACTACCAACCAAACTATCTTTTTAAGTTTGCTACCGAAGAGTTTTTGTTTTAAATTTAAGTTCAAAATTTGCCTTGTTGTTTTATTTACATTATGATTATATTGCGATTAAACTTAGGTGTTTATAAGCGGATATCGCTGTTTTAAAATTTAATTTTGCAGGGGTCTTTTGCCAGAGCTTAGAAGGGTAGGCAAATTTGACGACTTAGCCGCCAAATTTGCCTCTCATAGCGTAAATTTAAGCTTCCTCCGCCGCGCCCAAATTTCCCTCGCCCGCGACCAGCTGGGCCGCTAGCTTTTTGCTTGATTTAAAGTCCACTTTGCCCGTTCCTAGCACCGGTACGGCCTCTACTTTGTAAATCTTTGAAGGCTGCATGATAGATGGTATCGCAGAAGCTCTGATGCGCGCGGCTAGCTCCTCCTCGCTTATCTCGCCGCTAAAGAGCATGACGACTTGCTCGCCCTTTTTCTCGTCGGCGACGTTGGTGCAGACAAAGGTCGCCTCATCACCCAGCACGGCTGAAATTTGAGCCTCGAGCGCGCCTAGGCTTATCATCTCGCCGCCGATTTTGGCAAAGCGAGAGAGCCTATCCGTGATAGTTAAGAAGCCCGCCTCGTCCAAAAAGCCGATGTCGCCGCTGTTATAGTAGCGCACGCCGTCTAGCTCGACGATCGCCTCTTTCGTGCGCTCCTCGTCCAGATAGTAGCCCTTCATTACCTGATGGCCGCCGATTAGGATGAGGCCCGCTTGCCCGTTTTCTAGCTTTGCTAGGCTCGTTGGATCGCAGATTCTTATTATCGTGCCGGCTGTCGGTAGACCCACGCTGCCCTCTTTTGAGAAAACGAGCTCTTTAAAAAACTCGGGCTCTAGCACGTTTGCGGTATTTACGCTAACGACGGGCGAGGTCTCGGTCGTGCCGTAGCCCTCGTAAATTTCGACGCCAAATTTCATCTTAAACTCGCGCTTAACGGCCGCGTTTAGCTTCTCGGCGCCGGCGATGGCGTAGCGGATCGTAGAAAACATCAGCGGATTTAGCTTTTTGTTTTTGGTATAGAGCCTAAAAAACGTCGACGTGCCAAACATTATCGTCGCGTGGTATTTAGCAACCATCTTACCCACGGCAAAGGCGTCCGTAGGATCAGGCACGTGAGCCGAGGCGATACCTTCGCTAAGCGGGAAAAAGGTCGCCGCAGTAAGCCCGAACGAGTGAAATATCGGTAGCGACGCCAAGATCACGTCGTTGCCGTCCGTATTTACGATCTCTGAAATTTGCTTGATGTTAGCCATTATGTTTTTATGCGTTAGCACGATGCCTTTTGGCGTGCCTTCGCTGCCGCTGCTAAAGAGTATCGTCGCATCGTCGTCGATGCGAACGTCGCGAAAATAAATAAGCTCAAGCAGCCAGCGCGGCATCAAAATCGCCTTTAGCATCGCGCAAATTTTATCAGCCTTGCTTATGCCCTGCGCGACGTCTTCGAGATAGATGAGTCTGCCTTTTAGAGATTCTTCCAGCTCAAAGCCGCGAGCCTTTAGCTTGGCGATAAACTGGCGCGACGTGATTATGCTTCTTAACCCAGCCTTGTCCGCGCAGCCGATCAAATTTTGCTCGCTAAGCGTGTAGTTTAGATTTACGCTTATCTTGCCTCTGATAAATAGCATCAAATTTATAATGCTACCCATCACCGAGGACGGCAGTATCACGCCGACGTTTCGCTCTTTTAAAAACGCGAATTTAAATTTGGACAAAAACACTAGCACCGTCGCGATAACCTTGAGATTGTTTAGATCAGCGCCCGTGCTATCTACCATCGAGCGCTTAAACATATCCGCTTTAGCGTGTTTTAGCCAGCTAAACTGCATAGGCTCTAGAGTTTTTAGATACTCGGCCCAGCTAAAAAACGACAGCTCGACGACCTTTTCGCGCACCTGCGGGGCTTTGGTCTCAGGCGCCAAAGGCGCGCCGAAGCTCACCCTGATAGCGCGTTTGCCGTCTACTTTACGGCTGATTCTTTGATAGTATTTTTGAGCGCGCGAGAAGCTAGAGCCCCAAAGACCGCGCAGATAAAACGGCACGATGACGGAGTTCGTATCGCTTGCGGCTATCTCGTAACCGTGCGCAAACTCGTCTATCTGTCCGTTATAGCTGATGTGGCCTTCCGGAAACAACGCCACCACATCGCCGGCATCCAGGCACTCGCGGATCTTTTCTAGCGCGCTTTTGCTCGCTCCCGCGCCAATGGGGATCACGTCA
>ERZ772827.1742-NODE-1742-length-10908-cov-5.569336_pt1 | contig 10908 bp, 6 predicted proteins | sample MGYA00580850_ERZ772827 | MGnify/ENA primary metagenome ERZ772827 (study PRJEB29015, sample SAMEA2737950) | human oral metagenome | biome: human oral; feature: human-associated habitat; material: dental | place: China | collected 2145 ...
ACAATTTTGCCATCAACTACTGTGAGTTTAGCTTTACCTGTAACAGTCATACCATCAAATGGGCTAACTTTACCTTTTGTATAAAATTTATTTCTATCTACTGTCCACTTTTCAGTTGTAGAGAATACAGTAATATCCGCTGGCTTACCAACTTCAAGAACACCTGCATCAAGGTGCATCAACTCAGCTGGTCGAGTACTCATATAGTACACAACTTGATCAATGCTAAGTTTATCAGGACCATATGCATTTGTAATAACCGCTGCCAAAGATGTTTCGAGGCCACTGAAACCATTTGGTGCACAGCAGAATTCATGGTCTTTTTCTTCGTATGCATGTGGTGCATGGTCTGTAATAATCGCATCAATTGTGCCATCTTTCAAGCCTTCTAACAATGCTTGACGATGATCTTCGGAGCGAATTGGAGGAGCCATTTTGAAAGCTGGATTATATTCACGTAAGTATTCATCGGTAAAAGATAAATGTTGACTTGTAACTTCACATGTTACATTAAGTCCTTTAGCCTTCGCGCGGCGCACCATATCTACAGTATTCTTACTACTTACGTGGGCGATATGAATGTGACCACCTGTCATTTCAGACAATAAGATGTCGCGAGCTACTGCTAAGTCTTCTGCTACTGAAGGGCGACCGATAACGCCTAATTCATAAGATACGATGCCTTCGTGCATGTGCCCATTCTTAGTCAATGTAATGTCTTCTGCATGATCGATGACCATTTTATTAAACATGGAGGAGTATTCTAAGGCGCGACGCATGAAAGCCGCATTTTCTACATAGTGACCATCATCGGAGAAGGCTACAACACCAGCTTCTGCCATATCGCCCATTTCTGCAAGCTCTTTACCTTCAAGGCCTTTAGATACGGCGCCAATGAATTCTACTTTAACAACACCTGTAAGTTCAGCTTGCTTTTTCAAACCTCTTACAAGAACTGCATTATCTACCACAGGATTTGTGTTAGCCATAGTTACAACACGTGTAAACCCACCTGCTGCAGCAGCTTGTGTACCGGAGTGGAAGTCTTCTTTCGCTTCTTGGCCTGGCTCACGTAAATGTGTATGAATATCGATAAGGCCTGGTGCTACAATAAGACCTGTTGCATCATATATCTCAGCACCTTCAGCATTTAAGTTTTGACCGATGGCTGCAATTTTACCATCTTTTACGAGAATATCTGCTACTTCGTTTTGTTTTTTTGCCGGATTTACTACCGTACCATTTTTAATAAGCAAGCTCACTACCGTCACCTCCGATAATAGTTAAGTACAATACAGCCATACGTATAGCTACGCCATTACGCACTTGTTCTTGAATTACTGATTGATCAGAATACGCCACATCTGGTGCGATTTCTAGACCACGGTTCATTGGGCCTGGATGCATGACCATTACATCGTCTTTAGCTAATTTCAATACATCGTTATTAATACCAAAGATACGTGCATATTCTCTGTTTGTAGGATATAGTGCAGAGTGAATGCGTTCTAATTGAATGCGAAGTACGTTTACCACATCTGCATCAGCAACGGCTTCACGAATATCGTGGTGTACGGTAACACCTAATTTTTCAAGTTCTGGATATACCATTGTACGAGGACCAGCTAAATGTACATCAGCCCCCATTTTTGTAAGTCCATAAATGTTGGAGCGCGCTACGCGACTATGCATTATATCGCCAAGGATAACAACCTTTAACCCCTCAATAGATTTCTTTTTCTCTAAGATAGAATACATGTCTAGTAATGCTTGTGTTGGATGCTCATGAGCGCCATCACCTGCGTTAATGATAATCGGATCTACGGCTTTCGTAGCGTATAAAGGTGCACCTTCTGCGCTGTGCCGCATTACGATAGCATCTGTACCCATGTAGGACATAGTTAATAATGTATCGCGGAAGCTTTCACCTTTACCCATGGAAGATCCACTAGGAGAAAGATTGATTACGTCAGCCCCTAAGTATTTACCGGCTAACTCAAAGGAACTACGGGTACGAGTACTTGGTTCCATAAAGAGGTTAATAATGGATTTTCCCTTTAAAAGTGGAACCTTCTTGTCATCAGAAAGAACGATTTTCTTCATTTTCTTTGCCACATCTAAAATCAATTTGATTTCTTCAGGTGACACATTTTGCAAACCCAATAAATCTTTGCCTTTTAGGCTAACTTGTCCCATGATTTCCTCCTAACTCACGTAACAAAAAAGACCTTTTGCCCAGGGCAAAAGGTCAAATAGTTTGCACAAAGAAGCCCCTATGGGCACTTCAACTATATTCCTTTCTCAGCCTCTCTGGACTAAATTAAAAGGTATTGTATTATGCAATGGTCTCTCGTACCATATATGCATTTCTTTATTTATTGTACTGAATCCACCTTTGAAAGTCAATGTAAAACACAAAATTCATATGGATTTTAAAAAGAGGACAAGCATATAAAATTGCTTGTCCTCTCTATATTTAAACGGCTATTAATCCACTTCTATATCTTAAACTTTAATCTAAAATTTTTTTTAGAAATTAAGGGTCTTAACCTAATGGATATAATCTTGGTGGGTTTTCTTCATCATTTTGCTGTTCATTTTGTGGAGTATATGGCATTTGATCTTGTTGCGGCTCATTCGCTACAGGATTTATCTGCACATATTGCTGATTTGGCGACAATTGAGGTTGACGTTGCTCACGACGACGTGTATTTTGAGATGCAGTCGGTCTAGGTTTTGTCAACTCATCAATGGATACAGCATTTGGAATAGTTACATTTGATGTATCCCCATGAATATCATCAAGTTCACTGAAGGAAGGAGTCCTCTTAGATGCTTGAGCAGCCTTACGTTCGGCTTCAAGTTGTTGACGTGCAAGTTCTGCACGATGACGAGCACTCTCTTGTTGATCTCGGACACGTTGAATAGCTTCAGCACGCTCTTTTGCTTTACGCTCGATTTCAGCTTGAGCCAACGCTTGTTGACGAGCAGCTTCAGCTTTACGCTCTGCTTCTAGTTGCGCTTTATATCGTTCCTCAGCAATACGTCGTGCCTCTGCGGCTTGACGTTCTGCTTCAGCTCGTTCTGCAGCAAGTCGCTCTTGCTCTGCCTTACGAGCTTCCGCCACTATACGAGCCGCCTCTGCTTTACGAGCCTCTTCGGCACGTCTTGCTTCTTCTATGCGGCGAGCTTCTTCGGCTCTACGCGCTTCTTCAGCACGTTTAGTCTCTGCAACAATTCGAGCTTCTTCTGCACGGCGCGCAGCTTCAAGACGTTCCTGTTCAGCTCTACGTTGTGCCTCAAGTCTAGCTGCTTCTGCTTTCCGAGCTTCTTCTGCTCTACGTGCTTCTGCTGCTAAACGAGCTTGTTCAGCTTTACGCGCTGCTTCAATTCTAGCTGCTTCAGCTTTGCGTGCTTCCTCTGCTCGTTTTGCTTCTGCTGCTACGCGAGCGGCCTCAGCTTTACGTTCCGCTTCAATTCGAGCTTCTTCTGCTCTACGCGCTTCCTCCGCACGACGAGCCTCTTCTGCTTTTCTTGCTGCTTCCATTTGTTGTGCTTCCAAAGCAGCCTTAGCCTCTGCCGCTCTACGAGCGTCTTCTTGGCGCTTTGCTTCAAGAGCGGCTTGCTCAGCAGCACGTTGTGCTTCTAAAGCAGCTTTCGCTTCTGCTACTTTACGAGCTTCTTCGGCACGTCTTGCTTCCAATGCTTCCTGCTCAGCTTTACGTTGTGCTTCTAAACGAACTCTAGCCTCAGTAGCCAAGCGTTCCTCTTCGGCCTTTTTGGCTTCTAAAGCAGCTTTTTCTGCTGCTCGTTGCGCTTCAAAGCGAGCCTTAGCTTCTGCCGCTTTTCTTTCTTCCTCCGCTTTGCGTGCGGCCTCAATACGAGCAGCTTCAATTCTACGTTCTTCTTCAAGACGTTTTGCTTCCGCTGCTAGTCGAGCTTCTTCTGCTTTACGAGCCGCCTCTAGCCGATCCGCTTCCGCTTTTCTCGCTGCCTCGATACGTGCCATTTCAGCTTTACGAGCCATTTCCGCCTTACGAGCTTCCTCTGCTTTACGCTCTGCTTCGGCTTTTTCAGCCATCTTGCGCTCAATTTCAGCATGCTTGGCTTCTGCAGCCTTTCGCAACATTTCAGCTTTTTCTGCAGCTAGTCGAGCCTCTTCAGCTTTTTTACGAGCTAAGACTTCTTTCTCGTCTTTTGCCTTTTTAAGTTGCGCTTCTTTTTTTACATCTGCTACAGCTTTATCGCTTAACTTTTTAGTTTCTTCATGAGCAATTGTTTCTGCCCGTTTAGCTGGACTTTCAGCAGTAGATTTTTTAGTATCTACTGTCCCTTTATCTCCATCTTTACCACCTACAGGACCTACAGGTATTTGTGTCCCCCCTTGAGTTGGGTGCCCTAAGATATCTTTAACATCTTTCGGTACATTAACAGCAATGGTTTGATGTTTTTGTGGATTTGCAAGAGATTCAGGAATTAACAAGAAACGAATTGGCAAATTCGATGCACCAGCTGGCATAAAGTTTAACGTTAATAAATCACCCGCATTATAGTTCCCTAAAAGACGGCTATCTAATATAGTACCTTCCCCTAATGCGGAAATACCATCTGCACCACCAATGTGATAAGTCCGTGTATCTGTCTGTCCCCTTCTACCACCTTGTTGATGTAATGTTTTTATCGTAAAGGAACCAGAATAAGGTCCCCCAAGAGGGTTAAAATACAGTCTAAACGGTTCATTACCCTTAGTAGGAATTTTTAGCGTATACAATACACCATAGTTACCACGATCTCGAACAAATGCTTTATTTTGCATTTCGTCTACACCATTGATAAACGTATCCTCGCGGTCATTACCAATTTCTACAAAGGCACCACCTAAAGCAGTGTCAAATGGTGTAGTAACCTCCATATTACGTTTAGCACCAGTATAGGTACCGCGCAATTGTATTTCATCTATGGGAAGATTTTTCACCCAATGTGACGCATCTACAGGGTCCATCCCCACAGGCAACATCATAACACGCGCAAATATAGGCCCTTCTGTTTTAATATCCACAATACCCGTAAATAATGCATCTCGATTTACCGGTGTATTTTCTAAGTCACTAAAGATTAATTGACGCCCTTGTGGTGGGATGCTAAGAGAGTATAACGGTCTTGCATCTGGGCTTTCATTAAGAGGCTGCTCCAAATCCTTCCGAGACAAATCACGACCTGCTGCAAAATAGTCAGGTGTAGCTACAGATTTTAATTGTCTCATGACATGTACTGAAGTTGGATAAGCCGTTTGGTTTTCTAAGACGATAGCAATCTTGTGAGGTAGATCCATTTCATTTACATGATAGAAATAGATACGCCCATTGCCATTAATTGTACCTGCACTTAACGTACCTCCTACAGGTCCTACATATTCAGGACTATCCGATAGGAGCAATGTATCCGTTTGAGACACCAACGATGGTGGCAACGGAGAAAACTGAAAATATCCAATTGATTGTAAATCTATATCACGAGCTTCTACATGGCCTGTAAGGGCAGCCATGGCAGCCATAGCCGCAGCTACACAATATCTTGATTTATAGGAAAACATATATTATTACCTCTAAATTTCTTCGAGCCCCAACGGGTCATACGTAAGTGCTAATGCTTCAATCTTCTTTAGTCGATGGCCAATTCCAGATTTAGATAGTTCCCCCTCCATCAACTCTTCAAGCTCTTTTAAACTCGCTTCAGGATTCTCCCACCGAAGTCTTGCAACGACGCGCAACTTTTCAGGTAATTCTTCAATACCGATTTCTCTATCAATAATACGGATTGCTTTTACCTGACGAACTGCTGCATCCACAACCTTCTGTAAATTTGCCGTCTCACAGTTGACTTGACGATTAATTTGATTCCGTACGGTTTTCATAATCCGCACGTTTTCAAATTCCATAAGCGCCGATTGAGCACCCATGATTTGCAAACAATTTGTTACTGCATCCCCTTCTTTAAGATATACTACATGCTCTTCCTTCCGCTCCGTTAAGCCTGCATGAATGTGAAAAAGCCGTAATACATGGATAATTTCCCTCGCAAAAATCTCGTTTCCCGTCATAAACTCAAGATGGTAATCACTTTGTGGTTTATTAACAGAGCCTCCCCCTAAAAAAGCTCCCCTTAAAAAGGCACGTCGTGCTTCCATTGATTTGAGCCAACTGCGAGGAATTTGTTCGGTTACAGGCCATAAAGCGAGATCCTCTAAAGCCTGTCTCCCCTCTATAGAAGGTTCCACAGAGAGCGTATACATATTTTTTTTACGCAGGTTTAAACCTTGTCGTACTAATACATTTGTAGGTAATTCGTATTGCTTTTTCAAAATACCAAGCAACCGACGAGCTACTGCATTATTAGCCGTAGCCAAACGAATGCCAACTGCACCTTTCATCCCCAAAATGATAGATCCGCTCATACGCAATAAGCAAGACGCTTCAATTTTCATGGCCACATCCGCATCACTAGAGGCTTCATATTGGCATAATTCATTTTTTACATCTTCTGCAAATGACATGGACATCCCTTCTCATTAATGATCATCTCGTTGAAGATAATATTCTAAGATATGCGGTTCAGTGTTAGATTGCATAGCATGAATGATATCCATAATAACTTTACCTAACCGTTCAGGATCGTGAACAGCTGGTTTTTGAGGGTTAATTAAGGTAGCTCGTATAGTGCGGATTCCTTTGTCTTGTAACTTTTTAGTATCTAATACCAATGGTTCAGATCCTACAGCACTATATTGTTCAACCATTTGAATTGGCAACGGCCCATCATTGGCAAGAACAGTATCTATAATTCCTTCTCCGCCATGAGCAATTAAAGCCTCTACATGGTCATTTAATGTGTAGCCTGTGGTTTCACCCGGTTGTGTCATAACATTAGCAATATAGATTTTATTAGCCTTACTGGCACGTACATGAGAGGCCAACTTATCAGTTAGTAAATTTGGGATAATGCTTGTATATAAACTACCAGGACCTAAAATAATTACATCCGCTTCATCAATGGCACGTAATGCAGCCCCCTCTGGCTTAGGCAATGCTGGATCACTATAGATATGGCGAATTCGTTTACCCGAGTGTGGTATATTACTTTCACCTTCTACAATAGTGCCATCTGTCATCTCTGCACGCAATTTAATGAACTCTGTAGAGGAAGGAATTACACGACCACGGACACGCAATAATTTACTAGCCGCTTCAAGAGCTTCTTCAATATCTCCATCATAAACTTGAGCAAGCGCAGTGATAAAGAGATTACCAAAACTGTGCCCAGAAAGTTCATTTTCACCATCGAAACGATAACGGAATAAGTTCTCCATTACTCCTTCTTGTTCAGCTAGTGATACTAAACAGTTTCGCAAATCACCAGGAGCTATCATTTGAAAGTCTTCTCGCAAGCGACCAGAAGAACCTCCATCATCAGCGACAGTTACAATCGCAGATAGGTTTGATGTATGTGATTTCAAACCACGCAATAAATTTGATAAGCCCGTACCACCACCGATTACTACAATTTTTGGGCCCTTATCGAGTCGGATATTTTGAAAAATAATATCCGATACTTTGCTGTCAGGATTAGGTAGTACCGCACGAATAATCGTTTTTATAACTTTACTCGTACCGATGAGCATTAATACAGCACCAATCGATAATACTACAGCCCCTACAGCAATGAGTACATTATAATTGTAAAAGCCCGTCATATTATAGGAAAAGGCAAGTACAATATCTTCAAGAACCGCAAGCCATTGATAGTTAAACATCAAAGAAATGCCAATAATTAAAAGACCTACACCACAACTAAATAGGGCAAGCCAACGTTTTATATTTAGACCCGGAATTAGCCACCGGAACCATCCTTTTCGCAACATAATCCCCCCTATCTAGTTATCAAGTGTTATAATTTCATGAGGATTATAATCTTCTTTTACATTATTTTTCATCATATCTCTATGTTCAACAGTTACACGATATCCTTTTTCTAACAAGTGGGAGTATAGAGTCTCTGCCATAGCTACAGATCTATGCATACCACCTGTGCAACCTACTGCCACAATAAACTGAGATTTCCCTTCTTGTTCATAATTTGGTACAAGGAAGTCCATGGTATCAAAGTAACGTTTTTTAAATTCCTCGGTTACTTCAAAGGAATGGATATATTCATTCACTGCTTTCACACGACCTGTTTTATGACGAAACTCAGGAATATAAAATGGATTAGGTAGGAAACGAACATCCCAAACCATATCTGCATCGAGAGGAATACCATATTTAAAGCCAAAGCTCACTACAGTAATGGCCATACCATGACCTTCATCAACTTGAGTAAAGCGCGTTTTTAAATATTCTTTCAAGCTGGCCGTCTTCATATTGGTAGTATCAATAATGAAGTCTGCTTTATGGCGCACAGAATTAAGGATTTGACGTTCCTTCTTTAATCCTGTTGTAATAAGCCCATCTGGAGCCAATGGATGACTGCGACGACTCTCCTTATAGCGACGAATTAAGGTCTCATCAGTAGCATCCATAAATACAATTTCAAAATCTACTTTCATATCTTTTAATGTATCTAACGATGAAGAAAGAGCCTCAAAAAATTCACCGCCTCGAATATCTACAACTAGAGCAACTCGATTAGTACGTTCTCCACCTTGTCGGCAAATTTCACTTAATTTAGGAATAAGTACAGGCGGAATATTATCAATGCATAAATACCCCATATCTTCTAATGCTTGTAATACTTGAGTTTTACCGGCACCCGACATACCTGTAACGATTAACAAACGAAATGCTTCCATAGTTTTACTCCATTATAAAAGATTCTCTTCAATCCAATGGGACACACCATCCTCATTATGGTGACCACAAATTGTATGAGCCACAGATTTTACATGATCTGTAGCGTTTTCAACGGCTACTGAGTAACCGGTTTCACTAAGCATAGAAATATCATTTTCTGCATTACCAAAAGAAACGATATCCTCTAAACTAATATGATTATCTAAACCTAGTTGTGCCAAAGCACGCCCTTTTGATACATTAGGCGCAACAATTTCTAAAAAATCTTTCTGACTACGAACTAGATTAACCAAATCGCCCACTTCAGGAGTCAAAGTATCAATAATTTGATCAATCCCCTCTACTGTATCAATAGCGATTAGCTTATTTGGTTCAGACTCTAAAGTATATAACCCATCACCTAAAAACTCTGCTTTCGCTCCCGTTTGAACTTCATAGAGATCGGACTGCCACGTTTTATGATGACATAGCAAATGATCATCTATATAGGATTGTATATGCCAATCATATTGTTTTGCTAATTCATAAATACGCTGTACAGCCTCAACAGAAACGGTCTGCTCAAATAGTTTACACCCTGTTTCTAATTCTTGAATGAGTCCTCCAGAGAACAAAATCATCGGTACATTACCAAGCTTTAATGCCTGCCCAATGGGCTTAGCCGTTTGATACATCCGTCCCGTAGCAATGGTAACAACGATGCCCCTTTGCTGTAAACGATGTAACACATCTACTGTATAGTCAGATACAGTATTATCACTGCGTACCAAAGTTTCATCACAATCGATGGCAACCATTTTAATATGAGAAAAAGAAGGATTCATGTTTGCCTCCTTTATAGAAATTTTAAATACTCTTTATTATACCATTAATAGTGGCTATATAGATAGAAATTAGCGGTAAGAACTCTAATAATGACTAGAAAATATACTCATAAAGCTTTCATTAAATTTAAAACCACTCTATTATCAATGGCTTATTCTATATTAATTGAGTAGATACTATTGCCTGCCTACTATTTATTAAATACTATAATAAAAGATCTTATAGAAATTACACATGCTATTTTATATTACGCATACAAAAAAAGACTCCCGAAGGAGTCTTTTTTATGATTATCTATCAAATTAGAATTTGTAGTTAAGGTCTGCACGGTAGAAGTCAGCTTTATCATTACCGTTTTGATCTTTCCAATCAAAACCGTAGTTAGCTGTTAAGCCTACATTATTTTGTAATGCATAGTCAACAGTTGCCATCCAACCTTTAGCATCTGTAGTGTAGATGTGGTTGTAAGTAGTATCAATAATAGGAGCATTTTCTTTTGCATTAAAGTATTGACCTTTTACGCCCCAAGTACCTTGTTTTTTGATGTCGTAGTTACCATAACCTACGCCTGCTGTCCAAGCTTGAGATTCTTCAAGGCTAGAAGCTTTCAACCATTCGCCACCAACCCAAATTTTATCGAAGTTAGCATCAGCATTGAAACCATATACGTTTCTAACATCATCATCTTGGTTAATACGGTCATAGAAACCACCAACTGTAGCATGTTTACCAACTTTACCATTAACATTTACGATAAGATCAGTAACATTTTCCTCTTTAGTCAAGCCAGCTGCATCGCCAGATACCATGTAACCGTATGCAGCTTGAGCCATAATTTTGTCGTTACCAACGTTCAATTGAGCACCGTCGAAAGTACCATCAAATGCTAAGCCGCCACCAATAACTTGGTTAAAACGACCAGCTTTCAAGGATACGCGTTCGCCGAATTTGTGGTTAACATAAGCGCGGTCGATTTGAGCGTCTGCTTTACCACCAGTAGTGGAGTTACCCAATTCGAAGTTACCAGAAGTCAAACGAACTACAGCATCAGTACGATCGTTCACTCTTGCATTGAATTGTACACGTGCACGAGCGTCAAATTTGGATTTTTCATGTTCAGCATCTTTATAACGAAGACGAGCATCACCAGTAACTTTTACATTACCAACGCGGTCTTCCAAACGAGCTACACGAACGCCCAAGTTGTTCAATTCGTTGGAGAATTCATCAGCCAAAC
>ERZ772827.1747-NODE-1747-length-10896-cov-4.390647_pt1 | contig 10896 bp, 11 predicted proteins | sample MGYA00580850_ERZ772827 | MGnify/ENA primary metagenome ERZ772827 (study PRJEB29015, sample SAMEA2737950) | human oral metagenome | biome: human oral; feature: human-associated habitat; material: dental | place: China | collected 2145 ...
ATCGTTCTAAACACCCTTATCTGATTGATTTTTCTAACCACGCTTTCTACAACGCCCGATTGCGTCCGCTACCCAGCACCGAAAGTCGTATCCCTATCCTTTTCACTCAGGTAAATGGGACATTCGATGAGCATATCAACCGTGAGGAAGCCGCCGAAGTGTTGCGTATCCTCTCGCAAATAGAGCCTCGCCCTGACGGTAGTTACCCATCGGTGGGGATTGCGACCTTCAATATCACCCAGCGCAACTACATACGCAAACAAATACTCCAAAAGCAAAATGACCCTACTCAAACGGCTTTCCGCGAGAAAATCAACGCCTTAGAGCAAGCAGGACTCTTTATCAAGAACTTGGAGAACATACAAGGAGACGAGCGCGATATCATCATCTTATCGGTAACTTATGGCAAGAAGAAAGGTGGCAAGTTCGTACAAAGTTTTGGTCCACTGAACTTCTCCAAAGGCTACAAACTGCTGAACGTGATTATCACCCGCGCCAAGGAACAGATATACGTGTGCAACTCTATCCCCGAAGAATTGTTAGCTACCTATAAAGACGCTTTAGCGCAAGAAGGCGCTAACAACCGCCGCGCTGTGCTCTACGCCTACCTCGCCTACGCCCGTGCCGTAAGCGACGGCAATGATGCCCTCCGCCGTGAAATCCTATCAGAACTCGACCTCTACGGACACAAACACAACGATGTAGCCCAGCAAAGCAAAAGTGCTTTCAAAGAACAAACCTACCGTCAGCTTAAAGAAAAATATCCCGACCAGCGCATTACAATGGACTACGAGTTTGGTGGTTATACTATCGATATTTTGTTAGAACCCAAAGAAGGCAAGCCCGTAGCTGTAGAATGCCTCAGCAAACCCCTTTACAACAACGATTTAGCCTATTTAGAAGACCTGCACAAGGAAAAAATATTGCTCAACGCCGGCTTTGACTACAAAAGGAAATGGGCGAAATGATAATGACGAGAGACGAATGACGAGAGACGACTATTGTATTTCTTGTTAAAGGGTTATTATTTGTTTCTGTTTAAAAAGCTTTAATAAAATAAGAGGTAAAAAATAATGATAATTATATAAGGGAGCTATCAATATATTAGATATTATTGATAATAATCTATTTTTGAAAAAACTTTACCCTAATGGATTATTTAATTTTTATATAGGAAGAATAGAGCTTAATACTTTCAACCGATTAACGATTGTATTTCATCTTAGAGAGAAACCAGCAATAAATATCGCAAAATGGGGAGAATGGGGAAAAGAATATGATATAATTACAGCGGAATTCATAGGAAGTGACGTCAAAAAAAATTCAAATTAACAATTGGCAAAACAACAACCAAGATGTATGTGATTGTAAAATAGACAAAATAAATGGAAAACAAAATAAATAAAATAATAAATATTTTATACTATTTTTTAGTATTTATAGTGATTGTTACTACTATAATAATCATTGTAAATGGAAGTTCGCTTGACTTTTTTTGGTACTTAACAAAAGAATGTCATACAAACAACAATTCTTTAGTTTGTGGATATTTATTTTATTATACTTTTGGATATTTAAGCATAGCACTTTCTTTTGTAATCAATAAAGAAGGGGTTCCTCCAATCATTGATCACATTCTTTTTAGTATAGGAGCTCTCGTTGCTGGTTGTTTGTGGTGGGGTATATGCTTTCTGCTTAAAAAAGGACTACAAAAAGGTTCAATTTTAATACTAACTCTCATTGAAAAGTGGCGAAATGCGCATTCCAACAGAAGAAAATAATAAATTAACGTCAGTTCGATATAACAAAATATTGATTTACAGCTTTGTATTATAATATATTTACAAAACAATTCACCGTCAGGTGAAAATTCGTGTTTCACATACCCAGCTGCGCCAACTCGCTGGCTTTGTGGGAGATTTAAAATGTTTCGCTGATTGTTAAATGAATACTTACGCCGAACTCACGTTATCTTAGAGTTTAGGTTTGTAAAAGAAATTAAAAAATAACAATGAAATGAGAAATATAAACAAGATTACAAATATATTCAATTTGTATTACTCAAAAAAAATTACAAGAGAAGAAAGATTAACAATGTTAAAAAACAGTATAAATATTGAAGATTTTAACGAAGCTATTTTATTATTGGAAGATGGTAAAAGTTTGGAAGATGTTCGGAATGTTATCCTAACGGGGTGGTTGTTAAATTGTTTTAATCCCTCTAACGAAGAACCTTTAAGGAGATTGCTTTCTTTGAATTTTCATAATTCCCACGAAGATATTGTTGATTTATTTCAAACAATGTGGAATAATAGTACCAAAAATATACCTATTCTATTAAAAGCGATAGATAATATTCCTGAGTATTTAGAGCTAGAAGATTTCAAATATCCTTATATACGAAAAATCATTTATGCTATAGGAGCTCAACCACAGCCTGAGAGTCTTTTAGCATTAGAAAAATTGGCATCTGAGACTAATGATACCGAAATAAAGAAGTTAGCCCTGCACCAGTTAGAAAAGAGAAAAGAATTGGGACGATAGGGATGTTATATTACAAAAATATCTTTCAATTATAGTTGCTAATTCTTAATTATTTACTATCTTTGCACTTATAAAAAACGATGTTATGATACAATCAATGACAGGCTTTGGAAAAAGCGTTATATCACTTGCTGATAAGCACATAAGTGTTGAAATCAAATCATTAAACAGTAAGAGTATTGATATTAATACCCGCATACCACTGATTTACAGAGAAAAAGAATTAGACTTTAGAAAACTCATAGCAGAGCAATTGCTACGCGGAAAAGTAGACTTTACTATTCTGGTAGAGAATATTGGCAACCAAACCCCCTCAAAGATTAATGAAAACATCGTAAAAGCGTATATAGAGCAAATGCGAAATATAGTTGATGGCGATCGTACAGAACTGCTAAAAATGGCAGTGCGTATGCCTGATGCGCTACAGACCTCTACTGAAAGCATCACCGAAGAGGAGTTTACTGCTATTTTTGAACATATTGCTATCGCTATTGCCGACCTTCAGAATTTTCGTTTGCAAGAGGGAAAAGTATTGGAGAAAGACTTCCTACTTAGGATACAAAATATCGACCATTACCTACAACAAGTACAAGCCTTAGACAGCGAACGTTTGCTACTAGTGCGCGAGAGACTAGAGAAAGCAGTAGCCGACATACGAAATGTAGATGCCAATAGGTTTGAACAAGAACTTATTTTCTACTTAGAAAAATTGGATATTACAGAAGAGAAAATACGTCTTAAGAAACACTTAGACTACTTTATTGAAACTCTTCAATCTGAAGATTCTAACGGACGAAAATTGAGCTTTATAGCCCAAGAAATAGGTAGAGAAATAAATACATTGGGTTCGAAAGCTAACTTTGCCCCTATGCAGCAAATAGTAGTGCAAATGAAAGATGAACTCGAAAAGATTAAAGAACAGGTACTGAATGTATTATAATGAATAAGCTTATTATTTTTTCAGCTCCTTCGGGGAGTGGTAAGACTACTATTGTGAAGCATTTGCTTTCACTGGCTCCGCTTAATTTAGCGTTTTCTATTTCGGCAACCTCGCGTGCCCCTCGTGGTGAGGAGGTACACGGTAAGGAATATTATTTTCTTTCTGCTGAAGAGTTCAAACAGCGCATTGCTGATAACGATTTCTTAGAATGGGAAGAGGTATATCAAAACTACTTTTATGGTACACTAAAATCGGAAGTAGAACGGCTGTGGGCTATGGGCAAAAACGTAGTATTCGACATTGATGTAGCAGGAGGGTTGCGCATCAAAAAGCAATTCCCTGACCAAACCTTAGCTATCTTTGTTGAACCTCCTAGCATAGCTGTATTAGAGGAGCGTTTGCGAGCTCGACAAACAGAGACTGAAGAGAAGATACAGATGCGCTTAGACAAAGCGGCACAAGAGATGGCAACAGCTCATCTTTTCGATGTTATTATCAAAAATGATGACCTACCGCGTGCCCTGCAAGAGGCTGAAAACCTTGTAACTGATTTTATTAACAAATGAGAAAACAAATAGGTTTATTCTTTGGGTCATTCAACCCTATTCATATTGGGCATCTCATCTTGGCAAACCACTTAGCAGAGCATAGTGCAATGCACGAAGTGTGGTTAGTAGTAACACCTCAGAATCCGTTCAAGGAAAAGCAATCGTTATTAGACAATCACTTACGCCTTGAAATGGCTGAGTTGGCCGTAGATGATTATCCTAAACTTCGCACTTGCAATATAGAGTTTCACCTGCCACAACCCAATTATACAGTGAATACATTGGCTCACTTAGGTGAAAAATACCCTGACGTAGACTTTGCTCTGATTATGGGAGAAGATAATCTAAAAAGTTTTCACAAGTGGAAGAATTACGAGCATATATTAGCTAACTATCAGCTTTACATCTATCCGCGTATCTCTGAGGGAATAGTGGCTGAAGCGTTGGGCAATCACCCGCACATTACTCGTATTGCAGCCCCGATTATAGAACTATCAGCCACCTTTATTCGCGATGAAATAAAGGCGAGACACAATGTGCGTCCGCTGCTACCTGAGAAAGTATGGCAGTATATTGACAAAATGGGGTTGTATTTGAAATAAGAAATAAAGTAATAAAAAAGAAAATGAAGAAAACAAAAATATTAATGGTTTGCTTGGGCAATATCTGTAGGTCGCCTTTGGCTGAAGGAGTTATGCGCAGCAAACTTCCTGTTGATTCTTTTGAAGTAGATTCAGCAGGAACAGCTAACTATCATATAGGTGATGCCCCTGACCCGCGCAGTATTGCATCAGGTAAAAAGCACGGAGTAGACATCTCGATGCTTCGAGGAAGACAATTCACCATAACTGATTTTGAGGCTTTTGACTATATTTTCGTAATGGATAGAAGTAATTATCAGCATCTTATCCGTTTAGCGAGAAACGAACACGATTTAAACAAAATTTCGTTTCTTGGTGATGCTCTTGGCAAGATGATTAAAGCAGAAATACCTGACCCTTATTATGGTAGTGAAGCTGATTTTGAAAAAGTATATCAACTTATAGATGCTGCTTGCGACAAAGTAGCACACAAACTAACAACTAACAGCTAAATTGGACTTTTCATCAAAACTCTTAGAGAATGCAGTATATGAGATTGGACAGCTACCAAGCATAGGCAAACGGACGGCTCTGCGGTTGGCTTTGCATCTGCTTAAACAACCAGAAGAACAAACCCTGCAGCTGGCACAGGCATTGATAGCCCTACGCACTCATATAGTGTACTGCAAAAATTGTCATAACATTTCGGATGTAGAAATATGCGAAATATGTGCTAACCCCGTGCGCGACACAGGGGTTATCTGTGTAGTAGAAGACTTTCGCGATGTGATGGCTATAGAAAACACAGGACAATTTTTTGGTCAGTATCACGTATTAGGGGGCAAAATATCGCCTATTGATGGTATTGCCCCTTCTAATCTGCAAATAGCCTCTTTAGTAGAAAAAGTAAAGCAAGGCAAAGTGAATGAGCTTATTCTAGCCCTAAGCAATACTATGGAGGGTGATACTACTAACTTCTACATTTACAAGCAAGTAGAACCTTATAACATCACAATTTCTACTATAGCACGCGGTATAGCGGTAGGTGCTGAAATAGAATATACTGATGAGGTAACATTAGGACGCAGCATTGCGCATCGAATACCTTTTGAAAAGGCAATTAAAGCAGTTTAAAAGAAAATACAAAAAATGATACAAGTAGCTAATACTATTATTTCGGAAGATATTATAGATAACGACTTTGTGTGCAACCTAACTTCCTGCAAGGGAGCTTGCTGCATAGAAGGCGATGCAGGAGCTCCTGTAGAAGAAAGTGAGCTAAGAATAATGAAGCGTATTTATTTGGAAGTAGAACCTTATCTAACTGATGAAGGTAGGGCTGCTATTGAGGCTCAAGGGGTATATGTGAAAGGAGAAGACGGCGATTGGGAAACACCTCTTATCAACGGAGGAGAGTGCGCTTATGTAGTTAGAAATGAAAACGGATGGGCGCTATGTGCTATTGAGCAAGCCTATAATGACAAAAAAATAGATTGGAAGAAGCCTATTTCGTGTCACCTCTACCCTATCCGACTACGTGAATATAGTTCATTTACAGCGGTTAATTACCATCGTTGGTCACCTATATGCGATGACGCTTGTGCTTTAGGTAAAGAACTACAAGTGCCTATATATAAATTTGTAAAAAATGCTCTTATTAGAAAATTTGGAGAGGAATGGTATGAAGAATTAGAGCTAATTGCTGAGCACTTAAAAGAAAAAAAATAATTTTTTGTATTTATTTTGGGGTTATCAGAAAAAGTTGTATATTTGTAAAATAAAATTGGATACAGAATAACTCAGCACTAAAGAAACAAGAAAAGTTAAATATGAAAATGACAAAGAATGATTTACACGATGCGCTGAAGCATTACTTCGGTTTTGAAGCGTTTAAAGGGCATCAAGAAGAGATTATTACCAGTGTGATTAACAAGGAGAATACCTTTGTTATAATGCCCACAGGTGGTGGTAAATCATTGTGCTACCAACTACCTGCTTTAGTTTTAGAAGGCACTGCCATTGTGATTTCGCCTCTGATTGCTCTGATGAAAAACCAAGTAGATGCGATGCGAGGCATTTCGTCTACTGATAGTATTGCACACGTACTCAATTCATCACTTACCAAAAATGAAATTCGCGAAGTGATGGAAGATATTAGCAATGGTAAAACAAAATTACTATATGTAGCTCCTGAATCACTTATCAAAGAAGAATATGCTAACTTCTTAAAAACAGTGCCTATATCATTTGTTGCAGTAGATGAAGCGCACTGTATCTCAGAATGGGGGCACGACTTCCGCCCCGAATACCGAAATATAAAAACTATTATTGAACGATTGGGCAGTAATATCCCTATAGTAGCCCTTACAGCTACAGCTACCCCTAAAGTGCAAGAAGACATACTGAAAAACTTAGGTATGTTAGAAGCCAATGTATTCAAATCGTCATTCAATCGTCCTAATTTATACTACGAAGTACGTCCTAAGACTAAGAATGTAGATGCTGATATTATTCGATTTGTAAAGCAAAATCCTAAAAAATCTGGCATTATATATTGTCTTAGCAGAAAGAAAGTGGAAGACCTTGCCCAAACACTACAAGTAAATGGCATTTCGGCAGTACCTTACCACGCGGGCTTAGACGCTAAAACACGTGCCAAACACCAAGATATGTTCTTAATGGAGGAGGTAGACGTAGTTGTGGCTACGATTGCTTTTGGTATGGGTATTGATAAACCTGATGTACGCTTCGTTATTCACCACGATATTCCTAAAAGTATTGAGAGTTATTATCAAGAAACAGGACGTGCCGGGCGTGATGGTGGTGAAGGACATTGTTTGGCTTTCTACTCATACAAAGATGTTGAGAAGTTAGAGAAATTTATGATAGGCAAACCTATAGCTGAACAAGAAATAGGCCAAGCCTTACTACAAGATATAGTGGCATATGCTGAGACCTCAAGTTCACGTCGCAAGTTTATATTGCACTACTTTGGAGAAGAGTTTGATGAAGTGAATGGAGAAGGAGCTAATATGGATGACAATGTACGTTTCCCTAAAGAAAAGAAAGAAGCTAAAGATGATGTAGTAAAGCTACTGAATGTTATTATAGCCACTAAACAGAAATTTAAAGCTAAAGAGATAGTAAATACACTCATTGGCAAAGTAAGTGCTCTCATAAAAGCACACCGTATAGATGAGCAAGACTTCTTTGGTATTGGCAAAGATAAAGAAGATGCTTACTGGATGGCACTTCTACGCCAAGTAATGGTAAATGGACTTATCCGCAAAGACATTGAAACATATGGAGTGATGTTTATTACAGAAAAAGGTAAAGAGTACCTTAAAAATGTAACCTCCTTTATGATGACTGAAGACCATACTTTTGAAGAAGAACCAGAAGACCCTAATAATGGTAATACTTCAGTAGCAGACCCTGTGCTATTAGAAATGCTTAAAGATTTGCGTAAGAAAGTAGCTAAACAAAAAGGAGTGCCACCATTTGTAGTGTTCCAAGATCCTTCATTAGAAGATATGGCACTGAAATACCCTATTACCATTCAAGAACTTACCAATGTACACGGTATTGGAGAGGGGAAAGCAAAGAAATTTGGAGCTGAGTTTGTAAAACTTATTGAGCGTTATGTAGAAGAAAATGATATTGTTAGAGCTGAAGACCTTATAGTAAAAACTACGGGCTCTAACTCGTCACTAAAGTTGTTTATCATTCAGAATATAGACCGCAAATTGCCATTGCCTGATATTGCTAAAGCTAAGGGGCTAGAAATGGATGAGTTCTTAAAAGAAATGGAACAAATAGTATATAGCGGTACTAAGCTAAATATTGATTATTGGGTAAATGAAATCTTTGATGAAGAACAACAGGAAGAACTACATGAATATTTTATGGAAGCTGATAGTGATAAGATTTCAATAGCTTCAAAAGAGTTTGGTGGTGATTATGAAGATGATGAACTAAGAATCTATCGACTTAAATTTATTAGTGAAGTAGCAAATTAAGAATACTTACATAATACAAAAAATAAAAAGAGAATTAAGCAAAATGACTTAACTCTCTTTTTTGTATCTAATAAAACAACAAATGCAAAGGTTTACAAGGTATTCCAAACCATTTAGAAATAGTAGTATCAGTAAGGATACCATGATAAAGGTAGAGTCCATTGCGTAAGCCTTTATCTATCTGCAAGGTATTTTCTATACCTCCCTCCTCCCCTATTTTTAGTAAATAAGGCATTACAATATTGCTTAATGAAAAAGAAGCTGTACGTGCATAACGCGAAGGAAGATTAGGCACCCCATAATGTAATACGTTGTGCTTTATATAAGTAGGATTATCTAAAGTAGTAACTTGAATAGTCTCTATACAACCACCTGTACCTATGCTTGTATCTACTATAACTGCTCCTCTTTTCATCAGCTGTACCATATCTTCGCTTACTACTATAGGTGAGCGTGTCTCTCCACGCATTGCCCCTACAAGTACATTGCAGCGCATTAAAGCTTTCTTTAACAATTTAGGTTGTAATGCTGATGTATATACTGAAGCCGGCAGATGTCGCTTAATTTCTTTTAACTTGGTAAGCGATTTTGCAAATATTTTCACATTAGCCCCCAATCCTAAAGCTGTTTTAGCTGCAGCTTCTGTTACTTCATTGGCCCCTAATAATACTACTTCTATAGGAGGAACTCCCGTAATATTGCCAAATAACAATCTACCTCTTTCAGAAATAAGCTCTGCAGCTATCAATACGGAGGCTATTCCTGTGATTTCGCTAATTGACTCGCGTATGGGGTAGTTGTCTTCTTCGTCTTTTATATGTTCAAATGCTAATGCTGTGATTTGCTTCTCAGCAAGAGCCTCAAAATACGCTTTATCTTGTGTATTTATCTGCAATCCAGAGATTAGAATAGCCTTGTGGCTGAGATAATCTATTTCTTCATACGTAGGCGGCTCTACCTTTAATACTATTGGACAAGAAAAAACTTCGCGCGTATCATATATAATCTCTGCACCTGCCTCGCTGTAATCTTTATCTGAAAAGTTAGCCTCATCACCTGCACCTGCCTCAATAAGTAGTTGATGCCCATTGGCAACAAGCACCGCTACATCATCAGGAGTTAGACAGATACGCCTCTCCTGAAATACACGTTCTTTGGGTAGCCCTATCTTTAATGATTTTTGCTCAGTGACCACTGCTAAACGTTCTTCTTGCGGTATAAGTTGTGTTAATGAGGGTTGCATTAGTCTGAAAATTTAGTTTCTAAATCGCTTACATACTTTTTGAACTCTCTATCAGTTTCTATCAGATTTTCAACTGTTTTGCAAGCGTGTAGCACTGTAGCGTGGTCGCGTTGACCTATCTGACTACCAATGGTTGATAACGAACTTTTAGTGTATTTCTTACTGAAAAACATCGCTAATTGGCGCGCTTGTACCACATTACGCTTACGGGTCTTAGAGTGTAATGACTCAATGTCTAAATTGAAATAATCAGCGATAATTTGCTGTATATGGTCTATTGTTAGGTCGCATTGGCTATTCTTTACCGATTTTTCTATGATACTCTGAGCCAACTCAATAGAGTATTCTTTGCGGTTGAAAGCTGCCTGTGCTATGAGTGAATTGCTCACCCCCTCGAGTTCTCGAATGTTAGTACGTATATTTTCGGCTAAATAAGCAATAATATCTTCACTTATTTCAGCCCCATCAGTATAGAATTTGTTTTGTAATATCTTATAACGGGTATTATAATCAGGAGTGGTGAGCTCGGCTGAAAGTCCCCATTTGAAACGCGAAAGAAGTCGCTGTTCTATGTCGAACAAATCGACTGGGGCTTTATCTGAGGTTAAAATAACCTGCTTGCCGGTTTGGTGTAAGTGATTGAAAATATGGAAGAAAGCATCTTGCGTCTTCACTTTTCCTGAAAGGAATTGTATGTCATCTACAATCAGCACATCGATAAGCTGATAGAAGTGAATAAAATCGTTGAGGTTGTTTTTGTCTTTATCTTTGGCTGTAGAAGCACTAATGAACTGCTGGGTAAACTTTTCGGCAGACACATATAGTACTTTCTTTTTAGGGTATTTCTCTTTAATATCTACCCCAATACTTCCTCCTCGCTCATAAATGGCAGCAATCATAAAGAAAAAGCCAATTCCAAGAATTATCATTCCTAAGCCCATTTTGAAAGGGGTTGTTAATTTTTGCCCTATTTTAGAATTCCACATAATAGCAAAAAGAGGTGCTAATGTAACAATAAATA
>ERZ772827.1749-NODE-1749-length-10890-cov-3.366774_pt1 | contig 10890 bp, 10 predicted proteins | sample MGYA00580850_ERZ772827 | MGnify/ENA primary metagenome ERZ772827 (study PRJEB29015, sample SAMEA2737950) | human oral metagenome | biome: human oral; feature: human-associated habitat; material: dental | place: China | collected 2145 ...
TTAAGCGCAGATCTTGCCGTCAAATTTAAGCAAAACGGCTTTACTTCGGGCTTTAAATTTAAAGCCGAATTTAATCCTGCGCCGCATCAAATTTGACCGCCCGCGTCAAAGTAAATTTATCAAAAAGGCAAAATATGAAAATAGCCGTAAACGGCGCAAGCGGATTTATCGGCGGCGAACTCTGCCGCTTTTTTAGAACCCAAGGGCACGAGACAGTAGCTATCCCGAGGGCCGCCTACGCCGACAAAGACGCGCTCAAAAACCTCATCAAAGGCTGCGACGCGGTTATAAATTTAGCCGGTGCTTCTATCGCGGCCAGATGGAGCGAGGCGTATAAAAAGCGTCTTCGCACAAGCAGGATAGAGACGACGCGCACGCTGGTTTGCGCTATAAACGAGCTAGAAAATCCGCCATTTTTCATCAGCGCTTCAGCCGTCGGCATCTACGAAAACAGCCTTAGTCACGACGAGAGCTCGGTCAAATTTGACCGCGGATTTTTGGGCGAGCTGGCATGCGAGTGGGAGAGCGAGGCCGCTAAAGCGCGGACGCAAACGGCGATATTTCGCCTAGGCGTGGTGCTGGGGCGAGGCGGCGCGCTAGCTAAGATGCTGCCGGCATTTAGGCTCGGTCTTGGCGGCAAGATCGGTAGCGGCGAGCAGGCGTTTTGCTGGATTCACATCGCTGATTTGCTAGAGGCGTTTAAATTTACCTTGCAAAACCGCCAAAGCGGCGTTTTTAATCTCGTTTCGCCGCAACCTAGCACAAACGGCGAATTTACTCAAATTTTAGGCGAGGTTTTAGGGCGACCGACATTTTTTAAAGTACCTAAATTTGCGTTAAATTTGATGTTTGGCGAGGGGTCCGTCGTGCTGCTTGAAGGTGCGAAAGTTTATCCCAAAGCTTTGATAGAGAGCGGATTTAGCTTTAAATTTGGCGATCTAAAAACGGCGCTTCGGGATATTTTGAAGTAAATTTAAATAATTTTGCCTGCTTAGCCAAATGCTCCGCTTCGGTTTTTGCAAAATGCGGCTCGCGCCAAGCCAGCGTAAATTTGACGCCACTACGAAAATTTAGCCGCATAGAATCTCGTCCGGTTTTACCACAAATCCAAATTTTAAAAACGCAGGCGTAGAGGCATAAGAGCAAATACGATAACGCCCTAAAACATAAAATGCTTTGCCCACTGATATGGCAGGCTGCAAATCGGTAAGCAAAATTTAGCAAACCTGACGCTTAGGCAAAATTAGCACGATCCGCCCAAGAAAAAAAGCGATAAATTTTTTGACCGCCAAACGATGTCTCAAATTTACAAAACCGCGAGCCGATATTAGGCAAAATTCGGCGTAAATTTGAATCAGACGGCAAATTTACGCTTTTGAAGATATCAGACTAAGCTCATAAATTTGGAAAGCTAGCTTTTGCCACTCGTTCTGCGCGCAGAGTTTGCTACCTGCGCGCTCAAGCGGACTTGCGAGAAGTTTTACTCAAACCGCCTCGAGATGCTAGGCGAAAGTTTGGTCAAGACGTCATAACTGATCGTGCCGAAAAAATCCGCCCAAACGCTAGCGTCGTCAAATACGCAAATTTTATCGCCCGCGTCTTCGCAGCAAAAGCTATCCATCGACATTTTGCCAAGCAGTCGCTGTCCGCCGGCCGTCTTTAGCTCCCCCTCACCCGCATAGCGCAGCAGTCCGTCGCCGTAGCCCAGGTCGTAAACGGCGATTTGCATATCCTCGCTCGCGCAAAATTTAGCGCCGTAGCCCGCGCATTGTCCTTTTTTTAGCACTCTGCCGCTAACCTTATGCGCCCAGAGCGACGCCACGCGCTTTAGCCCCAAGCTTTCGTCAAACTGCGCGTAGCCGTAGGCTGCGATACCCACGCGCACGCACTCGTCCGCTAGCTCGCCGAAGCGCTCGGTCGCAGCGGAGTTGTGCGAGTGAAAGGTCAAATTTGATCCGCCGCAAATTTCGCGCACTACGGCTTTTGCCGCGTCAAAATTTTGCCTCTGCACGAAATAATCGCTACTAAGCTCCTCAGCACTTCTAAAATGCGTAAATGCGCCGCAAATTTGCAGTCCGTGCGCCAAAGCCGCCTCGCATGCCGCACGCACTTCACACGTGGCAACGCCGTTTCGGTGCATGAGCGTATCGACGGCGATATGCACGCGCGCGCCTTTTTTAAATTTAGCAATCAGCGAAATGTCGTTTACCGCGTAGATAAATCGCTCGCTCTCGCCGCCCGTAGGGATGTGCGAAAGGATGAGAATATGCTCGAAAAAGGGTTCTAGCTCGCGCGCCTCGACTTCGTTTTTGACCGCGCAAAATTTGATGCCGTAGCTTGCCGCCTCGCGCCCCACAAGCGCCGCTCCGTGCCCGTAGGCATTGTCTTTTAGCACCAAAATCACGCGATCTTTGCCGCCGGCTTTGGCGCAAATTTTGGTTAGATTATGGATGTAGGCGGATCTGTTTAAAACGAGTTCAGACATTGAATTTTACGCCAAACGCCTCATAAACGTTAGGAAGCAGCTTCCTAATACTATAATCATAAGAGTAAAATTTGGCGTAAAGCGCCTTTAGATCAGCCTCTTTAACCGCCGCAAAGTCAAACACGTCCGTGCCCGCAACCTTTGGCACTTGGCGGTCTAGCTCGGCGAAAAACTCGCCCCTAGCCTTTAAAATTTCCTCGATTTGAGCCTTTACTATTTCGCTTTTTTCTTGCATTTACTTCTCCGTTAAGATTTTAAATTTATCTTTATCTAGCCGCACATAGAGCTCTTTTTGCCCCTTAAATTCGTGACTAGGCGCAGCATAATCCTCGTCAAAAACTACTCTAAAAAGGTTTTGCCCTTTAGTGTTCGGGTACGGCGTCACGCTAAAATTTGAAGCTTTTATGCTCTTTTTTTCGTTTAGCGCGAAAATTCTCTTTTTATTTTCGGCAAATTTAGCCCTCGTTAGCGCGTTTTTGCCGTCTATTTTTACAAATTCGTCCGCGTAAAAGCCGAGGTAAATTTTAGTCTCGTTATCTCGCCACGCCTGCAGCCACTCGTGCAGATGCGCCAGAACGCGCGCTACGTCGTCTTTGCTAGCGTCTACCTTCTGGCTTTCGCTGATTATCACGACGCCTTCGCTGCCGATTAGTTGGCCAAATTTTACCAGCGCGTCGTTGTTAAACGCCACGCAGCCGCGCGTTTTTACTTCGTCCTCGCGCTTGCCTTTCATCGGCAGGCCGTGTATCCAGATGCCTCCGCCCGTTTTTTGTGCGGCTTTGTCGTGGGCGTTCGGGTATGATAGCGACATCGCAAGCGGTCCGTAAAAGGGGTCCGGCGGCGTAAATTTGTCCGTGACGTCGTAAACCCCGACCGGCGTTTTTAGGTCGCCTTCTTTAAATTTATCCCCGCTTTTGCCAGTTATCACGCTTTGAGAAAAGATTTGCTCCAGCGCTCCGTCTGCATACTCGAAGCTTTGCAGGGTTTTTTGCGCTTTATTTACGACGATGATTTTGGTTTTAGCCTCGTAGTAGCCGTATCTGACGTCGGCTGCGCCTAGCTTTTCCAGCCAGTATTTAGCGCCCGTCAAATTTGAGTCCGCTAAAGCTTCGGCGAGTAAAATTTGAGAAAAAAAAGCATAAAAAATAAGTAAGCCGAGTAGTTTTTTCAAAATTTTCCTAACGTTGAGTATTTTCGTAATAAAGGCCAGAATTATATTACATTTTCTCTTAAAAATTTTAAAAAGCTTTTATTTTGTGTTACAATAGCGAATATCAAAATTCCATGTAAAAGGACGCAAAAAATGAAAAGCAAATTTTTAGCTTTATCTCTGTTAGTCGCCTCTTTGGGCCTTGCAAATGCCGCAGATATCGAGATCGTTGATATCTACGCCAAGGCTACACCTCCCGGCGCAAAAAATACGGCTCTGTTTTTCGACATCAAAAATAACACAGATAAGCCAGTAAAACTAGTCGGCGCTAGCTCTCCGGCAGCCGCTACGGGCGAGATACATACGCACAAAGAAGTAGACGGCATGAAAAAGATGGTACAAATAGAAAATATTGAAGTGCCTGCGATGGGCGAGGCAAATTTAAAACCTGGCGGTCTGCACGTAATGCTAATGGACATCAAAGCTCCGATCAAGGAAGGCGACAAACTAGACGCTACGCTAGAGTTTGATAACGGACAAAAACTTGAGCTAAAAGACATCGTCGCAAAGTCGGTCGTAGCTAAAAAAGACGGCGAACACGGACACGATCACGGCGCGCACGATCACGGCGGACATCATAAGCATTAATGAAAAAATTTCTCATAGTTTTGGTCGCGCTAGTCGGGGTTTTTGCGACCTCGGCGTATCTGTTTTTTAAACCGCAAGCGCAAGAGGACTTTTTGAGCGCAGAGGACGTGGGGGCAAATTTAACCCCGCTTCCCTGCGATATGAACGCCGAGCACTCATGCGGCGTAGAGTTTCGCGGCAAGACGGTTAAATTTAGCCTCTCGCCAAAGCCCGTTTACACGATGCAGCCGACGATCGTGCGTATCGAGGGGCTAGAAGGGTTTAAAAACCCGAGCCTTGAGATCCACGGCGTAAATATGGACATGGGTGTGATTAAGGCCGAAGTAGAAAAACGCGACAACGCCTACATATCAAACATCGTGCTAAGCGCGTGCCTGATAAACATCATGAGGTACCGTTTCGAGGTGCTTGAAAACGGCAAAAAAAGCGGACTTTATATAGACTTCGACTTGCATCAATAGACGCAAATTTTACTTAAAAGGACGGATGATGAAAAAGCTTATTATCGTACTTATACTGATTTTAACGGTTCTTGGCGTAGGTTATCTCGCATTTTATTCAAACAAATACGCCCCTAACGGTCAAAGCGCAAACGTCGCCGAGGGTCTAAAAAATTACGATTTTACCGGCAAGGGCACAAACGGCGCGGTGAGTCTAAAGAGCTTTGAGGGTAAAAATAAGATCATATACTTTGGCTACACCTCGTGTCCGGACGTCTGCCCCGCGACTTTAGGTATCTTAAGCGGCGTGTTAAACGAGCTTAAAAGAGACGATATCGTCGTGATTTTCGTCACCCTAGATCCGGAGCGCGACGAACCTAAAAACGTCGATGAGTACGCGAAGTATTTTTATCCAAATTCTTACGGTATAGTATTAGACGATCTACCTAAGGTTGCAAAAAGCTACGGCGTGAAGTATCAAAAGGTGCTGCTTGAAAAATCGGTCATGGAGTACTCCGTCGCTCATAGCTCCTCGCTATACGTACTAGATAAAAACGATAAATTCGTCGCCGAGATCTCCAATCTAACGGCGCAAAACATCAAGAAAACGCTGGAAAATCTGAAATAATAACAGCTTTATTATTTAGTTGTTATGAGTGTTACGTTATAACACAGAGATATTTTTTTATGCTCAATTATTAACGATTTTGATTTAAATCAATATACTTTAAGCCTTCCGGTTGTATAGTTTCATTAATAGAAAATTTAAATTTGAAAGACATTTATGAAAATTATAGCGCTCGTATGCGCTCTGTTTATTTTCTCCTTCGCAAGCGACGTTAGCGCTACGGCTAGCCTCGACGTAAAAAGCTGCGCCTATAGCAAGCAAAACAAAACCATAGCCGTCTACGATGCCAAAAATTCGCTAAATATACTTAATCAAAAAGACTTAAAACCCATAAGCAAATTTGACTTTAAAACAGACGAGATAACCTCGCTAGCCTTTGATGGCGCAAATTTATACGCAGGATTTGCTGGCGGCGAGATAGCTAAATTTAACGATGATTTTAGCTCTTTTGCCGGCATGCTAAATCTTTCAAATTTAAGCCTTGATACGCAGATAACGCACCTTCACGTCGCAAACGGCAAAATTTACGCGGTCGTCAGCAAAGACGCCTTTGTCGCATACGACGTTGCGTCAAAAAAGCTGACGCGCGCAAATCTTGACGGCACATACCGTATCGTAACCTGTCAAATTTTAAACGGCGCCGCACTGATAACCAGCTGGGATAGATCGGTTTTTACCGTAAATTTAAGCACCATGAAAGCAAAAAATCTAGGCAGATTAAAATCCGTAGCTCTGAGCGCGGCGGAGATAAACTCGGGCGTGATTTTCGGACTTGCGAGCGGCGAGATAGCCACCCTCAAATTTGACGCCGAAGCAAATTTAACAAGCAAGCAAACGGGTGCGACAAATTTGGATGCCGAAGCAAATTTGACGCAAGCAAACGTCAAAGACAACGCTAGCTCAAATTTAACCGCCGTCAAAAACGCGCAAAACAAAGCGGATCTAAATTTGACTAGCGGCACAACAAACGCAATTTTGATGAACTCTACAAATTTAGAAACAAAAAACTCGGCGAGCACAGAGACCAAAGCCGCCCCGAACCCAATCGTCCAAATTTACAAAATCTCAAATTCTCGCGTTAAAAGCCTACTAGTCGTGCAGGATAAGATTTATATCGGACTTGGAAACGGCGAAATTTTACGAAGCGACGCGGAGTTTAAACAGATAGAAAAAATAGGCAAAAACTCCGACGCCGTGATAAAAATTTTTAACGACGAAGATAGCGTCATAGCCGTTAGCATAAACGGCGAGATCCAAATTTACAAGAAAAAATCTTAGGAAAGGAGATTTTCAATGAACAAACTACTTAGTTGCGGTATCGTTGCGGCTGCGGGCCTGGCGTTTACCGTTAGCAGTGCGTGTGCGGCGGATAGCGACCTACAAGCTATCATGAAAGCGCGCGGTCTAACGGAAAAAGACATCCTGGCGGCTGCTAAAACGTATCAGCCGAGCGGCAAGAAGGACGACTATATCGTCTTCTCATCAGGAGGCCAAAGCGGACAGGTGATGGTTTACGGCGTGCCTTCAATGAGGATTTACAAGTATATCGGCGTCTTTACGCCCGAGCCTTGGCAGGGATACGGCTACGACGAGGAGTCTAAAGCCATCCTAAAAAGCGGCGCCATCAGAGGCAAACAAATCACGTGGGGCGACACTCACCACCCTGCTCTAACCGAGAAAAACGGCGAATACGTCGGCGATTATCTTTTCATCAACGACAAAGCCAACCCTCGCATCGCGGTTATAAATTTGCACGATTTCGAAACTACTCAAATCGTCGTTAATCCAATCGTAAAAAGCGAACACGGCGGCAGCTTCATCACTCCAAATAGCGAATACGTCATCGAAGCGGCACAGTACGCGGCTCCGCTAGATAACGGCTACCACTCGATAGACGAGTACGAAAGCGCATACCGCGGCGCGGTAACGTTTTGGAAATTCGACTATCCAAAAGGCAAGATAGACGAGAAAGCTTCCTTCTCGCTCGAGCTTCCTCCGTATTGGCAGGATCTAAGCGATGCCGGTAAAGGCGAGAGCTTCGGCTGGGCGTTTACAAACTCGATAAACTCCGAGATGTATACGGGCGGTATCGAAAAGGGCTTGCCTCCGTTTGAAGCGGGCGCTAGCAGAAACGACACTGACTATTTGCACGTTTATAACTGGCAAATTTTAGAAAAACTAGCTCAAGATAAGAAAAACTATATGGAGATAAACGGCCATAGAGTAGTTACGATAGACGCCGCGGTTAAAGCCGGCGCGCTATTTTTGATCCCTGAGCCAAAGAGCCCGCACGGCGTAGACGTCACTCCTGACGGCCGCTATATCGTTATCGGCGGCAAGCTAGATACTCACGCGACGGTTTATGATTTTAAAAAGATCAAAAATTTGATCGATAAAAAAGAGTTTGCCGGTACCGATCCGTACGGCATTCCGGTGCTTGATATGGCAAAGAGCTTGCAAGGACAAGTCGAACTTGGCCTTGGACCTCTGCACAACTCTTTTGACGAAAAAGACGGCATCATCTATACCTCTCTTTACGTCGATAGCCAGATCGTGAAATGGGACTACAAAAATCTAAAAGTTCTAGATAGGATCAACGTCCACTACAACATCGGACACCTTGATACTATGGAGGGAAAATCGGCCAAACCTAAGGGTAAATACGCTATCGCTCTTGATAAACTTTCGATCGATCGCTTTAACCCGGTAGGCCCTCTTCATCCGCAAAACCACCAGCTTATCGACATAGCCGGCTCAAAAATGGAGCTTTTATACGATATGCCGATACCTCTAGGCGAACCTCACGACGTAGTTTCGATTGCGGCTAGCAAGCTAAAACCGGCTACCACCTACGCCATGGGAACAAACTCTCGCACCGGTAAAGAAAGTCCGTTCGTAACTCTCGCCGGACAAGAGAGGATCGAGCGCAACGGCAAAAACGTAACCGTCTACGCTACGATGATCAGAAGCCACATCAACCCTGAGCATATCGAGGTAAATAAAGGCGACAACGTAACCATCCACTTAACCAACCTAGAGCGCGCCCAGGACGAGACGCACGGCTTTACCGTGGATCTTTACAACATCCACGCGTCTTTAGAGCCGGGTAAAACAGCGACCGTAAATTTCGTAGCGGACGAAGAGGGCGTGTTCCCTTACTACTGCACCGAATTTTGCTCTGCGCTGCACCTTGAGATGATGGGTTACTTGCTAGTTAAAGATCCGAACAAAAAATACGAATCCGCCAAAGCAAGCAAGCTAAAAACCCTAAGTCCAGAAGCTCTAAAAGCCGAATACGATAAAGTAATCGCTACAAACAAAGCTACCGACGAGGTTATCCAAAGCGTCGTTACGTATCTAAAAGAGAAGCATTACGAAAAATATCCTAAGGTAAAAGAGCTAGTTACCGACGCGCTGGATCAGTACGGCAAAATCCCTGAAGTAAAAGCAAAAGCCGACGAAGCCTACAAAAAAGGAGACGTAAACGGCGCGATACTATGGGAGTACCAAGTATGGCAGTATATGGTTAAAACCGCGGACGTCGGCCTAAGAGCTAAAAACAATCTCGCTAAAGAGATCGCCACGCCTATGAGCCCGGCTGCCTCCAAAGGCGAGGAAGCCTATCTAAAAGGCGGTTGTAACGGCTGCCACGTCATCGGTCAGGTTAGCTCAGGCCCTGATCTAACCGGCGTTCTTTTGCGCCACGAAAACGGCGAGAAATGGGTGTTTGACTTTATCAAAGATCCATCTAAATTTTACGGCGACGAGTATATCAAGTCTATGATCGATTACTTTAACCTAAGAATGCCTAATCAGCACATGAGCGATCAAGAGATCAAAGATATCATCGAATACCTAAAATGGATCGACGAAAACGCGGGAATGTAATCCAAATTTGATTCGGGCTTAGCGGTCCGAATCAGTCCGCTAAATTTGAGGCTCGGCACGCGTAACCCGAGCCTCCTACGTTAAATTTAAAAAGCGTTTTGCGAAAAATTTTTTAAATTTAATAAAGGAGAAACGATGAAGAAGTATCAAATTTACACTATTATCGCGTTAGTCTTGATGACCGTTTGTTTTACGATCCCGGTGCTAGGCTTTTTCGGAGCCAAAGCCAAGATCGCCGCGGGCGAGCCGCTTGCCGGGTATTCGTATAAAATTTACGACCTTTACACCTCGTTTCAGTACAAAAACCACCTGATGTCAAAGGACGTCGCAAGCAGTCTGGAAAAGATGATCGAGCAAAAAGCCGAGATCGGCACGCCCTCTTTTCCTATCTGGTACGTCGCGCTTGAAGCGCCAAACTACCCAAAAGACGCCTTTCCAAACGGTATTCCGGTTTATTTTCACGTTGACGGATACAGCGGCGACGTGCACGAGATGAACACCATAAACCACTACATCGGCATGTATCCGATGGAGCACGGCGGCAACGTCGAGCGCGCGATTGCGCCTTATTATCTGCTTATTTCCACGCTTTGCATGCTAGCCTTTTTATACTACGACGGCAAATTTAACTCCCTGCTCATGGTGCTTCCGACCATCGCTCCGCTGCTTTTTATGGGCGCGTTTGCGGGCTGGCTATACTGGTATGGACACAATATGCAAGAGTGGGGCGCGTTTAAGATCAAACCGTTTATGCCTACCGTGCTTGGCGACGGCAAGGTCGCGCAGTTTACGACGCACTCGTATCCTAGCATAGGATTTTGGGTGATGATGGCTATGAGCGCGCTTTGTATCCTAGCCGTATTTTCAAAGAAAAAAGAGCTCAAAGACGCGAAATGAAATTTAAGCTTTTGCTCTTTTGCGCGCTAAATTTGACGGCCTTCGCCGGTCCGCTGCAAGACGCTATAAACGCCGCCGAACCGGGCGACACGCTGCGCCTAAACGACGGACTTTACGAGGGAAATATAATCGTCGATAAGCCGCTAACGATAATAGGCAAAGGCGATGGCGCCGTGATACGAGGCGACCGCAAATCAAGCGTGATAAAAGTAACGGCAAAAAACGTTAAACTCATAAATTTAAACATCGAAGGCAGCGGCACGAGCCAGATGAACCTAGATGCAGGCATAAGCTGCGCAAAGGGCAATAATATTTTAGTCGAGAAAAACCGCTTTAAAGACGTGCTTTTCGGTATCGAGCTATCAGAATGCAACCAAGCCGTGATAAGAGATAACAACATCACCTCAAAAGAGGGCTTTGACGTGCCTAGACGCGGAGACGCCGTGCGCGCGTGGTATTCGCACGAAAACTTAATCGAGCGAAACTACGTCTATAACAGCCGCGACATCGTGGCGTGGTTTTCCAGCAACAACATAATCCGCAAAAATTTCGGCAAAAATAACCGCTACGCCGTGCATACGATGTACTCGGCGGACAACCTCATCGAGGATAACGAATTTAGCGGCGGCGCCGTGGGGATGTATTTTATGTTTTCTACGAATTCTCTCGTGCGCCGAAACGTGATAATCAACTCAAACGGAGCGTTTGGCGTGGGTATCGCGCTAAAAGACGCCTCGGGATTTAACATCAGAGA
>ERZ772827.1750-NODE-1750-length-10888-cov-21.760085_pt1 | contig 10888 bp, 6 predicted proteins | sample MGYA00580850_ERZ772827 | MGnify/ENA primary metagenome ERZ772827 (study PRJEB29015, sample SAMEA2737950) | human oral metagenome | biome: human oral; feature: human-associated habitat; material: dental | place: China | collected 2145 ...
TCTTTACGGACTCGGACATGATGGAAAACTCTCTATCTCTTCGAGATCAGCCGTGGTTGTGCAGTGGCTTGCCGGCGAGCACCATGGCGGCCTCACCGATGGTCTCGTTCTGCGTGGGGTGCGCGTGCACGAGCGAGGCGACGTCGTGGGCGTCGGCCTCCCAGGAGACGATCAACTGGCCCTCGCCGACCTGCTCGCCCATGCGGGCGCCGATGGCGTGGAAGCCGACTATGGGCCCGTCCTTGAGCGAGACGAGCTTGACGAAGCCCTGGGTGCCCAGGATCTGGCTCTTGGCGTTCCCGGCCACGTTGAACTCCGAGGTGGTGATGTTCTCGGCGCCGTGGAGCTCGGCGGCCCTGGCCTCGCTCAGGCCCACGGAGGCGATCTCGGGCTCGCAGAAGGTCACCTTGGGGACCAGGGCGTCGTCGACGGGCCGGGGATCCAGCCCGGCGATCTTCTCGGCGACCGCGATGCCCTGGGCGAAGCCGCGGTGGGCGAGCTGGACGCCGGGGACGATGTCCCCCACGGCCCACACGCCCTCCACGTTCGTGCGACCGTAGTCGTCGGTCAGGACGAAGCCGCGGTCCATGGCGACGCCGACCTCCTCGTAGCCGAGGTTCGCGGTGGCCGGGCCGCGACCGACGGCGATCAGGAGGACCTCGGCGTCATGGGTCCTGCCGTCGGCGGTGCGGACGGTCACGCCCGCGGCGGTGCGCTCGACCGAATCGAACATGGTGCTGGTCCTGAAGGCGATCCTGCGCTTGCGGAAGGCCCGCTCGAGCTGCTTGGAGATGGCCACGTCCTCGTTCGGCACCAGATGGGGCAGCGCCTCGATAATGGTGACCTGCGAGCCCATGGAGGCCCACGCGGAGGCGAGCTCGACGCCGATGACCCCGCCGCCCAGGACGACGGCCGAGGCCGGCACGCGGTCGAGCTCGAGCGCCTGGTCGCTGGTCATGACCGGTCCGGAGATCTCCTGGCCCATGGTCTTGGACAGCGAGCCGGTGGCCAGCACGATGTTCCGGCCCCGGTACCGCCTGCCGCTCACCTCGACGGTGTCCCTGGCGACCAGCCGTCCCCAGCCGCCCACGACCTCGATGCCCCGGGAGGCGACGAGGCCCTGCAGGCCCTTGTACATCCGGGAGATCACGCCGTTCTTGTACCTCTGGACGGCAGGCATGTCGAGGCCCTGGTACGCCGCCCTGACGCCGACGGCGGCCGCCTCGCGCACGGCCTCGGCGGTCTCGGCGGAGTGCAGGATCGCCTTGGTCGGAACGCAACCGCGGTGCAGGCAGGTGCCGCCGATCTTGTCCGCCTCGATGAGCGCGACTCTCAGGCCCAGCTGGGCGCCGCGCAGCGCGGCGGCGTAGCCGCCCGAGCCGGCGCCCAGGATGACCATGTCGTACACGGTGTCTGTCACGAAAACTCCTCGTTGATGTCCTCCGCCCCTGCGGAGCGGCTCGGCACTCCGGCCATTGTTGCATCCGGGCGCCGACCTCAGGCGCCGAAATCGCTCGTTCCGGGGACTTGAGTCCCGCGGGGGCGGTGAGACCCGTCACCAGCCGGGACGGCGATCGGGGCCGTGCCCGCGCATGCGGCCCGAGCCGGCTTCCGCGCTGAGCGCATGCGCGGGTCGTCGCGGCCGAGGCGCCCCGGCTCAGGCGCGGCCCTCGAGAAGCGCCAGGAGCGTGGCCAGGCCGGCGCCCGTGCCGCCGATGGGCGTGCCGCCCCACGCAGACTTCTCGTTGTAGGCCGGCCCGGCGATGTCGAGGTGGGCCCACGACGCGTCGCCCACGAACTCGCGCAGGAAGAGCCCCGCCACGAGCATGCCTCCGGCACGGCTGCTCACATCGACATTGCGCAGCGCGGCGAACGGGGAGTCCAGGGCGGCGCGCAGGTGCTCGGGCAGCGGCATGGGCCAGAACGCCTCGCCGGCGTCGGCGGCGCAGGCCGCGACCTCGTCGCGCACCGAGGGCGTGCCCATGACGCCCGACACCCGGTCGCCCAGCGCAATGATCTGGGCCCCGGTGAGGGTGGCGACGTCGAGCACGCAGTCGGGCCCGTCCTCGACGGCGCGCGCCAGGGCGTCGGCCATGACCAGACGCCCCTCGGCGTCGGTGTTGGTGACCTCCACGGTGGTCCCGTTGTACATCGTCACAATGTCGCTGGGGCGCTGTGCGTCCGCGGCGGGCATGTTCTCGGCCAGCGCCAGCCACGCGTCCACGCGCGCTCCCAGCCCCAGGCGCGCCGCCGCGGCCACGGCGCCGAGCACGGTGGCAGCACCGGCCATGTCCGACTTCATCTCCGGCATGGAGGCCGACGGCTTGAGGGACAGGCCGCCGGAGTCGAAGGTGATGCCCTTGCCGATCAGCGCGATGCTCTGCGTCGGCCGCTCCGGCGCCCAGGAGACGCGCACGAGGAAGGGCGGGTGCACCGAGCCCTGGCCGACACCGATGATGCCGCCGAAGCCCTGCTCGCGCAGGCGCGTCTCGTCGAGGACCTCAACCTCCAGGCCGGCGCCGTCGGCGAGGGCCCGGGCCCTCTCGGCGAAGACCCTGGGGGTCAGGCGGTTCGGCGGCTCGTTGACCAGGTCGCGCACGAGCGTCGTCGACTCGGCCAGGGCGGTGGCACGCGTCTGGACGGCGCGGCTCTCCTCGGAGCCCGCCAGGGGGGTGGCGACGACGACGCGCTCCAGCGGCGCCGTCGGCGCGGGCGCGCGCCCCGACCAGGCGTAGGCGCCGACGAGCGCGCCCTCTGCCACCGCGCGGAGGTCGCCGCAGCGGGCCGCCGGAAGGAGGAAGGCGGCCGAGCCCGCCCCGGCCAGCTCGCGCGCGGCCCGTCCGGCGGCCCGCCTGAGTACCCCGGGCCGGGTGGCGCCGAGCGCGGCGGCGTCGCCCGACCCGGCGTCCGGGCCGGGGCCGGTGCCGACTACCAGGACGCAGCCGGCGGCCGCATCCGGACCCAGGACGTCAGCGGGCAGGCGCACGGTCGCGTCGAGCTTGCCGGTGAAGCCGACGGCGGGCAGCGCCGCGGCGAGGGACTCGAGGTCGAGGCCGTCGGTCACTGCGCCGTCGGTCACGAGTGCGGGGGCCTCATCGACGCACGCGGCCGCCAGGACCAGCGCCTCGACATCTGTGCGGGCAGGGCGGGAGGAGATCAGTTCAAGAGTGCTCACAGCCCCCGATGGTAGTGTGCCCGGAGCTGTTCGGTGCCCTGTGCCTCCGGTCAGCCCGTAGAGACATGATCCTCTGAGGAGATTCTGCGATGCCTGCACCAGCGGACGGCCGCCCTCCGGTCCGTGGCGTTGAGGACCGGCGTCGTCCCGCCCACGGGTGGGGGCGCCTTCTCGTCGTCGTCTTCGCCGTCTTCGGGCTGGCGGTCCTGGCCCCCGCCGCGGTCTCGCTGGTGCGCGACCCGGCTGCCGCCCCGGCCGTCGGATCGATCAACGTTGCCGTCGGTCTCCTGTTCGTCCTGCTGGCCGTGTGCGTGGCGCACAACGGGCGCCGCATGCGGATCATTGGGTGGATGAGCCTGAGCGCGCTGCTGACCGGCGCGGCGCTCATCGGCGTGCTGACCTGGACCGACGCCGTCGAGGGGCTGGAGGCCAGCGTGTGGGCCGACGGCGGTCGCCGTCTCGGCTACCTGCCGCTCGTGCTGCCGCTCGTGGCGGCGGGCTGGATGTGGCTGAGCAACCCGCGCCGCATCGTGGTCAACGCCGAGCGGATGGATGAGCTGGGGGCGACCCTGGCGGAGCGGGCCAGGACGGCGCAGTCGGGACGGGACTCGCGTTCCGACAGCCGCTGACCGACAGCCTGAGAGCGGTCTCGTCGCGACCGTGCGCTCACCGTCCGGGTCCGGCCGAGTCGTCGTCCCCGCACCGCGGCTCCCCGGGCTCCGCCGCGGCACCACCCGCCCCTGCGTCAGCGGCCCCCCGGTCCCTGCGGCTCGCGGGGTGGTGGGTCTGCCTCCATCGCTCCTGGAAGCGGGCGCCGACGGAGGTGGGCGCCTGCGGGTCCTCGATGATCATGCCGCGGCGGCGCAGCTCCTCGGTGTAGATGGTCGTGCGGGTCAGGAACCGCCCCGTCACGGTCGCGAGCACGACCGCGAGCATGAGGGGGGTCAGCAGGTTGTACTGCCCCGTCATCTCGATGATGAGGACGACGCTGGTGATCGGCGCGCGGGCCGCGCCCGAGAACACGGCGCCCATGCCCAGCACCCCGAAGACCGCGGCGGCCTCCGGGCGGTCGGGCGCCACGAGCGTGCCGAAGTACGCTCCGAGCACGCCCCCGATGAACAGCGACGGGGCGAAGACCCCGCCGGGCATGCCCGACGCCAGGGTCACCGAGGTCGCCACGATCTTGGCCAGGACCAGGGCGCTCAGCGCCAGCGCGGTGTAGCGCCCGTCCAGGGCGCGGCCGAGCACCGCCGAGGACTCGCCGTACATCTCGGGCACCGCCAGCAGGATGCCTCCGACCAGCAGGCCCCCGACCGCCGGCCGCGCCCAGCGGGGGAGCCGGAGCCGGTCGGCCCCGGCGGTGGCGGCGTCGGCGCTCAGGTAGCGGGCGCGCGAGAACCCCACGCCGATCAGGCCTCCTAGGACGCCGAGCACGGCGACCCACCCGAGCTGGGCGTCGCCGGTGAGGTTCAGGGTCGGCAGGGACAGCGACAGCGTGGTGCCCAGCAGGTGGTGGGAGAGCACCGTGGAGGACACGCAGGCGAGCACGACGAAGGTGAAGGCGTCGACGGTGAAGTCGACCAGCACCACCTCCATCGCGAAGAAGGCCCCCGCGAGCGGGGCGTTGAAGGCCGCGGCGATGCCCGCGGCCGTCCCGGCCGCCGCCAGCAGCCGCATCGCCCGTCGGGGAAGACCCAGGCGCCTTCCGAACAGGCTGGCGGTGCTCGCGCCGAGCTCGGCGATGGGCCCCTCGGGCCCCACCGAGCCCCCGCCACCGATGGCCAGCGTCGCCGAGACCACCGTCGCCGCGGCGGGGCCGGGAGCCATGGCGCCGTCGGAGCGTCGAGAGGACCACAGCACGCCCGCCACGCCGTGCCCGGTCCGGGTGCCGCCCAGCCGGGACATGATCGGGCCGATCATGAGCCCCGAGATGACCGGTGCGACCACGAGGAACCACCTGCCGAGCCCGGACAGGGCGCCGACGCTGGGTCCCAGGGAGGCGGTGTAGTCTTGCGCGCCGGTCAGGAGCCTGGTCCAGGCGTCGATACCCGTGCGGAACAGGACGGCGCCCGCTCCCGAGGCCAGGCCGACTCCGACCGCCAGCATGAACAGGCCGCTGCGGTGGTAGCGCAGCAGTCCCAGAAGGACATCGCGGCAGTGCTCGCGTACAGGGCGTGCGTTCATGGTTGCGGTCTGCTGTGGTTCGCGGCGCCCGCCGCGGCGAGGAGGGCCGGCGGTCTCCTAGCGGCCCAGGTTCTCCACGTGCGCAACGACCGTGTCCTCCTCCGAGGACTCAAGGCCCCACACCTGGGCGTAGAAGCTCAGCTCTGTGCGCAGCGCGCGGTGGATGTTCGATGCCAGCCGCAGCCCGTGGCCCTCGCCGTAGAAGACCTCGAGCGCCACCGGCAGGCCCTTGGCCCTGACGGCCTCGTACATGGCGGTGGCCTGGTCGGCCGGCACGATCGGGTCCTCGCTGCCCTGCAGGAGCAGCAGAGGGGCGTGGATGTCGTCGATGTGGTGCAGCGGCGAGCGCTCGACGAGCACCGGGTCGTCGGCGCCGTCGGCGCCCACGAGCGTGCCGATGTACCGGGACTCGAACTTGTGGGTGGTACGGGTCAGCCGGGCCAGGTCCGCGACGCCGTACAGGGAGGTGGCGGCGCTGAAGACGGTTGAGCGGGTGAGCGCCGCCAGGACGGTGAAGCCGCCGGCGGAGGCCCCGCGCACCGCGATGCGAGCAGGATCGATCTCGCCCGAGGCGGCGAGGAACTCGGCGCCGGCGATGACGTCGTCGACGTCGTAGACGCCCCAGTGACCGTTGAGCGCGTGCCGGTAGCGGGTGCCGTAGCCGGTCGAGCCCCGGTAGTTGACGTCCAGGTAGGCGAAGCCGCGGCTGGTCCAGTACTGGATGCCCAGGTCGTAGCCGGGCCGGGCAGCCGCCGTCGGGCCGCCATGGACATTGACGATCAGCGGGGGCAGCTCGTCGTCGGGGCCGGTGTGGGAGGCCGACGCCGGCGGGTAGAAGAAGCCGTGCGCGGTGGCCTGCGCGGTGGTCGGCCAGGCCATGGGCGTGGGCAGGGAGATCCCGATGGCCTCGGTCGCCAGCTCCCCCGAGCCCCGAAGGACCTCGACGTGTCCGTCGCGCACCTCGATGATCGCCGGCGGCTCCATCTCGTTGCCGGCCAGCATGACGACCCGCCCCGCGGAGGAGGCGACGTTGCCCAGCGGCTGCCAGCCGATGTTCCACTCCTCCAGCTCGCCGTTGGACAGTCGGATCGCGCCCAGGTGCCACACACCGTTGCGCGCCCAGGAGGCGACGAGGTGCTTGCCGTCCAGGACGTCGTAGTGGTGGGGGCCCAGCGCCCAGGCGGGTGAGGTGAAGGTCGCCTCGACGGGGTGCAGGGGACGGGTGCGCAGCCGCGTCGTCCAGCCCTCGCGGTTGGTGCCCCGGCGCGGGAATCCCTCGGTGCGGTACAGGTTGGAGAAGCCCGAGGCGTTGGAGATGTGCACCAGGTCGCACTCCTCGGTCCAGCGGGGCTCGGAGACGGCGTCGTCGCCGCCGCCCACGACCGTCTGCTCGCCGATGCGGCCGTCGGGCAGAAGGTCCCCCACGTGCAGGGTCGTGCTCTCCCACGGCATGCTCGGGTGGTCCCAGGTGATCCAGGCCAGGTGCTCGCCGTCGGGGGACAGGGTCGGGGAGGTCACGAAGTCCGTCCCGGCCACGACCGTGGTCACCGGGGCGTCCTCGCGCGCCGCGGAGCCGTCCAGCGGGATCGCCACCAGCGAGTTGACGGCCTCGCCGCCTGCGCGGTGGTCCTCGCGCACCGCGTAGACCAGGCCGCGCGCGGTGTCGATCTCCAGGTCCCCGTGGCGCACGTCGCCGTAGATCGTCAGGGGCACCAGGCCGCGCATGGGGTGGGCGACGTCGTAGCGGTACAGGCGCCCGTCGCCGGCGTGGGACGCCACGATGATGCCGGAGTCGACGGCGTAGGCGCGCCCGCCGTACTCGTGCACGCGGGTGCGCGTATCGACGAGCTCGTCGGAGGGGGTCAGGGGGAGGACCTCCCCGATGGAGCCGTCCCCGCCCCGTCGCAGCAGCACGCTGCGGCCGGCCTGCGAGGCGCGCTGCTCCACCCAGTAGGTGTCCGCGCCGTCCACGCGCACCTGGGACAGGCGCACCGTCCGAGTGGTGATGGTGCCGGGCGTGATGGGAGAGGGCCAGGTCCCGAACGGAGCCGTGGTGCTCATGATTCCTCCTGGGTGCGGTACGGCGGGGCGCGGCGCGGGGCCGCGCGGCTCCAACCCTACGTGCTCTCGCCCAGCCGCAGTGAGACGTCCCGCCGGGCGCTGAGCGCCTATGCTGAGGTGCCGTACGCGCGGCTGGCCCGCGGTGTCGCACGGGCGCGGACCGGGGCACGGGCGCGCGCCAGGACCAGGACCGGGAGGAAAAGCCCTGATGAGTGAGAAGACAGTGCCCGCGGGGCCCGCGGGCGCTGGTGAGGCCGGCGTCGCGCTGCCTCGGACGCCGCTGCTGTCATCGATCACGCGGCCCAGCGACCTGGACCGGCTCACCAGCGAGGACCTGGTCGCCCTCGCCGGGGAGATCCGTCGTTACCTCGTGTCCACGGTCGCCCGCACCGGGGGGCACCTCGGCCCCAACCTCGGCGTCGTCGAGCTGACCCTGGCGCTGCACCGCACCTTCCGCTCCCCGCGCGACACCATCGTCTTCGACACCGGCCACCAGGCCTACGTCCACAAGCTGCTCACCGGCAGGCAGGACTTCACCCGCCTGCGCGAGCGCGGCGGCGTGTCCGGGTACCCGGCCCGCAGCGAGTCGGTGCACGACGTCGTGGAGAACTCCCACGCCTCCACCTCCCTGTCGTGGGCCGACGGCATCGCCCGCGCCAACCGCCTGCAGGGCCATGAGGACCGCCACGTGGTCGCCGTCATCGGGGACGGGGCCCTGACCGGCGGCATGGCGTGGGAGGCCCTGGACAATATCGCCGACTCCTCCGACAAGCACCTGGTGATCGTCGTCAACGACAACGGGCGCTCCTACGCCCCCACCATCGGAGGGCTGGCCCACCACCTGGACGCGCTGCGCACCAATCCCGGCTACGAGCGGATGCTGGCAGGGGCCAAGCGCATCCTGCTCACCCAGGGGGCGCCCGGTCGGGCCGCCTTCGACGCGCTGCACGGCCTGAAGCGGGGCCTGAAGGACGTCCTGGTCCCCTCGGCCTTCTTCGAGGACCTCGGCATCAAGTACACCGGCCCGGTCGACGGGCACGACGAGACGGCCCTGGAGTTCGCCCTCACGCGGGCGCGCGAGTACGCCGACCCGGTCATCGTCCACGTCATCACGCAGAAGGGACGGGGCTACACCCCCGCCGAGAAGGACGTCGCCGACCGCTTCCACGCCGTCGGACGCATCCACCCCGAGACGGGGCTGCCGATCGTGCCCTCGCGCTTCGGGTGGACCTCCGTCTTCGCCGAGGAGATCCTGGCCCTGGCCCGCGCCGATCAGCGCATCGTCGCCGTGACCGCCGCCATGCAGCAGCCGGTCGGGCTGCAGCCGATGGCGGACGCCCTGCCCGAGCGGGTCATCGACGTCGGCATCGCCGAGCAGCACGCGCTGACGGCCAGCGCGGGCATGGCCTTCGCGGGCCTCCACCCCGTGGTGGCCCTGTACGCGACCTTCCTCAACCGGGCCTTCGACCAGGTCCTCATGGACGTCGGGCTGCACCGCGCCGGGGTCACCATCGTGCTCGACCGCGCCGGGCTGACCGGCACCGACGGCGCCAGCCACAACGGCATGTGGGACATGGCGCTGCTGGCGCACGTGCCCGGGCTGCGCCTGGCCGCGCCGCGCGACGAGGCGACCCTGCGCGAGGACCTGCGCACCGCCGTCGCCACCCCCGACGCGCCCACCGTGGTGCGCTACCCCAAGGGGGCCCTGCCCGAGCGCGCGCCCGCGGGCCGGGTCCTGGGGCCCCCGGACGACCCCTTCGAGGCGGTCGATGTGCTGGCCGAGCCCGACGACGGGGCGCCGGCGGGCCGGTCCCGGCAGGGCCTGCTCCTGGTGGCCGTCGGCGCCATGACGTCCGCGGTGCTGGCCGCGGGGCGTGAGCTGGCCGCCGAGGGGCGTGCCGTGACGGTGGCCGCTCCCCGCTGGGTGGTGCCTGTGCCACGGACCCTGGTGGAGACGGCGCGGCGCTTCGCCGGGGTCGTCGTCGTGGAGGACGGGCTGGTCGACGGCGGCGTCGGCTCACGGCTGCGGGACGCCATCGAGGACGACGCCGTCGCCGGCGGCGGGCGGGGTCCGCTCGTGGTCCGCGTGGGCGTGCCCCGCCGGTTCCTGGGCACCGCCACCCGCGGGGAGCTCCTGGCCGACTTCGGCATGGACGAGGCGGGCATCGCGGCGGCCGCCCGGCGTCTTCTGGACGCTCTCGGACGCGTCTGAGACGCGCCCGCGCCCATGGGACGCCTGTCCTATTGTTGTGATCGGCCGGGTCTATACGAAGATGAAAAGACGTGTGCGCAGGCCGCCAATGTCCGTGGCCGGAGCCTAGAAGCACCTGACAATAAAGTGGGACTATAGTCCCGGTTGAGAGGTGTACGACCTGCCTTTGTGAGTGATCCCACCGGCCTTGTGAGCGGGCGGCCCCCGCGGTCGCCGAGGACCGGCTTACGCTGGATATGACGGCGCAACGATGTACCGCCACGCCTCATAAGGGCGCACACACCCACCTACAGGAGGGCACGGATGACCACCGAGGTCACAGCATCCGCCACAGCGGAGGACAGCACCAGCCGCGACGCGTGGGATGGCTTCACCACGGGCCCGTGGACCGAGGGCATAGACGTTCGAGACTTCATCCAGCACAACTACACCCCCTACGACGGGGACGCCTCCTTCCTCGCGGGCGCGACCGACAAGACGCTCAGCCTGTGGGAGACCCTCGAGGAGAAGTACCTCAAGGAGGAGCGCAAGGTTCGCATCCTCGATGTCGACACCCACACCCCCTCGGACATCGACGCCTTCGCCCCCGGCTACATCTCCGAGGACGACGACGTGATCGTCGGCCTTCAGACCGACTCGCCGCTCAAGCGCGCCATGATGCCCAACGGCGGGTGGCGCATGGTCGCCCAGGCGATCAAGGAGGCCGGCAAGGAAGTGGACCCCGAGGTCCAGAAGATCTTCACGAAGTACCGCAAGACCCACAACGACGCGGTCTTCGACATCTACACCCCGCGCATCCGCGCCGCCCGCTCCAGCCACATCATCACCGGACTGCCCGACGCCTACGGTCGCGGCCGCATCATCGGCGACTACCGTCGCGTGGCCCTCTACGGGGTGGACCGCCTCATCGAGGACAAGCAGAGGGCCAAGGACTCGGTGGCGGACCAGTCCTTCTCCGAGCACTGGGCGCGCTACCGCGAGGAGCACTCCGAGCAGATCAAGGCGCTCAAGAAGCTCAAGACCATGGCGGCCTCCTACGGCTTCGACATCTCCGGCCCCGCGCGCAACGCCCACGAGGCCGTCCAGTGGACCTACTTCGCCTACCTGGCCTCGGTGAAGTCCCAGGACGGTGCCGCCATGAGCATCGGTCGCCTGTCGGCCTTCCTCGACATCTACTTCGAGCGCGACCTGCGCGAGGGCGTCATCGACGAGTCCCGCGCCCAGGAGCTCATCGACAACATCGTCATGAAGCTGCG
>ERZ772827.1752-NODE-1752-length-10886-cov-2.880251_pt1 | contig 10886 bp, 9 predicted proteins | sample MGYA00580850_ERZ772827 | MGnify/ENA primary metagenome ERZ772827 (study PRJEB29015, sample SAMEA2737950) | human oral metagenome | biome: human oral; feature: human-associated habitat; material: dental | place: China | collected 2145 ...
AGATAGAAGTTGTGTATATGATTCAAAAGAAAATACAACTTCAGCGGCAGATGTTCTTCAAGAGTTACTGTTTGGGGAGTGGAGTCAGGTAGAGAAGGAGATGTTGCAGGTGGGACAAGAACGGTTGAGAGAATTGTGTGATAGAGATAGAGAGGGAAATTATGAAAATTAAAAAAATTTATGTACAAAATTATCGTTTATTGAAGGATTTTTCTCTAGAGTTGAAAAATGATTTATCTTTAATTGTTGGTAAAAATAATTGTGGTAAGACTTCGGTTTTATCTGTGTTAGAAAAGATATTCAATAAGAATTCTGGTAATACCTTAACATGGGAAGATATTAGCTTAAGTCATAGAAAAGAAATTTATGAAAAAGTAAAGTTAGTTTCTGATATTTCTGAGAAAGACTGGGAACCTATTTTAGGTACTAGTCTTCAAATTTGGATTCAATATTCGGAAATAGATTCGTATCAAAATATCCAAACATTCATGATGGATTTAAATCCCGATAACAATTTTATTATTCTTGAATTTACGTATATAATCCCTATTCAAAAACTTCGTGAGTTAAATCTTCAAGTTAGTGATTTTATAGATGATTTTTCAAGATTTGAGTCGTTCATGAAGAAAAATATGAGTAAACTTTTCGAAATGCAGATTTACTCACTGGGATACAATCCTTCTACTCAAAAATTAACAGAAGAAAAATCTGATTTACTTGAAATGAAAGATGTTCATAAAATTATTAAAGTAAGAGGGATCAGTGCTAGTCGAGATGTATCTAATAAAGAAAATAACCATTCATTGTCTAAGACGTCAAATCAATTTTATAAATTAAATAATGGAGAAGATATTGACAGCAATGCAAATAATTTACTTAAATCTGCGATTTTAAAGGCAGATGAAACTTTAACGAAAGCTTATAGTGGTGATGATAGTAGCGAAGGTATATTTACTCAAGTCTTTGAACGAGTAAAAAGATTTGGTGGAAATGATAGTGAAGCAGAGTTGGCAATTCATTCATCACTGTCTGAGAAAGATATTATAAGTAATAATACGACGCTATATTATAAGCATGATGATAGTCTATTACCTGAGACATATAATGGTTTGGGGTATTTAAATCTATATGGAATAATTTTTGAAATTGAGACTGTAATGGCAGATATAAAAAAAGACCCTGCAGATATTAACCTAGTTTATATTGAAGAGCCAGAATCGCATACGCATCCACAATTACAGTATATTTTTATCAAGAATATTAAAGATTTGTTAAAAGTACACGATGATGAACTAAAAGCACGTGGAGATACTAGCGGTGTTCAAACTTTAATTACAACTCATTCATCTCACATAGTTTCTGATTGTAGCTTTGATGATCTAATTTATTTTAAGCGTGATAATGGCACAGCAGTATCAAAGGCTTTTAACTCATTGAAAGAAGAATATGGTGATGAACAACTAGGATATAAATTTGTAAAGCAGTACCTTACTCTCAATAGTAGTGAATTATTTTTTGCTGATAAAGTCATTTGTGTTGAGGGTGATACAGAAAGGATTTTAATTCCTACGATGATGCAAAAGGTAGATATAGCCAATCCAATAAACAAAGCTTCGAATACAATGCCATTGCTTTCTCAAAATATTTCAATTATCGAAACAGGTGCTCATTCACAAGTGTTTAGGAAATTATTTGATTTCTTAGGAATAAAAGTATTGATAATTACAGATATTGATCCAGCAAATAAAAATGAAAATAATCGTATGAATTCTTGTTCGGCAGTAGATGCTACATCTACGACAAATACTTCAATTAAAAGCTTCTTTGATATTTCTGGAGATGAAATTTTTTCAATAGTAACTCAAAAGAGTTTTGCAGAAAAAATATCATCAGATTATAGAATCCGTATTGCATATCAAATTCCCGAAGATGACAATGGTTATCAACCTGCTAGTTTTGAGGATGCCTTTATTGGTTTAAATAAAGAATTTATTATTAAACATAAAGATGGTCTTATTGAATTTGAAGCTTTAAAAAACTTTGATGATGGTGAGATAGAAGATTTCTATGAATTTGCTAGGAATAAAGTGAACAAAAAATCTGCATTTGCGTCAAGTTTATTATACTTTGAAGATGAAGAAAATACTTGGAAAGTACCTAACTATATTTCGGAGGGATTATTATGGTTGAGAGAACAATAGAATCAGAGGTAGAAAAAGTATTTGAAGTTATAAAACAAGATCAAAATTTTATTCTTGAGGGCGGTGCTGGAAGCGGGAAAACTTATTCGTTAATTTCCATTATTGAAAAAATATCTATTGAGGAACCGAAACAATCGATTATATGTATTACTTATACTAACAATGCTGTTGCAGAGATTAGGTCACGAATCATTAATGATAATTTATGGGTTTCAACAATTCATGAGTTTATCTGGTATGTCATTGGAAAATTCCAAAAAGAGATTAAAGAATGTCTTGTTGAGTTAATAAATGATGATTCACAAAAGTTATTCGTTGCACCAAAGGAAGTATTTGAAGAAGAAAATATTTCACATGATTACTTTGATGATGTTCGTGTTGACTATGCTGAATGGTATTCTATGAGTAGAACAGACCAAAATAGAGTTCAAATAAGTCATGATCATATCCTTATAGTTGCTGAAAAAATGTTTTCGAAATATAAGAAACTGTGTGATATTTTAGCGGATACTGCAAACTATATTTTTGTTGACGAATATCAAGATACAAGTCCACTAATTGTGAAAATATTATTAGAACATCTACAAAAGAGTACTAAGAAAAATGTTGTAGGATTTTTTGGAGATTCTATGCAAGCTATTTATGATTCAGGGGTAGGAGACTTAGATTCTTATAATTTGGTAAAGATACAAAAAGCTCAAAACCGGCGTAATCCTAAAAAAGTTATTGACTTGGCAAATAAATTCAGAAATGATGGATTAGTTCAAATCCCATCTAGTGATGTAACTGCTCCCAATATGGAAGAAGGTAATGTAATTCAAGGAGTAGTGAAATTTATCTACGGGAATGATATTAATAAACTTGAAGTTCTTAGAAATAGTAAACTATACAGAGAGTTAGAATTCGATATACCTAACAAAACAAAGGAATTGCGCCTGACGCATAAACTTAATGCAGAAATGGCAGGTTTCTCTAAGTTATTTGAATTATATAATTCTGATATATTTGTGAAATTAGTTGCAAATTTGAAGAAGAAAATTGACACAAATCAGATAATTGATGATGGAAAATCATTTGAAGAGTTAGTAGAAGAAGCTCAAATAGTTGTTGGAAGGGGTGGTCCATTAATAATTGATGTTGTTAAATCTACCCCAGAACTTTTAGATTTTTATGATGAAGTTAAAACATATTCGTTTGAAGAAGTGATTAGTAAGAGTAAAGTTAACAAAGATTCTTTATTAGCATATAAATTTAATGGATCAAGCAGTAGATATGAAGCGGGTACAGATAGAGATAGGATTCTTAGAAGACTAGATCTAATCCATGAACTATTAGATCTATATAAAACAGGTAAGCATAATGAATTTTTACGTATTACTAAATTTAATATAACTTCTTCAGAAGATAAGATTAGTCTATCTGAAGTTATGACAAAAATCTCTGTTGATGATATTACAATTGGAAAAGTCATAGAACTTGCAGAGGGAAGTGGATTAATTTCAAAGGATGACTTATTTACTAATTTTATTAACAATAGGGGATATTATTTATGGTTACGACTTAAGAAATTATCATTTAAAGAATATATAAATAGTATTGCTTATCTTAGAGAATATGTATCTGTCATAACTCAGCATAAAGTTAAAGGCAGTGAATATGAGAATGTCTTAGTTTTGTTAGATAATGGAAGGTGGAATCAATATAATTTTGATACCTTATTTGGTATGGGGTCTACTAGTGAGAAGGTTCAAGATAGAACGAAGAAATTATTCTATGTCGCAATCACTAGAGCAATGAAAAATTTAATCGTTTATATGCCGACTAGTGATAGTCAGATTATTGAAAAAGCACAAGATTACTTCGAATTAGATGATATTGTTGATGTTATGTCTTTCGTTGATGATTAAATTTTGGTAAGGAGGAAATATGATTACATTAGACACTAAATTGTTGGAATTTGATATTACTGGTATTTTAGGTTTTGAAATTAATCAACACATTGATTTTTATAATGATGGGGTTAATGAAGCCTATATGGCAATTAAAAATAATGATAAGAGTACTGCATTATCTATTTTACGAATACTAAAATCACAATTAGATAGAGAATATAAGTATTTTGATTCTAAGAGGTTTTGGGATTTTAATTCTCTAAACGATGCATATAGCTATGTTGATGGTATAAATAGAGCGAGTAGAGCATTAGTAGGGGCACCAAATTATAGAAATTTGGAATCTATGCTCTATGATATTAATGATTATATGACTAGGCATAGATATGAAGAGGATATGTTTTATGGGAATATATTTGCCTTAGCTGTGGAAAATCGATTAGATGAGATGACAAATCAAGAATATCATTCTTGTGCTGGACAATTACTTCAAAGGATTAGAGCATTTTATCTGCGACCAGGAAAAGGTACTGCAAAAGAATGTATTGAACTTTCTAAAGGTTTTTCACAAAAGAGTTTAGAACCGTATGTCTTTAAAGAATATTTTGCTAAATATTTAAGATAGTTTTTTGAGAGTTTAGGCTCTCTTTTTTCTTACCTTTATTTCTATGATGTGATAAATTTTCCAAAACATTCTTGTTATCCTTATATCATTCCTAAGAAAATCAGGTCTTGATTTTTCACTGGGGGGTTGGGGGCGGAGCCACCAAGTTATCTTATCGTTAGCTGATCAAAACTGGTAGGTTTTGATTAGCTGGCGATATGATTTTAGGGATATTGTGGACACAATATCTGAGCTCGCAAAGACCGAATAAGGAGAGACTGAGGTCTTTAGGAATCGTACTGACAATGTGAGGTAGATTTACACTGTCAGACAAGTAGAATATTGAAGGGATATCAGAATGGGACAAGAAATTAAGTCAATCCGAAAGCAATTTAGAATTACGAGACAAGAAGAAAAACAGATAAAAGAAATGATGAGGGAACAAAAAGTGGATAGTTTCTCAGAATTTCTTCGTCAAAATTTATTGAAAAAGAATTATCAGGATAGAATTTTTGAAAGTTGGTTCTCCCTTTGGCAGTCTCAAAAGTTTGAACAGATTAGTCGAGATGTGTATGAAGTTCTGGTTGTCGCAAGAGAAAATCATCAAGTGACTCAAGAGCACGTCTCAATCTTATTGACTTGCGTTCAAGAATTGATTGCAGAAGTGAATCAAGTGCAGCCACTCAGTCGTGAGTTCCGTGAAAAATATATGGGTTAGGAGGATGTAATGGTTTATCGCTATCGTACTAATCTCAAAAAAGTATTTCTAACTGATCCAGAATTACACCAATTGAATGAACGGATTGCTAAGAGCAATTGTCAAAATTTCTCAGTCTATGCCAGAAAAGTATTACTTAATCCTAATATGGCTTTTGTCACAATTAACACGGATACTTATGACCAGTTAGTTTTTGAATTGAGACGGATTGGAAATAATATTAATCAAATTGCGCGCGCTATCAATCAGAGCCATCTGATTTCTCAGGAACAATTACAAGAATTGAGTAAAGGAGTCGGAGAGTTAATTAAGGAAGTGGACAAAGAATTTCAAGTGGAGGTGAAAAGACTGAAGGAGTTTCATGGTAGTTACTAAACACTTTGCGACGCACGGAAAAAAATATCGTAGGCGTTTGATTAAGTATATCCTCAATCCCGATAAAACAGATGATTTGAAATTGGTATCTGATTTTGGCATGAGCAATTACTTGGACTTCCCTAGTCATGCAGAAATGGTAGAGATGTACAATGTCAACTTCAGCAATAATGATAAGTTGTACGAATCCAGAAACGACCGACAAGAAAAACACCAACAAACTATTCATGCCCATCACCTCATTCAATCATTTTCTCCTGAAGATAATCTGACACCTGAAGAAATTAACCGCATTGGTTATGAGACCATGATGGAATTGACGGGAGGTCGTTTTAAGTTTATCGTAGCAACTCACACAGACAAAGATCATGTTCATAATCACATCCTAATCAACGCTATTGACCGCAATTCAGATAAAAAGTTGATATGGAACTATGCCTTGGAACGAAACCTCCGTATGATTTCAGACCGTATTTCTAAAGTGGCTGGTGCAAAAATTATTGAGAAACGTTATTCCTATCGAGATTATAAAAAATATAGGGAATCTAGTCATAAGTTTGAATTGAAACAACGTCTTTATTTTTTGCTGCAGCAATCTAAATCGTTTGATGATTTTTTAGAGAAAGCAAAGCAGTTGCATGTTCAGATTGATTTTAGTCAAAAGCATAGCCGTTTTTTGATGACAGATAGAACGATGATAAAACCAATTCGAGGACGCCAACTCAGCAAACGAGATCTATATGATGAAGAATTTTTTAGAACGCATTTTGCTAAGCAAGAGATTGAAAGTCGTTTAGAATTTTTGTTGAACCATGTCAATTTTTTAGAAGATTTAATAACAAAAGCAAAAGAATTGAATCTAACCATTGACTTAAAACAAAAAAATGTAACTTTTATCCTGGAAGAAGATAATCAAAAGATAAGTTTAGGTCATCAAAAAATAAGTGATAAGAAATTATATGATGTCAAATTTTTTCAAGATTATTTTAAAAATAAGGAAGTCGGTGCTTCAGAAGGATTAGAGAATTTACAGGCACAGTACCATGCTTTCCAAGAAGAACGAGATAAGGATAAAGTATCCACTGAAGAGATTGAGGAAGCCTTTGAGACATTTAAAGAAAAACGAGATACCGTTCGTGAATTTGAAGTGAAACTTGCAGAGAACCAAATAGCGAAGCTAGTTGATGAGGGCATTTATATCAAAGTGTCTTTTGGTATTAAGCAGAGTGGTCTCATTTTCATTCCCAATTATCAATTAGATATTCTGGAAGAAGAGAATCAAACAAAATATAAAATCTTTATACGTGAGACAACTTCATACTTTGTATATAACAAAGAACATTCGGATAAGAATCAGTATGTCAAAGGACGAACATTGATAAGACAGCTAACCAACGATAGTCGAGTAATACCATACAGAAGACCTACAGTTAAGAGTCTACAGGAAAAGATTACTGAGATTAACCTCTTCATTGAATTAACTGAAGCAGATAAGAAATACCAAGACATTAAAGATGAGTTAGTAAAAGAAATAGCAGAGATAGATATAAAACTAAATCAAATTAATGAAAAAATCGCCAACTTAAATAAGATGGCGGAAGTGCTTATCAATTTGAAGAGTGAAGATGTGAGCAGTCGAAAGCTTGCAAGATATGACTTTTTAAAATTAAATTTGCCAGAATCAATTACAGTAGAACAAGTAAGCGAAGAAATAAGAGCGTTTCAAGAGGAGCTAAATCATTATCTTTATGAGTATGAGAACTTAATAAAAAATTTAGAAATGTTTGTAAAAGTACTGAATGATAAGGATTTTGATAAAAAATTTAGTATAGAAATACTATTGGAATAACAAGAACTAATCCTATGGTGGTTAAAGATTAACTATCCTTGTGTCATTGATTAATATATTTGTCATAGTGCTCTTGGTACTGTGCTTTTATATTATGTTCTCCTAGAATTTCAAATACCTGAAGTGCTTGTTTCATCTTTTCGATTCCGTTCGCAAGATTGCACTTAAATTCAAAGTATCCACATGTATATAAGAAGACGGTTTGTTCATAATAGTTTAATTCATTATTTAGTAATTTTTTTATTTCTTTGATTAGAAAACTACAATTTTGAAATTCTTCTTTATCAATACTAACAATTAGGCAATTGATTGCCAATTGTGTAACAAGCCGTTTATTTGTCTTATTTAATGTTGAATAGATATAATTTTTTAACATTTCTATAGTTAATAGGAAAAAGGAGTTATAATTAATTGTTCTTACACAGTTACCTAATAAGATAATTTCATAGTAACCCCAGTTTTCAACTTTAAAAAGATAATCTGTAAGCTGTAATAACTCCTCGTCCGAGGGGAGAAAATTTTTATTTGTTGTATAGAGAATCGATTTTACCATTGTCTTTTCATAAGGACCCAAGTTATAACTTGAAGAGTTTGATAGTAATTCAATAATACTATCAAAATTTTTTGTGGAGTAGTGTTTTCGAATATATTGCACCAAGTTAGCGAATGATCCAGTTCTAGTAGAATTATTGTCATGAAGAATAATAAATTCATCCAAAGTTATATGTAATTTATCTAAAATATTTATTAGTCGAATACAAGAGATTTCTGATTCTCCCCGTTCAAATCTAGAGATTTGAGATTTAGATAAATTACTATCAGCAATTGAACATAAACTGATTTGCTTTCCTTTTCTAATTTTTCTGAGTGTTATACCAAGTTTTGATTTCATAATTTTCCCATTTTCCCAACAAAAAAGTAATTGATTTTTATTTATTGTACAATAAATAAAAACTGAAAGGAAGTCTAAATATGAAGAAAATTTTAAAAAATTCCCTAATTTTATTGTTGATTATGGATATTATTATTGTCGGTGGATAAAATATTTAGGTGTACACCTAAGTCTTTAGATATCATCTAAAGACCTAGTACTGGTTGGAAGACACGATGAAAGATAGTATGGTTAATTATTGGTTAAATTATTTTCCGGAGTATAGTTTAGAAACGTTTGAAGTAGAATAGATATTAAGGACCTTTCTTTCTCTTATTCCAAAGACTCAGCTCCTGTAATTGAAAATTTAAATTTGACTATTGAGTCAGGACAGAGAATTGCACTAGTCGGTCAACCGAGGTCAGGAAAAAGTACGTTATCAAAAATACCATCAGGATTATATAAGATTGATACAGGAAAAGTTTTATTTGATTGTGTAAATATTAATCAAATAGATAAAAAATATTAAGTCAAAATTTAGAAGTAGTTCCACAGGATTCATTTTTATTGAACAGAAGTATTCTTGATAATATAACTTTAAAGCACGAAGTTACCTCACAAAAGATAGAGGAAGTTTGTAAAGCAGTTCAAATCTATGATGAAATCATGGCTATGCCGATGAAATTTAACACTATCATCTCAGATTTGGGTTCAAATATTTCAGGTGGTCAAAGACAACGGATAGCACTGGCACGTGCATTAATAAATAACCCTAGTATTGTAATTTTAGATGAAGCAACTAGTGCATTAGACACTATTAATGAGGAAAGAATAACAAAGTATATAAAAAGTAAGGGCTGTACTCAAATAATTGTAGCTCATAGATTGTCAACGATTAAGGATGCGGATATTATTTTTGTAATGAAAAGTGGTAAGATTGTTGAGTCAGGAAATCATAAGTATTTAATGTCTCTTGGTGGGAGAGTACTACAGCTTATATACAAAAAGGAAATTAGGTGTAAAGAAAATGAAGAAAGAAAATGAATATGTAATTTCAACAGCAGCCTCACTAGGGGTGATGATTGGAATAGTGTTTGCAATTTTTTTAGATTTTCCAGTTGAATATGGTATTTCTTTAGGCTTGTTGAATGGAATAGTATTGGGTTCGCTGATTTTTTACAAAAACAATAAGAATTAAGCACAATTTTTTGCTGTAAACTAATGAAATAGAATTTAAAAGTAAAAAAGAGTGTCTAAGTAATATTTAGACACTCTTTTTTATTATTTTGTATAATTCTATTATTCAGCGAATCCGTTTGGATGTTTACTTTGCCATCTCCAAGAATCTTCACACATACGCTTAACATCGTACTCTGCTTCCCAGCCAAGTTCTTCTTTTGCTTTTGTCGCATCTGCATAACATGCTGCGATATCACCTGCACGACGTGGGGCGATAACGTAAGGCAAGTCGCGACCAACAGCAGCTGAAGCACTCTTAATAATATCTAGTACAGAATATCCGATTCCTGTTCCTAGGTTATATTTAGATAGTCCACTACCTTTTTCTAATTTTTTAAGGGCAGCTACGTGTCCACGAGCTAGGTCTACTACGTGAATATAATCACGAACACCAGTACCATCGTGCGTATCAAAATCGTCACCGAAGACGTTAACTCTTTCTAATTTACCTACTGCTACTTGCATAACGTATGGAAGTAGGTTGTTTGGAATTCCTGTTGGATCTTCTCCGATATCACCACATTCATGTGCTCCGATAGGGTTGAAGTAACGAAGTAGAACTACGTTCCATTCATTATCTGCAGCGTAAACATCCCCTAGAATTTCTTCTAAAATCAGTTTAGTACGTCCATAAGGGTTAGTTACTGATAATGGGAAGTCTTCTTTAATTGGTAATGCATGAGGATCTCCGTATACTGTAGCTGATGAACTGAAGATTATATTTTTACAGTTATGTTTTTCCATAACACGACATAGTGTTGTAGTTCCAGCAACGTTGTTATCATAATATTTTAAAGGTAATTGGCAAGATTCACCAACCGCTTTTAATCCTGCGAAGTGAATAACTCCATAAATATTTCCTTCTTTTTCGAATACTTCGTTTAATTTAGCTTCATCACGAATATCGACTTCATAGAAAGTTACTTTTTTACCAGTTACTCTTTCTACAACTTCTAAACTTTTTTTATTTGCGTTATATAAGTTGTCAACGACAACTACTTCATTTCCATTGTTTAATAATTCTATACAAGTGTGAGACCCGATAAATCCAGCTCCACCTGTAACAAGTATTTTTTTAGTCATAGTGTAATTCTCTCGCCAAAGCGAGTCCTTCCTATAATTTTATATATTAATTTT
>ERZ772827.1753-NODE-1753-length-10884-cov-3.921692_pt1 | contig 10884 bp, 6 predicted proteins | sample MGYA00580850_ERZ772827 | MGnify/ENA primary metagenome ERZ772827 (study PRJEB29015, sample SAMEA2737950) | human oral metagenome | biome: human oral; feature: human-associated habitat; material: dental | place: China | collected 2145 ...
TGTATACTTTTGAAGCAATAACCTTTGAATTTTTCAAGTCCAAAACAAATGATTTCATCTTTATCAAAAGCATTTTCTCCAACTGATAAACTACTTCCTTGATTTACAAAATAATTTCCAATTTCTAAAATGGAATTCTTTTCATTTGGTGAATTTTTTTCTTCATTGTAGACTAAAATATAATTTGTAATTTCTTTTAAAGTATTTAAAGATTTTTCCTCAATATCTCCTAAAACAAACATACTATTAAGAATCTTTAACTCTATATCCTTTAATTTTTTTATATCAATTCTATTAGATTTATCAAGTAATTTCCCATTTTTAAATTCAATAAAAGTATATCTTCTATCACTATGTAAAAATAAAACATCATTTGTTTTTAACTGAATGCTCAAATTATTATTTCTAGTGTACTTATCTCCTCCAATACTATCAAAATTAATTACTTTAATTTGACTTTCCGTCATATATTCTTCATTATTATCATCTTTTGAAGTTTGCTTTAATGTAGAAGTATTATATATTTTCAAATTAATTTTTTTACTCATCTAAATCACTGCTATATCTAATATTTTCTAAATCCTGAATTGGTCTTGCTAATTTTCTATAAATTTCTCTTGTATTTCCTGTTACATCTTTTATAATACTACTATTTCCTTCATTTTCAGCCACATAATATTTACATTTATCATCAATTTTATGTCGTTCCGAAAAAACTTCAATTGCATTTAAAAAATACGGACTATGTGTTGTCAATAAAATATGCATTCCAAACTCTTTTTGCAACAAAACTATCAATTCAACAAATTTTAGTTGCCATTCTGGATGTAAATGAATTTCTGGCTCATCAAGAATTATTATACCTTTTTCTTCTAAATTCCCATTTTCAACCAATCTTTTTAAAATTGTAAAACTTTTTAATCCAGCTGACAAATTTTTTAAGTTTAATTCATTGTTGTTCTCAAACTTATAAATCCATTTTCCTTGATAAAATTTTATTTCCCCATTAATAACTTCTTTTAGTTTTTCAGTTATTTTTTTTAATTTATCTTCTATAATAATCTTTTCTGAAATATTTATCTCAGTATTTTCTCTAACTAATTTAGTTTCAAGATTTTCTTTATGATTTTCTAAATATCTTACATCACGTAATTTATAATCATTTAGGTTGTCAATTACAAATGGATCATCAATATAAATAACTTTAGCACGTAAATTTATTTTATTTTCTATGTTAATTTCATTACTCTTTATCTTTATTTTTATTTCTTCTTCTTTTATTTTTAAAATAATCTCACCAAAATCATTGCTCCCAATAGTATTAATCTGGTTATTAAATTCGTTATTTAAAACGTAAGATACCATATTTTTTAAATATTCCGCATCTTTTATATTCAAAATATCAATTATTTTTTTAGTTATATCTTTCAAATCCTTTTCAGAAATAAAATTTTTATTTCTTCTGATTAATTCAAATATTTTAGTTTCATTATTCTTATAATCACTATTATTCACTAATTCATTAGACACATTATTCAATATTTCCGCACTTTCTTTGTTTATATTTTCCATAAATCTCAAAAAAATAGTTCTTGTATTTCCAAGTCTAGTTAATGAAATTTTTTCATTCAAATTATAAAAGCCACTAAACAAGCTAAATAAAGTCTTACTAACTGTACTTTTCCCAGTATCATTTTCACCAGTAATAACAGTTATCCCATTTATCTCAACATCAGCTTCCTTCAGTTTTCCAACATTTTTTATTGATAATTTCATTCAACAGCCCTCCTTTCAAAAGAAGAATTCCCCCCTCTTCTATATTTTTACTTATTCAGCAACGGGAATCCTAATCTCTCCCTTGCCTCCACAAATTTCTCTGCACACTTCTTAGCCAAATCCCTGATTCTTAAAATGTAGGACATTCTTTCTGTTGTACTGATTGCTCCTCTTGCGTCAAGGTTATTGAATGTGTGTGAACATTTTAGAACGTATTCGTAGGCTGGGAATACTAAGTCGTTGTTTAGGCAGTTTTGAGCTTCCTTTTCGTACATATCAAAAAGTTGGAAGTGCATCGGAACGTCTGCCACTTCAAAACTGTATTTTGATAATTCATATTCAAACTGGAATCTTCTTTCTCCGTATTTTACGCCTTTTGTCCATTCTAAATCTTTTACATCGTCCTTATTTTGCAAATAAAGTGCAATTCTTTCAAGTCCGTAAGTTATTTCAGATGGAACTATGTCAACTTCCAGTCCTCCAACTTGCTGGAAGTACGTAAACTGTGTAATTTCCATTCCATCCAGCCAAACTTCCCATCCTAATCCCCATGCTCCAAGCGTAGGGCTTTCCCAGTTATCTTCCACAAATCTTATGTCGTGTTCCTTAGGATTAATTCCTAATGCAACCAAACTTTCTAAATAAAGTTCCTGAATATTTTCTGGCGATGGTTTCATAATTACCTGAAACTGATGATGCTGGTACACTCTGTTGGGATTTTCACCATATCTTCCATCTTTTGGACGACGTGATGGCTCAACATAGGCAACATTCCAAGGCTCAGGACCTAACGACATTAAAAAAGTGTCTGGATTAAACGTTCCCGCACCTGTTTCAATATCGTACGGATTTGATATTATACATCCTTTATCTCCCCAGAACTTTTGAAGAGTTAATATAATTTCCTGAAAAGTCATTTATCTCTATCCTTTCTCTATATTTTACTATTTTTTCTTATTCAAACGTTTTTTTAAATACACTGCTACTAAAATCAGCAGTGAAATAATAACGTATTTGATAACATTAAATGCTGTAGCACCTATTTTCTTTGGCAAAAAATAATCCTCTGCTATTTTATAGAAAGTTGATAATTCTTTCTTTTCTCCATATTTTCTTATAATTTTTTTTGGATTTTTCAGATTAACTTTTTTTATTTTCAGTTTTTCTTTTACTTGTTCTTCTGTTAAATGCAGTGTCTGTTCTTTTGAATTAATAATAAAATATCCTGATTTTTTATCAATTTCCTTCATTTCTTCCTGTTTGTTTTTTTCATCTTCCATTAAGTCAAAATCTACATTTACATAAAAAACTTCAGCAATCGCTTCGTTGGCATTGTACACATATCCTACCCAGCTACCTTTTATTTTTCCTAATTTCCCCAAATATCCTATATTTGACAAATAATAGTTCACTTCTGGAATCGCTTCGTTATACTCTGTACTCACTGAATATCCGTTTTTTAAATTCAAAACTGTATTTTCCTTAACTGGAAACCACACAAAGAAAAACAAAACTGTAAAAATCAATATCGCAATATCTATTCCAAATATTGTTCTTAACTTATTTTTAGAAACCGAAATAATAATAGCCATAACAGCAATAATCACAACTAAAACCCAAAATAGCATCATTGCCAAATATACCGCTCCAAACATATATTATCACCTATTTTTTTTCAAATATTTTTTCATTAAATAATCAATTATAATAATATAAATTCCAATATGCACATACATATCTGCCACATTGAATACGAAAGCCCAGATTCCTCGAAAATCTATCATATCAATTACGTATCCACGAAGAATTCTGTCAATCATATTTCCTGCAGCTCCAGCGGCAATTACTGCTACTCCTATTTTTGTCCATTTGCTGTAATTCTTAAAGTTTTTGTATTCTACAGCGATTACATATATAATTAGAACTGCACTTGCTATTGTAAATAAATTGATTTTTCCTTGCAATAGACCGAAAACTCCGCCGTGATTTTCAACATAAGTCAAGTGAAAGAATTTATCTATTATTGGTATAGAAAAACCTTGTACTCCACCTGACACATTGAACATTAACTGCTTTGTAATCTGATCTAATGCAGCTAAAACCAAAATAATAATTATATAAGGCATTCTTTTCTCCTCACATTTTTTATTAACACATATTTGTAAAAAACGAACTAAATAAGTTATTTTTATTTAGCTATATTTAGTCCTATTTTACAAAATAAATTTTATGTTACATTTTTTCCAGAACGCTTGCACATCTTGGACATACATCTGGATGATTGTGGTTGTGTCCAACTTCCTCATCGTATTTCCAGCATCTTTCACATTTTTCTCCAGACGCTTTTTCCACAGCGATGTTAATTCCTTCGATTTCGCTTTCTGCTAAATTATCATTTACAAATTTAACTTGAGATACGATAAACAAGTCAGAAACTTCATTTTCTGTATAATCTTTTATAAATGAATATTCATCATTGGCAATGTTTAAAAGAACTCTTGCATCAAGAGAATGTCCTATTAATCCAGTTTGTCTTTCTGCTTCCAGCTTTTTGTTCACTTCTCTTCTTAGACGTGCGATTTTATCCCATTTTTGTGCTAATTCTTTATTTAAGTATTCAGGTCTTGCTTCAATCCATTTTGATAAATGTACACTCTCTTCTTCTTTTAATGCTTCTGGAATTCTTTCCCAAATTTCATCAGCCGTAAACGACAATACTGGGGCAATTATTCTTACTAGCACTTTCAGAACTTCTGTCAATACAGTCTGTGTGCTTCTTCTTTCAATTGAAGTTGTCCCTTCGCAGTAAAGTCTGTCTTTTACTATGTCCAGATAGAATGAAGACATTTCCATTGAGCAGAAATATGTAATTTCCTGGAATAGACTGTAAAATTCGTATTTATCGTAAAATTCTGTTGTTTTAGCCTTCAATTCTTCCAGTTTGTGCATTGCCCACTTGTCAATTTCAAACATATCATTGTAGTCAACTTTATCATTTGCATAATCAAAGTCATTTAAGTTACCCATCAAAAATCTGGCTGTATTTCTGATTCTTCTATATGCGTCAGACATTTGCTGTAGTATATTTTCCGAAATTCTTACATCTTCTCTATAGTCCACTGAAGATACCCACAATCTTAAAATATCTGCTCCATATTTTTCTGTAATATCTTTTGGAAGTATTGTGTTTCCAAGTGATTTAGACATTTTTCTTCCTTGTCCGTCCATTGTGAATCCGTGAGTTAGGATTCTCTTATAAGGTGCATCTTTTGTACTTGCGATTGATGTCAATAATGAAGACTGGAACCAACCTCTATGCTGATCACTTCCTTCAAGGTACAAGTCTGCTGGTCTTGGCAAGTTTCTTGGCACTAGCACACTTCTATGTGAAACTCCTGAGTCAAACCAGACGTCCATTATACTTCTTTCTTTTCTAATATCCACATCTTTCAAGTTATATTTTTCCAAAAGTTCATCTCCGATAATTTCTTTGGCTTCATATTTCCACCAAATGTCAGTTCCTTCTTTTTTTACCATTTCAATTACTCTGTCCATAATTTCTGGCTCATAAATAACTTCATCAGTCGCTCTGTTGTAAAACAATGGTATTGGTACTCCCCATACTCTTTGTCTTGAAATAGTCCAGTCTGGACGAGTTTCTAACATTGAACCAATTCTATTTTTACCCCAAGATGGTACAAATTCCACATCATCTAATGCTTTTATCGCATTTTCCCTAATATCGCTTTCATCAACACTAATGAACCATTGCTCAGTCGCTCTGAAAATTACAGGTTTTTTACTTCTCCAGTCATGCGGATACGAGTGAACAAATTTGCTGTGATGCAGTAAATATCCACTTTCTGTCAAGTCCTGCACAATTACATTGCTTGCTTTTGCATAAAACATTCCTTCGTATTTCCCAGCTTCCTTTGTCATATGTCCTCTGTCATCAACTGGCGACAATACTCCAAGTTCGTATTTTCGTGAATAATTGTAATCGTCCACCCCGTGTCCAGGTGCCGAATGTACCGCTCCAGTCCCTGCATCAGCCGTAACATAGTCTCCAATCATTACCAATCCTTCTCTATCCAAGAACGGATGTCTATAATGAGTTTTTTCAATTTCAGTCCCTTTAAATTCCTTCAATAATTCATAAGAAATTCCAAGCGTATTAAATACAGTTTCAGCCAATTCTTTTGCAACTACAATATTTCCTTTTTCTGTTTTGTATAATCCGTAATTAAATTCAGGATGTAAAAATACTCCCAAGTTTGCAGGCAATGTCCAAGGCGTTGTTGTCCAAATAAGAATACTTGCCTCTTCCACTCCTAATTTATCTAATAAATCCTGTGTCCCTTCAAATTTCACATAAATTGAATGAGATTCTACATCCTTGTACTCAATTTCCGCTTCAGCCAAAGCTGTTTCAGTAGTAGGCGACCAGTAAACTGGTTTTAGCCCTTTATAAACATAACCATTTTCATAAATTTCCTTAAATACTTTTAACTGTTCCGCTTCATATTCAGGATTTAAAGTAATATAAGGATTATCCCAGTTTCCTAAAATTCCAAGCCTTTTGAATCCTTCTTTTTGTTTTTCTACCCATTTCAAAGCATATTTTTTACATTCTTGCCTAATTTGCAGTGGAGTCATATTTTTTGCTTTTTCTCCAAGTTCTTCCATTATTTTCCATTCGATAGGAAGACCATGTGTATCCCATCCTGGAATATATGGTGCGTTATATCCTCTAAGCCTTTTATATTTTAAGATAATATCCTTTAATATTTTATTTAACGCATGCCCAATGTGAATATCTCCATTTGCATACGGAGGTCCATCGTGCAGTACAAAAAATGGTGCCCCTTCGTTCAATGATTTTTCATAAATTTCAGCTTTTTTCCAGTCCCTTAATGTTAAAGGTTCTTTTTGAGCCAAATTAGCTTTCATTTTAAAGCTCGTCTTTGGTAAATTCAGCGTTTTCGCATAATCTACCTTGTCTTCCACGTTATTATTTTCCGACATTTTTCCTCCCATTTTTTTCTTTTAAATTATTCTCTTTATTTATGTTTTTTATTATATCACAATTTTATACATTTTAAAATAACTCAACTTTATATATTATTTTTCTCTTAGTTATTATCCTTAAATATACAAATAAGGAGATACCAAATTTTTAGTATTCTCCTTTTTCTTTAACTATTACATCTAAATTTTTGATTTTAAAATTATTTAATAACCATTCCTGCTCCAACAAATGTCAAAATACCTAACACAAGTCCATACAGTACAGAATATTTAATAGTTTTTCCTAAAAGTTCTCCGTCTTTTCCATTTAATGCTGCAGAAACTGATGTTACAATTGCAATATTTTGCGGTGAAATCATTTTACCACCTGTAGCTCCAGCGGTATTAGCTGCAATTAACAATGACTGCAGTGCTGGATTTTGTGATAATCCCTTCGCTACTCCTACTTGAATTCCACCAAATAACAAGTTAGATGATAAATCACTTCCTGTAACAAATGTTCCAATTGTACCTAAGAATGGTGCAATGAATGGGAATCCTGATCCAGTCAATGTTTTAAGACCACTAGCAATACTTGCTGTCATTCCGCTGTGTTTCATAACTACTGAAAGTGCTACAATTCCCATGATTACTAACATTTTATCTAATTTATGATAAATTGTATGACCTAGCACTTCAACCATGTCTTTTACTTTTACTTTTTGAATAAATCCTGCAATAACTGTTGCTACAAATAAAGGTGCGGCTGGTGCCAAAATCCATTTAAACGCAACTCCAGCATCTTTTGCACTTTTTGCATCTCTAAACCAAGTTGCCCAATGTCCAAATGAAAAATCAATTGTTGAAATTGTATGCTCGTGTAAAGGCTCATTTATAACTTTAACAACTGGACTTGTTCCTACGATTAAAACTACCATTAAAATATATGGAAGCCAAGCTAAAATTGCATCTTTAGTAGAAACTGCCACAGTTTCAAATCCTTCTTCCGCCTTAACAAACATTTTTGTTGCGACAATCATTAAAATCATTGCTATTAAACTTGAAATAATTGTAGGAAGTTCAGCCCCAGTTGCCATAGCTATTAACGGCTGTACCATATACCCAATAATTGATGCGATAATTACTGGTAAAATTCCTTTTCCAAAAGCTGGATTTTTTCCGCCATCTATTTCTTTATTTGCAAAAACTACTAAAATAAAAGGAATAACACAAGTTAATAGTAACAATAGCAATGATGTAAATAATGCTGTCTGTTGAGCATTTAATCCAAAGTTTGAAATCATTGTTGTAACTGGAAGTCCTACTGTTCCAAATGCTGTCGGTGTCGAATTTGCAAGTAAACAAATCATTGCCGCTGTCATAGGAGAAAATCCTAAAGAAATCATAATTGCCGCTGGAATTGCAACCGCTGTCCCATATCCTGCAATACCTTCTATAAATCCACCAAATCCCCAAGCAAGTATTAAAGCTTGTGCACGTCTATCTGATGTAATATTTCCTAACATCGTTTTGATAATTTCAATTTTACCATTTTTTACTGATAAATCATAAGCAAAAATAGCCGCTATTATTACAAATCCAATTGGCATCCAAGCCACTGCGAATCCTTCAAAAAGTGAAGCAATAATCCCTTGAACTGGAATTCGCCAGCTTGACATGACAAAGTTCAAAATAATCGCTACAATCAAGCTCGCATAAGTACTAAACAACGCAGATTTTTTTAAAACTGCTAACAAAATTAAAAACAAAATTATTGGTATTAAACCCACTAAAAATTCCATTTTCCTAACCTTCTTTCTATAATTTATTAAAATAATTAACATCTTATACTATATATTATCAAATTTTTTACAAAAGTACAAACGTTTTTCTATATTTTTATTCTTATTTTGTTAATTTTTATATTTCTTTAATGTTAAATTCCTTTTCTAGTAAGTCCCACTCTTCCTCTTTCCTTATCCAGCGACAATATTTTAACTTTAATAATTTGCCCGACAGAAAGTTCCTTTGTAGGATCTGAAACAAATTTTTCTGCTATTTCAGAAATATGAATTAAAGCATCATTTTTTAGCCCTATATCAACAAATGCCCCAAATTTTGCCACATTTCTCACAGTCCCTTCCAGAACCATACCTTCCGTCAAATCGTCCATATTTAAAATATCCGAACGTAAAAGCGGTTTTTCAAATTCATCACGGGGATCACGTCTGTCCTTTAACAATGCCTCATACACATCCTTCGCAGTTTCCCTTCCAAAATCATTTTCCTTAATAATTTTTTCCAAGTCTATTTTCTGCAATTTTTGCCTTACAACATCCAAGTCATTCTTTAAGTCCTCAACTTTACAGCCAGCTTCCTTCAAGATAATTTCTGCAACGTGATATGATTCTGGATGGATAATCGTGTTATCAAGCGGATTTTCACTGTCAGGCACAACCACAAATCCTGCCATCTGCTCAAACGCCTTATCTCCTAGCCCTTTTACTTTTTTAAGCTGTTTTCTGTCCTTAAAATCACCATTTTCGTGCCTATAATCCACAAGATTTTTTGCCACATTCTTCTTGATTCCAGAAACAAAACTTAATAATGCCCACGAAGCTGTATTAATATTGACTCCTACGTTATTTACCACGTGTTCAATTGTCTGTTCCAAAGTTTCATTTAACTTTTTCTGGTTTACATCGTGCTGATACATTCCCACTCCAATTGATTTTGGATCAATTTTTACAAGTTCTGCCATTGGATCCTGAATCCTTCTCGCAATGGAAATTGCCCCTCTAGCTGTAACATCTAAATCAGGAAATTCTTCAATTGCCAGTTTTGAAGCTGAATAAATTGACGCTCCAGCCTCATTTACAATCAAATATGAAACTTTTTTCTTCATTTCCTTTATCAAATCTGCAACAAAAGCCTCCGTTTCCCTCGAAGCTGTTCCATTTCCAATTGCAATAATATCCACATCATATTTTGCAACATAATCCAGTATTTTTTTCTTCGCAGTCGCAAGCTGTCTTTCGTTATGCACTCCATCTACAAGGAAAAGTACGTCATTTGTTTCATAAAATCCGTCTTTATTAATAATAACCATCTTGCAGCCCGTTCTGTATCCTGGATCCAGTCCCATAAGCGTTTTTTTGGCTAAAGGCGGTTGTAATAGCAGTTTTTCTAAATTTTCAGAAAAAATGTTGATTGCTTCTTCTTCAGCTTTTTCCGTGTAAATATTTCTCACTTCATTTTTTATAGACGGATAAGCCAGTCTATCCAGCGAATCTTTTATAACTTCCTTAAAAAACTCAGTTAAATTTTTATTTTCAAAAGTATTCAGAATAAAGTTTGTTATAACTTCTTCTGTTTTTTCGTCAATATCAATATCAACTTTCAATATTTTTTCCTTTTCTCCACGATTTAACGCAAGAATCCTATTTGAAGCACTTCTCCCAATCTGCTCCGAATATTCATAATAATCCTGATAAACACCTTTTTCATCATTTTCTTTATTTTTCTCAATAACTTTAGAAGTCAAAATTCCAAATTTTGCAATTTTATCCCTTAAAAACTCCCTTATTTTAATATTTTCAGAAATATCTTGAGCAATAATCAAGTGAACTCCTTCAATTGCAGCCTTAACATCCGCCACTTCTTCCGTAACATATTTCTCAGCTTCTTTTTCCAGCTGCTCCATCGTAGTCCCTTTGGCTAATGCAAACTCTGAAAGAGGCTCCAATCCTTGTTCTTTTGCAATATCCGCTTTCGTTTTTTTCTTTTTCTTATAAGGCAGGTACAGATCTTCCACTTCCTGCAATTTCATCGCATTAACAATACTTTTCTGCAATTCCTCCGTCAGTTTCCCCTGCTCCTCAATCAGCCTTATAACTTCCTCTTTTCTCTTTTCCAAATTTCTGTAATACGTAATTTTCTCAATTACATCCCGAATTTGTTCCTCATCTAGATTCCCTGTAACTTCCTTCCGATACCTAGCAATAAACGGCACAGTCGCCCCTTCATCAAAAAGTTTTATCGTATTTTCCACTTGTGGCACTTTAAAATTCAGTTCTTTTGCTACACTATTTACAATATCCA
>ERZ772827.1754-NODE-1754-length-10878-cov-6.594290_pt1 | contig 10878 bp, 9 predicted proteins | sample MGYA00580850_ERZ772827 | MGnify/ENA primary metagenome ERZ772827 (study PRJEB29015, sample SAMEA2737950) | human oral metagenome | biome: human oral; feature: human-associated habitat; material: dental | place: China | collected 2145 ...
AAAATAGAACTATTAAAAATCATATAAATTTAGGGTTTGGGTAAAATAGTCGTAGCTTTTGAGTTTGGTTTTAAGGCAGTTTTACTATAATTCAAATATTTGATAATCCTCTACTTAAAATTTTTAATTACAGAATTTATTTTTTTCTCTCTTTTTTTCAATCCTTCTATATCATCAGAATTTTTTACTATTGGTTTTATTTTATCTATTTCTTTTTTTATTTCTTCCTCATCATCATAACTTTTAGATGAAGTGAGAATTTTTTCATCTTCTTTCTTTTCTTCATCACTATCATTATAATAATTATAGAAGAATTCCATTTGTTTCTCTATCTTTTTTCTTTCTTCTTCTAATTTTTCTCTATCTTTCTTCTGAGCTTTCCATTTTAAAGATATTATAAGAATAGAAATTCCAAAAAAAGTTGTTAAGAAAACAGCCAAAAAGATATCTGCTATATGGCTTTCTTTATATTTTATACTAGCTGTAGATACTTCTTCACCTTTGAAAGCTATTAGCTTTTTATCTCTAACAAATTTTCTTATAGTATCATCACTTATATTATTTGTTTCTAATAAATATTTAAGACTTGCATTATCAACAATTTCATATACAACATTATCTATTAATTGATAAACTCCTAAATCATCAAAATAATAATATTTATTATTTTTTTTCCAAACTTCTCCTGTTGTTCCATATTCAATATCTTTTATTTTTTCCCAATCTTTCTTTTCACCTAAATAAAATACTCCTATATTTTCTGAAACTAATATGTCTCTATAACCAGATTTAGTTCTTTTTTTCTTGTATACATTATAAGACTGAAGATAATAAATGTTTTTATCATCAGAAATCACACTAGATAAAATATTTTCTACTTTTCCTTTAAAAATATTATCTCCAGCTCTTTCTTGTTCTTTTGTTTCAGGATTATAGAAAAATATACCATCTTTACTTACAAATAGTAAGTCTTTAACATGAGCACTACCTATACCTAAAATTTGATAGGGAATGTATTTTTTATCAAAAATATATTCTTCTAGAGAAACATTTCCATTTAGCTTATCATAAAGATAAGTTCTTTCACCTTGTTGGACAGATACTAAGCTTAAATTTTCATTACTAGAAAAATCCAAAGCTTTAGTCTTGTAGTAAATTTTGTTTTTATCATAAAAATAGTCATCATTATATTGATCAACTGCTTTTAAAGTATTTAAATCAGCATTCTCTATAAGTTCTCCTTTATAATAAACTTTTTCTCCATCACTTGCCAAATATCTTAAATTCCCAATCCCTTTTAAGGCTTTAGTTGTTTCTATCTTTTTAAAAGGATAAGAATATAGCTGTTTTTTCTTATTTTTAATAATATACTCTTTAATTAAAGAACCAGCAGATGTATCTTCATTTTTTATATAGATATCTGATAAGAAATAATAGTTCACTCCATCACTATAATAATTACTACCTAGGCTTTTAAGTCTATTTGGATTCAAGTCAGGAATAATATTATTTCCAAGATAGACATTATTCTTATCTGTTGCTATATAATTATCACGATAATCTCCTGTATCAAATGTTTTAAAACTATCTATATCAACATCTTTTAATTGATATATATCACCGAATGAATTGCAATAAATTTTCCCTTTATATTTAATATAAATACTTTTTTCATATTTTTGACCATTTTCTAAAATTTCTTGGTTAAAATTGTAATCTGATTTTATTTTAAAAATAAAGAAAAATTCATATAAAGTAAATACTATAAATATAGAAAGAAAAGTTATTACAATTTTTAATAAAGTTTTTTTAGATTTTTCTTCTTTTGAAATTAATAAATCTTCACCATTTATTTTCATCTCTGACCTCTATTCTTTATCATTATAGTCTTTAGATATAGGTTTTATATTTCTATATTTTTCAAGTAGCATTTTATCTATATTTTTCTTATCTTCCTTATTGAGTTTGTTTAAATATAAGAAAAATACTATAAAAATAAAGCCTAATACTAATATAAAACCTAAAAATATTTTAAGAACATTATGAAATTTTATAGTAGCAGTAAAAAGTTTTTCACCTTTAAACTCTTCAAAGTTTTTATTTAAAATAAACTCATCTATCTTCTCAGCACTTATATATTCTGGATAAGCTAATAAGCTTTCAAGAGTACTTTTATCTGTTATTTTGAAAATAGTAGCTCTATAATCGTCTGTTTGAGAAGAATTTTCTAAATTATCAAAGTAGTAATATTCATTTTCTTTTTGCCAAATAGAACCGATATTTTCATTACCTACATCAGTTAATTTTTTCCAAGATTCTTTTTTACCTAAAGAATAAACTCCTGTATTTCTTGAAGCTAAAAATACCATATTTTTATATCTTTTCCATATTTCATAGTTTTGAAAATAATATATATTCTCCTCATCAGTAAAAACATTAGGACTAATTTCTTCAATATCTCCAACAAAGATATTATCTTTTAACTTTACTTGTTTTTTGTTTTCACTATCATAAAAATATATTCCATCATCACTAACAAATATTAAACTGTAGAGATGAGTTCCATTACTTCCAATAATTTTATAGGGGGCTTTTTCTCTGTCAAAAGAATAATCTCCTATGAAAACATAGCCATTTGTTTCATCATAAAGAAATTTATCATCTGGATTAAGTGAAACAACTTTTAAATTACCACTATTTTTAATTGGTAGAAGTTTAGAATGATAATAGACATTTTCTTTATCAGTAAAATATGTATACTGACCATCAATAGGCACTAGAGTGTTCAAATCAACATTCTCTAAAACTTCTCCTTTATAATAGACATTGTCTCCATCAGTTGCAAAAAATAATAAATTATCAACTGCTTTTAATCTTTTATCTGTTTCTACCTTTTTATAAGGATAGATATAAGATTGAGGTTTTTTAGTCTTTGAAAAAGCATATATTAAAGTCTGAAAGATTTCCATTGGAGAAGATAAGTTTTGATTTCTTTCAGACATATCAGAACAAAAGTAGGTATTTGTTCCATCGGTGTAATAACCATTTCCTATGACTTTAAGCTTGTTAGGATTTAAGTCGGGAATACGAATATTTCCAAAATAGACAGAATTCTTATCCAAGCCAACTATTAAAGTACTTCTATCTGAATAATTTTGTGAATCTAATACTCTAAATGAATCAACATCAACATTCTCTAAAAAATATCTTCCCCCACTAGGAACAGGAATAGATATTTGATTATTATATTTTACAAATTGGGTATTTCCATATTTCTGTCCATTTATCTCTATTTCATCAGAATTTGAGGCTGATTTTTTCATTAAAAGTAGAATATAAGATAAGGAAAGAAACATAAAAATTATCACATAAATAATGAAAATAAATTTTATAAATGAAATTCTAGATTTTTTTTGCATTTTTTTTCTCCCTAAAATAATGTGAAACTTTGGCTATAACAATACCTAAAATAAAGGCTAGTAATCCTGAAATTTTAAAAGGAAGAATGAAAGTTGTATACTTTACTCTAATCTCTATTTTTTTCTCTCCTTCAATTTTTATTAGCTTTTTATTTTCAATAAGTTCTTTTATTTTGCTACTTTCTTCATTGTAATTTAATAAATATTCCAATGTTTCTTTATATCTTATTTCATAAATTGCATTATCTATCAATTGGAAAATTCCTAAATTATCAAAGTAATAATATTTATTTCCTTTTTTCCATATACTACCAATAGTACCACTTTTAATATCTTTTACTTTTTCCCAACCATCTTTTTTATCTAAGTAATATATCTCTGTATTTCTTGAACTTAAAACTCTACCTCCACTATGTTTTCTTCTTTTCCATACATCATAAGCATGAAAATAGTAAATATTTTCATTATCCATGAAAACATTAGGACTTAATTCTTCTACATTTCCAACAAAGATATTATCTCCTGCTCTTTTTTGTTTCTTTTCTCGATTATCATAGTAATAAATTCCTTCATTATTAACAAAAGCCAAATTGTATAGATGATTTCCATTATTTCCTATTACTTTATAAGGTGCTTTTTCTCTATCAAAAGAATAGTCTTCTATAAAGACATAGCCATTTGCATCATCATAAAGAAATTCATCTCCTTGCTCAGTTGAAACAACCATTAACTTTCCACTATTTTTAATTGGTAAAAGTTTTGCTTGATAATAAACATTTTCTTTATCTGCAAAGTATTCATTATATCCATCAACACTTTTTAAAGTATTTAAATCTGCATTTTCTAATATTTCTCCCTTATAATATACTTTTTCCCCATTAGTTGCAAAAAAAGAAAAATTTTGAACTGCTTTTAAATTTTTATTAGTTTCTACCTTTTTATAAGGGTAGATATAAGTTTGTGGCTTTTTAGTTCTTGAAAAAGAGTAGATTAAAGACTGCAATATTTGCATTGGGATAGAGAGATTTTTATTTCTTTCAGAAAGTGGTGAACAAAAATAAGTAGCTGTACCATCAGTATAATAACCATTTCCTATAACTTCAAGTTTATTTGGATCTAAATCTGAAATTGCAATATTTCCAAAATAAACATGATTTTTATCTAAACCAATAATTCTAGTACTTCTATCTCCTGAATTTAATGTTCTAAATGAATTTATATCAACACTGTCTAAAATATATCTTCCTCCACTAGGAATAGCAACAGAAATTTTTCCTTGATATTTAATAAATTCACTATTTCCATATCTTTGACCTTTTTCTTCTATTTCATAAGAATCTGAACTTGCTGTTTTTGTAACAAAAAGAACAGATGATAAAATTGCAAATATTGCCAATATAATAAAAACAATTTTAATTATAAATACAGTATCAGAAGTCCTTCTCTTTTTAAATTTTAAATTCTCATCAAAATCATTTATTCTCATTACTTATTCTCCTAGATTTTCTAAAATTTTTAAAAATAATAAAAATAAAATAAACAACAAGAAAAATTCTTATAGAATATTTAAAGATTTTATCAACTATATCAGTTTCATATTCTATAGTTATAGTCATTTTCTTTTCACCAGAAACGGCTATTAATTTTTTATTTTTTATAAGTTCCTCAATATAATCTGTGCTGATTGCTGTTAAGTCCTCACTTTTAATATCATCAGTTTTATCGTTAGCTTTTGATAATAAATAATTAAGCGTTTCTTTGTCAGAAATTTCATAGACAGCATTATCTGTAAAATGGAAAATCCCTAAATTATTAAAATAATAATATTTATTTCCTTTTTTCCAGATACTACCAATACTAGCTTCTCTAATATCTTTTACTTTTTCCCAGCCATCTTTTTTATCTAAATAATATATTTCTGTATTTCTTGATAGTAATTCTCCAACATTTTTTCTACTACCAGATCTTACACTATAAGCAGAAAAATAATAGATGTTCTCATCATCAGTAAAAATATTAGGATTAATTTCTTCTATATTTCCAATAAAAATATTATCTCCTGCTTTTAATTGCTTTTTCTTTTCACTGTCATAATAATATATTCCATCTTTAGCAACAAATATAAGATTGTAAAGAGTATTTCCATTATTTCCAATAACCTTATAAGGAGCTTTTTCTCTATCAAAAGAATAATCTCCTATAAAAACATAGCCATTTACCTCATCATAAAGAAATGTATCACCTTGTTCACTTGAAACAATCTTTAACTTCCCACTATTTTTAATTGGTAAAAGTTTTGACCGATAATAAACATTTTCCTTATCAGCAAAATATTCATTATTTTTATCTATAATTTTTAATGTGTTTAAATCAGCATTTTTTAAAATTTCTCCCTTATAATAGACATTATCTCCATCAACTGCAAATAATTCAAAGTCTTTAAGAGCTTTTAAATTTTTGATATTTTCCATCTTCTTATAAGGATATAAATATTTTGAAGTATCCTTATCAAGTTCAGAGAAAGGGGAATAAAAATAAGTATTTATACCATCAGTATAATAACCATTTCCTATAACTTTAAGTTTATTTGGATTTAAGTCAGGAATAATTACATTTCCAAAATAAACAGAATTCTTATCTAAAGCGATATTTTGTGTAAAATAATCTCCTGGTTCAAAGGCTCTAAATGTAGTTATATCAGCATTTTTAACTTCTTGCATTCCATCATTCAAGTTAATAACATAAACTTTCCCTTGATATTTAAAAAAATTGCTTTTTCCATATTGTTCACCATTGGTCTTGATTTCATAAGATTTGCTGTCAGCATTTATCAAATTAGAAATAAAGAAAGGGATAATAAACAATATAAGCATTGCAAACACAATTATAGTTATTTTAAGATAAAATGATATATTTGAAGTTTTTTTCTTTTTAAGAATATCATCTAAATTACTTGATTTCATTATATTTTCTCCTAAAATTTTTATATTAATTTTTATTTTTTAGAAAATTTAGATTTTTTATGTTTTTTAAAAAATTTAGCAATATTAAATCTATATTTCGCATATAATCCAATTAAAAAAGCAATAGAAATAAAAATAATTTTTGTAATATCATAGGCATAAGGATCTTCAATAAAATGGATAGTAGCTGTCATTTTTACTTCACCATTAAAGGCTATTAATTTTTCTTCAGATATAAAATCCCTTATTTTATTTGCTAAGTTTATAATATTTCTATCTTCTAATTCTGAAAAATTCAATAAATAGTCAAGAACTTCTTTATCAACAATTTCATAAATTGTTCTATTTATATTTTGATTAAAACCATAAATATCAAAATAGTAATATTTATTTCCTTTTTTCCATATACTTCCATCTCTATCAAAATTGATATCAGCTACTTTTTTCCAATCATTTTCCCAAGCATTTTTTTTATCAAGATAACGTATTCTAGTGTTTCTTGATATTAGTTGACCATTTAAAGGTCTTTTCATCAATGAAAAAGGATTATTGCCTGACCTTTTTGCCCAGTCTTCATATACATCTAAATAGTAAACATTTTCATCATCAGAAAATATATCTGGATAAATTTCTTTAACTTCACCTTTAAAAATGTTATCTCCTATTCTTTCTTGTTTCTTTCTAAAAGGCTCATAAAAATAAACCCCATTCTTACTTATAAAAAGTAAACTAAAGTGATGTGTTCCATCAACTCCAACAACTTTATAAGGAGCATTTGCTGTATCAAAAAGATAGTCATTTGCATAAACATTCTGACTTTCCTCATCATAAAGATAGTAGACATTGTAATCATTCTCGTGAAATACTTTTAATTTTCCGTTATTTTTAAATGATAAAAGTTTAGATTTATAATAAACATTTTCTTTATCAACAAAATAAAATAATCCATCTTCAATTTTTTTAATTGTATTGATATCTGCATTAGCTAGCTTTTCACCTGCATAATATATTTCTTCTCCATCAGTTGCAAACTGGCTTAATTCTTCCACTTTTTCTAATCTTTTATTAGTCTCTAATTTTTTATATGGATAAAAATAGTATTGAGGTCTTTTTGTTTTAAAGAAAAAGTGAGATATATTTTGTATAATTGTACTTTTGGCTGATAACTCTTCATTGTACTCTGAAGATGTTGAGCAAAAATAACTATTAGTACCATCACTATAATAATTATTCCCTACATAATACAATTTATCTGTGTCTAAATTTGAAACTGCAATATTTCCAAAATAAATTCTATTTTTATCATAAGCTACATTTCCACTATTATATTCTTTATCTCTATCAAAAACTTTAAAAGTGGGAATATCTACTCCTTCAACTTCTAACAATCCATTACCAATAACTGAAGCATAGATTTTATCTTTATATTTATAGAAATCACTTGCCCCATATCTTTCACCATTCTCCTGAATTTCAGAAGTTTCATCTCTGGAAAAAGCAATACAAAATATAACTATGAAACACAATAAAAAAAGTATTATTGCTGAAAGTATAGTGGCTTTTATCATTATATTAGCATTCCATTTTCATTTTAAACTCCTAATTATTTCAATAATTTCTCTATTATAGTATAACACGAAAATGATTTTTTATAACAAAAAAAACCGATAAAAATTCTCTTTTAAACCGGTTTTCAATATTTTACAATTTTAAAAAAATTTTTTTAAAATTAATCATTAACAAAAATTAGTTTGCCAATGCATTAACTTTTAGCGTAAGTCTTGATTTTTTTCTTGAAGCAGTATTTTTCTTAAGAACACCTTTAGTTACTGCCTTATCTAATTCTTTATATGCAACTTGCAATGCTGCTTTAGCTTCGTCGACATTTTTAGCTTCAACAGCAGAAAGAACTTTTTTCACGAATGTTTTAACTCTGCTTTTTATTGATTTATTTCTAGCAGCGTTTCTTTCTCCAATAAATACTCTTTTTTTAGATGATTTTGAGTGTGCCATGTTATCCTCCTTTCAAACATTATATTTATATTTATGAATATTGCTCTATATAATATTAGACGCAAAATTACCAAAATATATTATCATTTTTTTAAATAAAAATCAAGTCTTTTTCATTTTTCTACTGTTAAAAACTTTTAAAATCAACTCTTTCCATTATTTTTTCGGCAAAATAACCTGTCAACATTCCTGTAAACAATGATATTAATAACATATACGGTAAGTAACTCACATAAAGTAAATTTGTTCTATAAACAGCTGAAGCCACTACTATCTGACCTATCATATGAAAATTTGCTCCTGCAATGCTTACTCCCATTATAGAAAATTTTCCAGTTCTTTTTAAAAAACTTGAGGCAGTTAGTGAGAATAATATTCCAGTTAATGAAAACAGAAAATTTATTCCAATCCCATTTCTCAGTATTCCGGCAAGAAATATCCTCATTACTCCTATTTTGGCTGCTTCTTTTATTCCATACACATAAAGAACTATTATTGTCACTATATTTGCCAGTCCCAATTTTATTCCTGGCAAAAATAACGGAATAAATATAAAGCTTTCTGCTATCTGTAATATTATGCTTAAACTTAGAAATATCGATATTAAAAGTGCTTTTCTCAAATCTCTATCAGATTCCACTCCATCTATTTCTTTTTCTACCCTGTTATTTTTCAGCATTTTATCGTAATTTTCTTTTTTATCCATTATTTTCAAATTAATGAACCTCCGCATCAATGTCTTTTTTATTGATATTTTCTACATCTTCTATCAGTATTACAACTTTATTAGGCTGACATATTATAGGTCTTGTACTTTCATTTGTAAAACCTGCCATTGAACAGTAATTATAAGGGGATTTTTCCTTTATTACTGCTATTTTTTTATCCCTGACTTCTATTATCATATCATCAAGTAATAGCGGATACTGTCTTTTTTCCAGTGTCACTATCTGATTTTTATTCAGTTCTATTGCCATTATTTCTACATTATTATACTTTACAATTGCCCTGTTTCCTGTTTTTTTTACAAAAAAAATGCCAAAGAAAATTAGAAAAAATGATAAAAAAACTATAAATAATATATACAATACATCAAATTTGTTTAATAGTTTTTTTTCTCCTGTATTCTTAAAAGTTTTATTTAAAATTGTATTTGACATAATTTTCTCCACTTATAAGTCCTTCAGAAGATACTACATCTCCGTTTTTCATAGCCCATATGACATCTATCTTTTCTTTTTTTCCTATTTTTTCTATAAGCGCTTTTCCTTCTTCATAAGAAAGTAAAAACAATGTTGTAGACATAAAATCTGCAAGTCCTGAATCTTCTGTTATTACAGTTACTGAAGCAAATCTATCTTCAGGCTTCAAAGTTTCAAGATTAATTACATGTCCATAAACTTTACTATCCATTACAAAATATCTCTGATAATTTCCTGTCGTTACAATTGATGTGTTTTCTACAGAAACTTTTGCAAGATAATCATTTTTTCCATTATTATAAGGATTATTCTTATCTATATTTTTTTCATTATATAATGGCAGGGATACTCCAATACAGAATTGTTCCTTACATTTTTTCAAATCTGTTATTTCGTTTTCCTTCTTTGGAATTTTTCTTTTTCCGACGACTTTTACATTTCCTCCTGCAGATATTATAAACGATGTCATTCCTGCTTTTTCCATTTTTTCTGTGACCAGTTCCACTGCATATCCTTTTGCAACTGCTCCAACATTCAGTTTAGTACATTTTTCCTTAAGATATACTGTTGAGTTCTGTTCATCTATCTCAATATTTTCAGGTTTTGCACATTTCTGCATTTTTTCCAGTTCTGACTGTTCCGGAAGTTTTCCTTCTGTTTTTGCCTTATCCCATAAATCAATGACATTTCCTGCCGCTATATTGACTTTATCACTTATTTCCCTGTTTCTTTCCAGTGTATCCTTTAATAAATTTATTATATTTCTGTCTACCTTTACAGGTTTTATTCCGGCATTTTCATTAATTGTCCTTATATTATTTATTCCCTTAAAATCTTCATAAGAAGTATAAAGCTTATGCAGCTTTTCCATTTCCTGCTGATAAAATTTCACCTTTTCCTTAAATTCTTTCTCGCTTTTGTCATATCCTGATATTACATGCACTGTGTCAAATAGTCCATCTACTGTTTCAGTATATATTTTTTCTTTATTATTAAAACATGAGAAAATTAGGACCGATGTTAAAAATATTAGTCCCATTTTCCCACATTTTTTCTGAATATTATTTTTATCAATTTTATTATTAAAATCCATTTTATCTCCGTACTTATGCTTCCACCTTGATAGTTGATCCATCTGCTCCTGGTGTAGTTTCCAAATATTCCTTTATTTTTTCTCTTGCGTCAGGTTTCATTGGTTTACACTGTTTCAAGGATTTAATTTCTCCATTTAGTACACCGTCTGCAAACCCGCTGCAACCTGGATAACCACATGCACCACAG
>ERZ772827.1758-NODE-1758-length-10860-cov-4.170384_pt1 | contig 10860 bp, 12 predicted proteins | sample MGYA00580850_ERZ772827 | MGnify/ENA primary metagenome ERZ772827 (study PRJEB29015, sample SAMEA2737950) | human oral metagenome | biome: human oral; feature: human-associated habitat; material: dental | place: China | collected 2145 ...
GACCCAGATGGAATAGTCAATCGAATCGACCACGAGCGCGTAGCCCATATCCGCCTCCGACACGCCAAGCGCTGCCTGCACGGCAACCATGTTGCCGGAGCCGCCCAGCCACGAACCGCAGAGTGCACCGAGCGCCATCCACGAATCCGGGCCGATCAGCCCCTTCATCACAAGGAACGCGGCGATAAAACCGATCATGATCGTGATCGATGCGGAGAAAAAGCCGAGCAGCATCCGCGGACCGAGTCTCAGCACCTTGCGAATATCGCAGCGCAGCAGCATGGTGAAGACCATCGCGTACGTCAGCGAATTCTTCAGCGCTCCGTACGTCGGCTTTGTCGCCGCCATATCCCATGTGCCAACGGTACAAAGCAGCATGGAGATGAGGTAGACAAGCACGACAGCGGGCAGATAGCGAAACAGCTTCCACCCTGTCCCCTTCTCGAGCGTCACCAGTGTCCCAGCGAGCAGAATCAGCACGGCGACATAGGTAAACCCATCCGTAATCATAAAATGCACTCCTTCGTTGCGATAACAGAATCCGTATACAGTATAATTCCTTGAAGAATTCTACTGGTGATTATATAATAAAAAAATAAGATAATACAATGGACTTCTTTCCTAAAAGGGCTCTCATTTGTGAAAGAATTCTGTATACCAAAAGCAATCGAAGGAGGGTTCCCATGAAAATCACGAAGGTCGAACTCGGAATGCTCTCTGTCCCCCTGCGCGTCCCGTTCAAGACAGCGCGGCGGCGCGTGGACAGCGTGGAGGATGTCATTGTCCTCATCCGGACGGATACAGGAGCAACAGGCTACGGTGAGGCGCCGCCGACAGGTGTTGTCACGGGCGATACGACAGGCGGCATCATCGATGCGATCCGCACACATCTTGCGCCCCTGCTCATCGGGCGTGATGTGAATGAGTTCGAGGACCTGATCCAGTCCGTGCAGACTGCACTCATTCACAACTCCTCGGCAAAGGCTGCCGTCGACATGGCCCTCTACGATCTCTATGGACAGCTGTGGAACATCCCCGTACACAAGCTTCTCGGGGGAGCGCGCGATGCCATTGTAACAGACATCACCATCAGCGTGAACGCCCCCGAGGAGATGGCACGCGATGCACGCGATGCGATTGCACGCGGCTATGACACGCTCAAGATCAAGGTGGGCATCGATCCATCGCTTGACGTGGCACGGCTCCTTGCCGTCCGAGAGGCAGTCGGCAAAGACGTGCGCGTCCGAATTGATGCAAATCAGGCCTGGAAACCGCGTGAAGCTGTGCGTATTCTTGCACAGATGGCAGAAAAGGGGCTCGACATTGAACTCGTCGAACAGCCCGTCGCCGCTGCGGACATCGAAGGGCTTGCCTATGTCACGCGTGAGAGCGACATCCCCGTGCTCGCGGACGAGTCGGTATTCAGCCCCGCTGACGCCCTGCGCATCATGCAGCTGCACGCCGCTGACATGGTAAACATCAAGCTCATGAAATGCGGCGGACTCTATCCCGCGCAGAAGATTATCGCAGCAGCGGAAATCTACGGCGTAGAGTGTATGCTCGGCTGTATGCTCGAGGCAAAGATTTCGGTCAATGCCGCCGTTGCCCTCGCCTGCGCGAAAAAAATCGTGACACGCATCGATCTCGATGGTCCTGTCCTTTGCAGTGAGGATCCGATCGAGGGCGGCGCGGTATTCGACGAAAAAAATATTACAGCATCCTCAGCGCCGGGACTTGGGATATGCGGCATCAAGGGGCTGTGCTTACTGTGAGGAGAAAGGTATGAGTACATCGGTTAATTTCGCCGTCGGCGCTCCCTTTCCCATGCCGGTCCTCGGACAGACAGACGGCGGGATGTTTCAAGTCGACCGGAACGGCATGATGTTCCTGCTCCAGCTCTCTCGGACGGACGCGATTGCCGTTGAGGCATTCCGCACGGGAGAGATCGAGATTGCGGTGACAGAGACGGACGGCATTTTGTTCTTTCTCTACCGCATTGACGGGATTTTCAAGGATGGATGGGGAGACGCCCCCCTCTCCCTCTCCCTCGTAAAGGAGGAGCTTCTCCCGGATGAGGAGAGTCTCGCAGATCCGACAATCCACCTCTATCTGATCGATACAAATTTAAAGGTGCTGCTTGCGCAGAGGACCGCCCGCATACCGGAAGAGTTTGCCGCGGTGATCCGTGCACACGTGCGCGCAGAAAAAGAGGCTCCGCTCTCTACCCTTGCATTTCAAAAGAAAGTCGCGGCCGTTTGGGCAAACAAATCCGCCGCCGATCTGCGGGCAATGGCATCAGCCGCACACACGCTGCCGATGACACTCGGCGGTGCAGTGCACTAAAAATGGGCTGCCGTTTGATGCGGCAGCCCATTTTTTCTGTATCACCTTATTTTACGACACATAGTACACGCGATTTGCGCGCCGTGCCGGAGCTTTCGGCAGATCACAGTCCCGATAGCCGAGTGCACAGTGACCGATGCCGATGTATTCGCCCTCGATGCCGAGTTTTTTCAGCAGATCCTGATAGGCAGGCTCCTCGAACGCTTCCTTCGCACGGTTGATCCAGATTGTGCCGAGGCCGAGCGCGTGCCCTGCAAGCATAAGATTCCCCATGACGAGGCTTCCGTCATAAACGCTGTTCGGCCAATCCTTCGGCGCAAGCACGATGAGAATGACGGGAGCACCGTAGAACGGGTCATGCCCCTCTTTCCAGCCGCCGATGCGGCAGTTGTCACGCACAATCTGTGCGCGCAGTGCAGGTTCCGTCACGGCAATGATGATTGGTGCCTGTTTCCCCTTTCCGTTCGCCGCATAGAGACCCGCCTCGATGACTTCGTCAATGAGATCACGCGGGACCATATCTGATTTAAATTTCCGAATGCTGCGGCGTTCAAGCATGTCCTTGATGGTGGTATTCATAATGTCTCCCTCCCGGCCTTGATGCCCTCTGCGATGCGCGCGACGAGTGTCGTCCGCGCAAACGGAGTAATAATATAGTAGCCGTCAATATACGGCTCAATCTCCTTTGCGGTCTCAAGCGAGAGACGAACGGCAAGCTCCTCCGCCTCTTCCCGGTTCAATCCGCGGTATGCATCGATGATACTCTCCTCGACATGAATCCCCGTGATCTCGCTCTCCATAAAGCGAGCATTGCGCTCGCTGACGACGGGCATAATCCCGCTGAGGATAAGCGCTCCCGGCAGAGCTTCGTGTGCAGTGCGAAGGTTCTCCTTTGCCCTGGCGCTAAGGATCGGCTGGGTAAAGAACCCTGCCATGCCCGCCTCCATTTTCTTCTTTGCAAGTCCAAGCTGAGACGGGAAGTATTTCGCGTTGACGTTGAGTGCGCCAAACACATGAAAAGGCACAACATCCCCGCGTGCGCCGAGGCTTGTAATGAAGGAGGAGAGTTTGCGCGAGTTGAACTGATAGACACTCTTGACCTCATCGCGCTCCGCCGTTGGAATCGGGTCACCCGTAATCGCGATCATGTTATGGATCCCCTCAGCGCTCAGCGCGAGGAGGATGGATTTGATCGCGTTGAGGTTGCGGTCGCGGCAGGTCATATGCGGAATCGGCTCGATTCCGAGCGTTCGGTATATACGCCCGGCAAGCATCGCCGCATCCATGCGCGCCCGCGCAATCGGGTTATCGGCAATCGTTATGGCGTGGATGCCTGCCGACTGCAGCTCCCGCGCACCCGCCATGAATTTATCCGCATTGCCGATCTCGGGCGGGTCCAATTCCACTGCAATCGGCTTCTTTCCCGCTGCCAGCGCATCGAAAAATGCACTCTGCGCTGTGCCCATCACATCCGGCTGTTTTTCTCCGTCCGCAGATGCCAATCCTCCGGCATTCTCCGCAAGCGCCGCACAAAGAGCACGAATATGCTCCGGCGTAGTGCCGCAGCAGCCTCCGGCAATGGAGACACCTTCGCGCACGATTTCAGCGAGGCTTGTGCCGAAGTAATCCGGCGCACTCTCGTAGAAGGTCCGCCCGTCCACAACAACGGGATGTCCTGCGTTCGGCATCAGCGAGATCGGCAATACAGATGTGCCAATATGCTGCACCAACTCCTGCATCTGGCGCACACCGTTCACACAGTTAAACCCGACAGCGTCAACCTGACCGCTGTCAGCCGCCGCGCGAATCAGCTCCTCAACAAAGTGTCCGTCGCGGGTATAGCCGCCTGGAAGTGCAGAAAACGAAACCAGAATAAATGCTTGAGGGCACTGCTTCTTGATATGCATTGCTGCATCGATCAGCCCCTCTATTGAGGAATTGGTTTCGAACAGAAAGTGTTTCGCACCGCATGCAAGAAACGCATCGGCAAGGAAACGGTACTCATCAACAATATCTGCGTGCGGGAGTCCTATAACAGGGCCGATATCGGCAAATACATAGGCACCAAAGGGCTCCGCTGCGCGCGCAGCAAGCTCCCATCCCGCACGAATGATCCGGCTCACGGTCTCCCCGTCGCCCTGATAAACAATGCGGTTTGCGGCAAAGGTATTCGTCTTGATCGCCTGCGCGCCTGCACGCAGATATTCCGTATGAATATCTCCCACAACAAGAGGTGCCTCAAGGTTGACCAGTTCCACCCCCTTGCCGCGGGTATGTGTCTTTTGGGCATAATAGGTGCCCATGCCGCCGTCAAAGATGAGCGGCTCTTTTTTTATGTGTTCCCGTATGTCCATGCGCTCCTGCGCCATATCTACAGCCTCCTTGCCGGCTTTCGCTATCCCAGTACGCGGCGCGCGATCTCAACGATGCTGCGCGCATCGCCCGCATAGTGATCCGCACCGATTTCTTTTGCGTAATCCTCCGTCAGCACCGCACCGCCGACCACGGTTTCGCACGGATGCCCCGCCTCATGGAGCGCGTCAATCGTGCGCTTCATTGCTGTGACCGTCGTCGTCATCAGTGCAGACAAGCCGATGAGACCGACCTTCTTCTCGATGGCGACCTCCACCACGCGCGTGACGGGTACGTCACGCCCGAGGTCGATAATCTGGTAGCCGTAGTTCTCGAGGACAACCTTCACGATATTCTTGCCGATGTCATGAATATCTCCTTCCACGGTCGCAAGGATGATCTTTCCCTTCGAGACGCCCTGTCCTTCCTCGGCGAGCCGCACCTTGATGAGCTCAAGGCCTGCTGTCGCTGCATTCGCCGCATTGATGAGCTGCGGCAGGAAGATAATTTCCTTTTCGTAGCGGTCTCCCACGATATCAAGTGCGGGGATAACCTTTTCCTGAATGATCTCCATCGGCGCCATCTCTGTAAGGAGTTTGCGCGTAATACGCTCCGCATCATCACTGAGCCCGCGCATGATGGCATCCATCAGAGGATCGACCGCATCCGTGCTGTCCCCTGCAGCAGTGGTTGCTGCGGCAGCCGGCTCATTCCCGGTGATGCCGAGTTCTTTACGGCGGCGCATCTCCGCCTGTTCAGGGGCGAAACGCTCGATGTAGGCAGCGCAGTCAGCATCCTCCCCCGACACAGCACGGAACGAAACGACGGCATCCATAACTTCCTTCGTGTTCGGATTGATGATTGGGAAATCAAGCCCGACGTGCATTGCCTGTATGAGGAAGTTCTCCGTCATATGCCCGCGCGCAGGCAGTCCGAAGGAAATATTGCTGACGCCGAGTGCACAGTGCAGGCCGAGACGCTCATGAACTTCGCGCACCGCGCGCAGAGTCTCCATGGCCTGCTCCTGCTGTGCCGAGACCGTGAGCGTCAGGCAGTCGATGATAATGTCCTCACGGTCGAGTCCGTACTTTTCTGCCTCTGCCGTGATCCGCTCGGCGATGGCGACACGCTGCGCCGCCGTCTCCGGGAGTCCGCGCTCATCCATTGCAAGCCCGAGCACTGCTGCACCGTAATGCTTGGCCAACGGAAAAATCGCATCCATACGCTCGCGTTCGCCGCTGACCGAGTTGATGATGACGCGCCCGTTCGATACGCGCAGCGCAGCCTCGATGACCTTGGGGTTCGCCGAATCGATCTGCAGCGGCAGGTCGACAACACTCTGCACCGCCTTGACAACATAGGGGATGATCTTCTCCTCATCCACTCCCTGCGCGCCGACGTTGATGTCCAGCACCTGCGCACCGGCCTCCTGCTGGGATATGGCAAGCTTTTTAATGTAGCCGTAGTCCTCTTCAAGGAGAGCCTGTTGGAGCCGTTTCTTCCCGGTCGGATTGATGCGCTCGCCGATGACGTTAAGCTTGCCGTATTCGGCAACACGGCCCGGAGAGGCCACACCCTTGCGTTTCTTCCGGGCAGGCCGATCTGCTGCGCCTCCCGCCGTGGAAAGCGCAAGCGCACGGATAAAATCCGGATTCGTGCCGCAGCAGCCGCCCATGATGACGGCCCCGCGGTGTGCGAACTCCGCCATCTCCCGTCCAAACTCCTCTGCGGTCATCTCATATGCACCCGTGCGGGGGTCTGGCAGTCCTGCATTCGGCTTTACGATGATGGGCAGGTCCGTCCACTCCACCATCTCCGCAACGATCGGCCGAAGCTCCACCGGACCGAGTGAGCAGTTGACGCCGAGTGCGGACACGCCGAGCGCATCCATGGTGACGGCAACAGACGGAACGGCTGCACCGAGAAAGGTGCGTCCATTCTGCTCGAAGGTCATTGTCACCCAGATCGGCAGCTTTGTATGCTCCTTTGCCGCAAGCACGGCAGCCTTGACCTCATAGAGATCCGTCAATGTCTCGAAAATAACGAGGTCGGCGCCCGCCTCCTCACCTGCAGTGACCATCTCTCGAAAGAGCTCATATGCCTCCTCAAAGGAAAGTGTGCCAAGCGGCTCGACCAGCTCTCCTATGGGGCCAATGTCAAGCGCGACCCGCACACCGGGTATGCCGGAGTTCTCCGCAGCACGGCGTGCAGTCGCAACATTAGCCGCGATGACCGCGGCAACACTTTTCCCCGTGTCCTCAAGCTTATGCCTGTTCGCACCAAATGTATTGCTGTATATGACACGGCTGCCCGCCGCAATATAATTCCGATGAACCTCCTCGATCACATCGGGGTGCTCCATGCCGAAAAGCTCGGGCCGTTCGCCCGGCGCAAGCCCGCGCGCCTGCAGCTCTGTGCCCATGCCTCCATCCAATATAACAATGTCCTTCATTTGTATCCCTACTCCCAATCAATTCGCTTTATGTCTTTGCCCCTTCCCTGCATCTGCGCCCTGCCTTTCGGAAGGGACAGTTGCGGAACATGAGGCAATGCTCGCAGTCCGGCGGCCGATGCGGCTGAGGTGTTCGTGCAATGCCCATGATCGCCGTCACAGACTTGCGCGGCACCATGATGGTCGTCGGCGTCAGTGAAACGCCGACGCGGCGCGTCATGTCGAGCAGCGCAAAGAATTTCGGCTGCTCCGTGATCGGCAAATCGCCGTAGCCGGGGCTGAAGCGGTCTGTAAGGTAACGCCCCTCCGCTTCTACAGCAGCGCGCATATCACTCTCAAAGTTGTTGCAGATGTTCTCGATCGCTGTACTTGCGCATGCGTCCATGATGACAGAATCTGCCGCATTCATCACCTCATAGCGCATCATCAGCCGCTCCACCCCGGGACCGAGCGTCGCGCCGAAAAGAACAGCCTCCTCGCACGGTTCCAGCATCTGCGGGATGTCCTTCCCCGCGAACGTGACACCAAGCACGGCACCGTTCTCCAGAGGAACCTGGCGATACGTCAGGCGCGGGGTCGCCGCGGCGAGCACCTCATCCGTGCAGCGCCGAATCTGCGCCGCGATCTCCTCCGTCAGCTCCTGCCCGCGGAATCCGAGGTACTTTAGAATCTCATTCATATTCAGCGTTGTGAAACGCGGTTCAAACATAGCTTCTCCTATTTTCCATTGTGATATAAGATCACCATTATATAATACACAGGATAAGAGATTATATCACTTATGGAGATGAACAGGCAAGCCATAACAAGTGGTATCGGCAAATTTTACAAAACCTATATATTACGCGCTATGGCGGCTTTTCAGATGCAGATTGGAAGAAATTGAAAACCACAATATATCAGTTGTTTTTCTTCATTTTGTAGGCAAATTGTAGACAAACAAAAACAGAGGGACAGCGTATCGTGCGCCGTCCCCTCTTGTCATTTATATAATTACCACTCGACGACCGTATACATCACGCTGCCGCCCTTGACTTTTGTCGATTGCCCATGCACAAGACCTTCCCAGCGTCCGAGCTGTACGCCCGCCGTCCAGTAGGTCTGCGTATCAATCTGCGTGATACCCGCCTTGATCTTATGCGTCTTGTTGAGGTTGATCTTGTAGACGTCAACCTTCTGATCTGCCGGCGGCAGGGCTTTGCCGTCCTTATCCTTTGTAATCGGCGTAACGACCGTACGATCAGACTTCTCCCGCACTGCTCTCGGCAACGTCGGATCGTCCGTCTTGATCTGCCGCTCTACCACCTGCGCAGCACGCTCCACCGTAGGAGCTGTGACATGGTACGTCACCGTAGGCGCACGCTGCCCTGCCTGTACGTCCGCAAGACGCCGCTGCAGGGCCTCGGCGTTACTCTTGCTGATGTCGAGCTGCGATCGCAGCGCCTTAACGTCTTGCGTCTGCTCCTGCGTCATGACAGCAGGTTTTTCGGCTTCCGTATCTGCCGCGGAGTGCCGACCGACAGCATACGCAATGCCGACGATCAGGACGCACATGATCACCAGCAGGGCCATTTTGTGCTCCGTGACTACCTGTTTTACCCGTTCAATCATCAGGTTCACCTCCTTACTGCGCTGCATAAAAATTCGCCTTACCGACAATCTCATCCATCTGCGCAAAGAGATTACTGCCGGGGCACGCCGTCCCCATCAGCTCTCTGTGCCCGACGATGTGATCGCGGTCAATCGGCAAGCCGTAGTCGGTACAGACATTGGCCAACAGCATGGCCGTGCTCTCGATCTGCGCATCCGTCGGATAGCCAATCTCAAAATTGCCGCAGACATGGATGCCAATCGTATGACTGTTCTCGCCATACGCATGCGCTCCAACCGTCCAATGCGGCCGTCCGATCTCCACGGTACCGTCCTTGCGCACGACGTAGTGATAGCCGATACACGTCCACCCTTTCGCCTGATGCGACGCGTTGATCTCCTCCGCCGAGAGATCATCATCCGCGGGATTGCCCGTATGATGCAGGACAATCATATCGGTTGCTCTGCGCGTTTGCAGGTTGCCCGCATCATACGTCAGATGCAGGTCCTTCAGATTTACTCTTTCCATCTTTATCCTCCTTCTCTTCGTACTGGTCCGGGATTCCATTGTTATTTTGATCGATAAACGCTTTGGCCAAAAAACCAATGACAGCAATCCATGCCGCCCCGCTGATTTCGTGGAGGAAATTTCGCAGCTCCACGAGATCGGGTTGCATCTTTGTACTCCAATCATAGAGCCACGCACCGACATAGATCATGACGCAGATCACGATCATTGCGGCATACCATACTATGTAACGCATGGCCGCATGACTTTTGGTCATGTTGCGCAGGTGCTTCTTGCCCTTTTTAATCCACTGTGAGACTTTGAGCATCGCTTACCTCCCTCCGAGCGCCCACGTCAGAATCGATGCGAAGATACCGACGATGGTCGTTGACATGCCGATGGTCCAGCAGACATCGCGCTTAAAATCATCGATACGGTGATGCGCGGACTTTGTACTCTCCTCGACGCGTGCGATTCGTGCGTTGATCTCATAGAGCTGGTCGCGGTGCCCCGGCAGTTCTACTGCGAGCGTTTCCAGCTGTGTTTTGATTCCCTCGAGTTCGGCGAGGATTTCGCCTCTTGCCATATGCTCATCCTTTCAAGACATGCAAAAAGCCGCCATATACATGACGGCTGATCTGCGCTCACGTCATCCCGCGGCGTGCTCTGCGAGATATGCTGCCACATCTGCCTGATAGATCTCAGGGACAACCTTCTGCCCCTCCTGTTTGTCCTCCTCGGAGATTGCCCACTTTCCCGTGCGCACGAGATAGGCGTAGACCGGAATCATGTAAGGCCACTTCTTCATTTATTTCCACCTCCTTTCAGTGCGGCTTCAATGGCTGCGATGCGCTCTGCCTGTGCGTCGAGACGTTCTTCCTGTGCCGCCATTGCCTCGAATGCAGCAAGTCGATCGGGGTCTATGTATGGCTCCTGCATCCCGTTGTCCTCGGGCGGTGCAGGTGTTGGCTCTGGTTTTGGGATTTCGACCTGCTCCCACTTGCCACCGCGCCAGTATGTGTCATAGCCCTCCTTTCTGTCGGGCGGCTGCATCTCCGTCATGTTGCCGGGGATTTGCCATGCACCCGATATGGGGCTGCGGTCGGTGTCGTCAAGTGTGCGCTCACCGATGTACTTGCCGTCAAGAGCGGCGTATACGTAGACTGTTTTTGTCATAGGTGTACCTCCTAGTATTTGATTTGTGCGATCATTGAAAATGCGGGCGGTTGGACAGTGGTAGACGCGCCGTAGATGGGATTGGATTTTGACGCGTCAAAATCCAATACGGTAATTATTTTGTTAGCTGTATTCGTGTTTGAGATAATCCAATCACTATGTTCTGCGATAATTGATAAAGCCCCGCTCAGCTCTGCTGTGTCTGCACTATCACTAAAATCCGTAATATTGTGGATACTTCCCGTAATATTCGGCAGTCCCGCCTCCACGGACTTGACTGGTTCCCCGCCCATGAGTACCCGCCCTGTCATGTTGGGCAGGGTCAGTTTGTCCTGTGCACTGTCATAGACGTACTTGGAGCAGTCTGTCTGGTACTGCTCCGCTGTGACGTTCATGCCCGCCTCCTGTACCCACGCGAGGAGGCGCGGATATTCCGACG
>ERZ772827.1759-NODE-1759-length-10856-cov-4.031941_pt1 | contig 10856 bp, 8 predicted proteins | sample MGYA00580850_ERZ772827 | MGnify/ENA primary metagenome ERZ772827 (study PRJEB29015, sample SAMEA2737950) | human oral metagenome | biome: human oral; feature: human-associated habitat; material: dental | place: China | collected 2145 ...
TAATAAAAGTTTTTATTTCGAAATATGGGTGCAAAGATAGCGCAAATCGCGATAAGTACAAAATAATTGGCCTATGTTTCACATCATTATAGGCAAAAAAGAATTGGTTTTGAACTTTTGTTTGTGTACCCACTTTGTGATTAACTAATCAGTACAAAGCCATTTGTAGTGATGCTACAAGCATCTTGTACCGGCAGTACAAGCGGCTTGTAGTGGCAGTACAAGCGGCTTGTAGTGTCAGTACAAGGGGCGTTGTAGCGCCGGTACGAGCGGCTGTACAGATGCTAGTTTGTGGTATATGCCGACTCGCCCATAAGACAATATGAGTCCAAAACGAATATCTAAGCTTTCGGCATGCGGATAGCTCAAATAAAAAGCCAAACGTTTATAGTGATTTAATGGAACATCTTGCCCACGTATAATCTAAGTAAAACAAAATGGGGGAGCATCGCGGCAGCAGTCTTTTCTTAGTTCTATTTGGGTGTTATGTGCAATAAACAATCGTGTTTTCATTCGCGAATATTGCACATAACTCCATTTCGTTTCCTGTTTCTACTCGTGATGATAAGGCTCTCCTTTAAGAATTGTGCAGGCGCGATAGAGCTGCTCAGTGAAGATTAGGCGCACCATTTGGTGCGAAAACGTCATTTTTGAAAGACTTATCTTCTCATTCGCACGCCCATAAACCGCATTGCAAAAACCATAAGGGCCGCCAATGGCAAACACCAAGCGGCGCGCAGCGTGCTGTTTACGTTCTAGCCATTGGGCAAACTCAATGCTGCGCAACTCCTTACCATGCTCGTCGAGCAACACCAAGTGGTCGTCTGGCAGCAACTTCTTCAATATCAGTTCGCCTTCAGCCTCTTTTTGTTGATTGGCCGAGATGTTTTTGGTGTTTTTAAGTTCGGGAATAACGTTGATGTTAAATGGCATATAGTGGCCTATGCGCTTGGCATAGTCGGCAATACCGGCCACAAACACACTGTTAACCGTTTTTCCAACGAGCAAAAGTTCCACTTTCATGGCTACGCGGCTTTCTTCTCTTGCTCTGGATTGTAGGCGTGTTTGCGTTTAGGGTTCATGGGAAACCAGCCGCGCTCTACACGCTTTTTCTGCTCAAACAGTTCGCCAATAGACCAAAGAAAGGATGCGCCAATTACGCCAAGTATCGAAGAAACGATAACATTAGCCACCATGAGGGCCACTAAGATGGTGACAATGCCCAAGATAAGAAACAGCCACCATTGGCGAGTTCCCCAGTAATATTCAACCTTAATAACGATAGGATGGAATATACCAATGATAAAAAAAGTGCTTACGGCTATGATAATGCCTGTGAAATAAAGTTCCATGATGTTCTATACGGATGTTGTTTTTAAATTATTGTTTCGCTAAATACGTTTGCAAATGTACCTAAAATATGCGTACATCCCAAAGAAATGTCGCTGTTACTTTGCTTTTTCCTTATTTTAAAGGATGAAAATATGCGCCCGAAAGCATTTTTTTATTATCTTTGCCATGCTGATAACGACAACGTTGTCGGCTTGATTGGGAACATAAATTTAATATACTAATAAATAGATTATGGAGAATAACGCTCAACTGATAGCTCAATGCGAGGCAAAGGCCAAGCAATGGCTAGCTTCCGAGTTTGACGAACAAACGCGGAACGAAGTGAAAGGACTGATGGAAAATGCAGATAAGACTGGTCTTATCGATGCCTTCTACAAAGATTTGGAGTTTGGAACGGGCGGTTTGCGCGGTATCATGGGCGCAGGCAGCAACCGAATGAACATCTACACCGTGGGCATGGCTACACAAGGATTGGCCAATTACTTGAAAAAGAACTTTGCCAACCTGCCGCAGATAAAGGTTGCCGTTTGCCACGACTGCCGAAACAACAGCCGCTTGTTTGCCGAGACGGTTGCAAACATATTCTCTGCCAATGGCATCAAAGTGTATTTGTTCGACGATATGCGCCCAACGCCAGAGTGTTCGTTTGCCATCAGGCACTTCGGATGTCAAAGTGGTGTGAACATTACGGCTAGCCACAACCCCAGAGAGTATAACGGCTACAAGGCTTATTGGGAAGATGGCGCACAAGTACTGGCTCCGCACGATAAGGGAATTATCGACGAGGTGAATAAAGTGAAGGTGGCCGACGTGAAATTTAAGGGTAATCCCGAACTGATTGAGATTATTGGCGAGGAGGTTGACAAGATTTACCTCGACATGGTGAAAACCATTAGCATCGACCCGGCAGTTATCGAACGCCAGAAAGACCTCAAAATCGTTTACACGCCACTACACGGAACGGGTATGATGCTCATTCCGCGCTCGCTCAAACTATGGGGTTTTGAGAACGTACACTGCGTGAAAGAACAGATGGAAAGAAGTGGCGACTTCCCCACAGTGGTTAGTCCTAACCCTGAAAACGGCGAGGCTCTAACCCTTGCACTACGCGATGCCAAGGAGATTGACGCCGACATCGTTATGGCTTCCGACCCCGATGCCGACCGCGTGGGCATGGCTTGCAAGAACGATAAGGGCGAATGGGTGCTTATCAACGGCAACCAAACTTGCTTGCTTTTCCTCTATTACATCATCACCAACCGCATCAAGACGGGCAAGATGAAACCAAACGACTTCATTGTGAAGACTATCGTTACCACAGAAGTTATCAAGAAGATTGCCGATAAGAACCATATCGAGATGCGCGACTGCTATACGGGCTTTAAATGGATTGCCAACGAGATACGTAAATCGGAAGGAAAGCAACAATACATCGGCGGTGGCGAAGAAAGTTATGGCTTTATGGCGCAAGACTTCGTTCGCGACAAGGATGCCGTTTCGGCCTGCTCGCTGTTGGCAGAGATTTGCGCTTATGCCAAAGATCAAGGCAAAACGCTTTACGAACTGCTAATGGACATCTACTTGGAGTATGGCTTCTCTAAGGAGTTTACCATCAACGTTGTGAAACCCGGAAAGAGCGGAGCCGACGAAATAAAGGCAATGATGGAGAACTTCCGCAGCAATCCTCCCAAAGAGATTGCAGGTTCGAAGGTTGTAGTAGCCAAAGATTACAAAACGTTGGAGCAAACCGACGGCAACGGAGTGGTAACAAAACTCGACATGCCCGAAACAAGCAACGTGCTGCAATGGTTCTGCGAAGACGGGACAAAAGTGTCTGTCCGTCCTTCTGGTACAGAACCAAAGATTAAGTTCTACCTCGAAGTGAAAGGCGAAATGAAATGCGCAGGTTGCTATGAACGCTGCAACAAGGAGGCCGACGAGAAAATTGAAGAGATTAAGAAGTCGTTAGGCTTATAACATTTTGTTTTTCAATAGCATAACACATTTTATTTAAAAATGTATTAAGGCGATGAAAAGCTGATTTAAAATAGATTTAGACTTTCGAAATTGCATAGGAAATCCCCAATTGGCACAACACTGATTGGGGATTTCCATTCGTTTACCATCCGTCTTTTGTTTATCTCCCAATCCTTTGCTTTCAACCTCATCCATCCCCACAGCGTTTGACACATGAAACCATTTTCGCTTAAAGCCGCCATTGCTTTGTTGCTGCTTACTCAAGCAGCATCTGCATTAGCCTATGTAGTTAAAGGAGCAGTTGTAGATGCAACTGGCAAACCTTTGTATAAGGCACTCGTTCTTGGTATAAACAAAGACGGCACAAAGGTAATAGAAATAGAAACAAACCAGGCAGGGCAGTTCGTATCTGCCGAAGTAAACGACTCTACATTATCTATCGAAATAACAAAAGATACGTTCGTTCCTTTGCAAATCAACATATCGGGAACATCCAGTCAGTTTGTGGATCTGGGTACGATAACGCTCTTCGAACGCCAAGTAACGCTGGGTGATGTCGTTGTAACGGCAGAGTCGGTTATGCAGAAAGCTGGCCGTTACATTATCATTCCTTCGAAAAAGGAGTTGGGACAGTCGGCAAACGGATTGTCCTTGCTCAACGCTTTACAGTATAAAATGCCAGGTTTAGCTGTTAACGAGATATTGCAAACGGTGCAGGTAGACAATTCCACGCCTGTGTTTAAGGTCAACGGAAAGCCATGCGAGCTAAGTAAAATACTCTCATTGAACCCTAAAAACGTATCGCGCATAGAATATTGCGACACACCCGACCTACGTTATGATGGAAAAAGCGTGATTAACATCATTCTTAATCCCAGTATAAACGGCGGCTCAGTGATGGCTAATGTACTGACTGGCGTAACAACGGGATTTCTCAATGGCAATGTTGGCATTGATTACCACCACGGGAAATCGGAATGGGAACTGAACTATGCTGCCAATTGGCGCGACTATAACAAAAAAGAGATAAGCTCGAAAGGTGATTTTATCGGCAGGGATGAGCCTGTGTTGAGAGAAAGGAACGGAACGCCTAGCGACTTCAACTATTTGAGTAACGAATTATCATTGGCTTATACCTATTCGCATAACCCCAATACCATGATTTCGACAAAGGTTGGGGTTAGCTTTGAAGACCAAAAAATCAGCGATAATTCGTGGAATACGCAAAGCTACAAGGGCAATATATCTAGTTATGCAAACCACATACGCTGGAAACTTGGTTTTGTTTCGCCCAATTTCGACCTGTTCTTTTGCAAGCAATTAAGCAAGAGTCAACATATAGAAGCAAATGTTTATGGTAGACGTTCGTCTGGTACTTATGACAGAGATTATATTAATGCGTACACCAACCCTTTAAATAACGACACGTTGATAAGCTCAACCGAGAACAAGTCGTGGCGTATTGGCGCAGACGTCATGTACTCTAAGACCTTTAAAAATCTAAGAACCAGCGTAGGAATACAAAACTATTATAATGCAACAGACAACATGCAGCGGGAAAATGGTGTATTAAAGCAAGCAACGATAAACCAAAATCGCATAACGTTGTATGCACAAATAGCGGGTAACGCAAAACAATTGAGTTATGGTTTAAATCTTAGTGGCATCTACAATTATGCAGATAACAACACCTATAAGACCAATGCCGTACGAATGAAAGTGAATGCCAATGCCAATTATGCCTTTTCGCCTAATTGGTCACTAAACTATTTGTTTTTGCTTAATCCTTCGTTACCAGGAATTTCGCAACAATCTGATTTGATACAGGTGATTGATGACATATCCATTAGACAAGGAAACCCCAACTTAAAGCCGTCTACCTATCTTCGGAACAGGGTTTATCTGCGCTTTTCCAAAGCAAAATTCACGTCTACTTTGTGGGTGTCGCACAACAAAACGTTTAACCCCATCTATTATTCGTATAGCTATATCAGCGAAGTTTCGAACCCGTACTATGACAAGTTTTTAAGCAAAGCGATTAACGGACAGTCTACTAATCAGCTAAACCTCGAATTGGAATTGTCTGCGAAAGAACTATTTGGCTTTGCAACGTTATGGGGTAACGTAGGTTGGGATAGCTATCAGGTGCCGTTACCCACCCAAACCCATTCGCGCAAACGTTTTTACGCCTCGTTAAGTGCTGCCATGTATTTTGGGAAATGGGTGCTGTCGGCAAAACATGAGATTGAGCCCAAGTTTGAATTGCAAGGAAACACCTATTATTCTAATGAGAGATGGAACATGATAAAGGTGCAGTATCAATGTAAAAACTGGCATTTCACGATAATGGGAGCAAACCTGTTCACCCGCCGTGGAAGTAAATATGAACGCATAACCGTGTCAGACGTGCATCCCGAATACCATATACAGAGTATAAGAGACAACGCCAGCATGCTTGTGTTGGGTGCAACATATCGGCTCAACTTTGGAAAAGGGAAGAATAAGGCAAACCGCACGCTGAACAACGATGGTTTAGAGAAAGGCGTAGACGTGTTTTATTAAAATAGTTGGAAACGCTATCTTTTTGAGAGGCTTTAAGCTGCATCACCAAGAATGGGCCACCGTGTTGGTTTGTTGGTTGGCTAACCGCGGTACAACAGGCATCGTAAATTAAACAAACATGAGGACAGAACATTTAGAACGCGAAAACAAAAAACAAAGTTTGATTGTGGCCAACAAGGACGACGAAGTGGAGGATACTTTTTGCTATAAGCTATTTGAACGTGGAGAGTTTGATGTGGCTAAGGTACAAGAACTAGTAAACTATGTGTCGCTCAATGAGTTGGACGACAAAGAAAAGAACATTTTAAGGTGGATTATTGAGGGTGTTAACAGCTGCTTTGGGTATCCATAAGGATGCAAACGACTATTATTTGATAAAGAACTACTCGAAAAAAATCGAGGATAAATGGGGCATGGAATGGGAAGTTGTGCTGAATGCTGCACTGGTGTAGCGGGTTAAACGCACTTGTTGGGACATGCCTTAAGCGTAAATACAGATAGGAAAGTATGGAAAATCAATTTAGCAGAACCGAAATGCTTGTTGGCAAAGATGCCGTAGAGCGACTTAAAGGCAGTAAAGTGGCTGTGTTTGGCGTTGGTGGAGTAGGGGGATATGCCGTAGAGGTGCTGGCAAGAAGTGGTGTTGGCTGCATTGATGTCTTTGATGCAGACACGGTAAACATAACTAACCTGAACCGACAAGTGATTGCTTTGCACTCTACACTGGAACAAGCGAAGGTTGATGCGATAGAGAAACGCATCTACGACATTAATCCAGCATGTGTGGTTGGTAAATATAAGATGTTTTATTTGCCGGAAAATGCGGACGAAGTAGACTTGAAACAATACGATTATGTGGTGGATTGTATCGACACCATCACGGCAAAGATTGAACTGATAAGACGTTGCAAGCTGTTTGGCATACCCATCATATCGAGCATGGGGGCTGCAAACAAGATGGATGCAACGGCATTTAGGGTGGCAGACATATCGAAAACCACTATGGACCCCTTAGCCAAAGTGATGAGAAAAAAGTTAAGGGCACTGGGCATTGCTGGAGTTAATGTGGTGTTTAGCGAAGAGAAACCGCTGAAACCCATGGTACAGAATAACTCGGAATGTGGTGATAACGTTACCACTAATGGGAATTTGGCCGATGACGAAGGCGCACACAAGCCCAAAGGAAAGAAACATGTGCCTGCTAGTAATGCCTTTGTGCCTGCCGCAGCCGGTATAGTTGTAGGTGCCGAAGTGGTTAAAGACATAATAGGGTGGGGGAATCCTGTTTAAACCCCAATCGCTCATCAGACCGCTTGTCAAATGCTTTAGGTTGTTTCTATCTCTTCTTGTTCATTTTTCGCTTGCTTGTCGGCATTTTGTCTGTCTTATTTCTCTTGACGTAGCACGCTACGCCTTCAAGAATAAGATAGACAATATGCTCAACAATCAAACAAATTTTGTATAGGCTTCACGACCGATTGGGGTTAAAAAAGGTGGAGTTTCGAGTTTACAAAAGGTTCATTAGCGTTGTGTTTCTGAGTATTTGAGGGATTGTAGCAAAATTTTCCCTTTAAACTAAATGGGTAATTCCCTGCTTTGCTTATGCCAATGGTATGGCAATGTTTGCATAACGCTGTTTTCGTGGCTGTGAGCAGCATGCCCTGCAACCGCTCGCACTGGCGGCAGTAGGCCTACGTGCTTTCCGTCGCCGTTGTTCATTTGCGTGTACATAACACAATCTCTTTTGTCTAGTTTTGAGTGAGAAATTTAACATTATGAGTGCCCTTTCTGTTCACCAACCGCCCACCTTGTCGCAAAAAATCGATTCTCGCGAAGGTTTGTTTTGATGCAAAAAAAGGTTAGTTCTAGGATGTGGAAGAATGAATATTTATTACGACAAACCGTCAATTGCACCAGATTTCGGGCCTTTATTAGCGAAATGTGGTGCAATATGCTGCTAAATACGGTGCATTTTGGTGCTAAATGCAAGGTGTTTTGGTGCTAAACGCAGTGCGTTTTGGTGCTAAATGCAAGGTGAAATGGTGCTAATTGCAGCCCAAAATGCCGCTAAATGCGCAAGGAAAAGCATAAATATCCAACGCGATGGTATAAATTAAACCTTCTCGAGCCATTAAAAACATGGCTTAAAGGGGCAAAACAGCCGTTAAAAACTAGGGTTTTAGAGGCTAAAACTGAGAAATTGGGCTTGAAAAATGATGAGCTAGCAACCAAACTAGAAAGGCAAAATGGTGCAAAATGCAGCCCTTATTCTTAAAAATAGACAAAATAAGGGATGTGAAAGGACTGAAATAGTGGCTATTTACCTACTTTTTAGCCAATATTTTCGCTAGAACGGAGTGAAAATTAGAGCGACATCGTAAAATAAAAACAATAATTTAAGTTTTCTGGATTGATGAGTTAATGGGTTGGTAAGTTGATGAGATTGAGAGTTTATTAGTTGATGTTTTTTTGAGTTTGTAAGTTGATGAGTTGATGTATCTGGGAGTTGTTGAATCGTCGTGAGTTTATTTTGTACCGCAAAAACAACTCGCCTGCGAATTGATTGTTTGCGTAGGGGTGGGCGATTGGTGAGTGAGAATGCCGCTTACGATGCTGAAATCCTTGCCAGGAAGTTGACCTGTTGATGGCGAGTGGCTTAAGGGTAAACAAAAAAATGCGCACACTTGGAACAAGTCCAAGGTGCGCATTCAATTTATTAGGAGGAATTAGCCCTAATGGGCATGAGAATTTATTTTCCTTTTTCAAGCTTAGCCTTCAAGTCTGCCAATACGTCAATGTCGCCAAGGGTGGTACCTGCTGCAACATTGTTGATTTGTACAGAAGACTCAGACTTTTTAGCAGCGTGTTGCTTTCTTGCGGGTTTCACATCGTCCTTGCCTTCTTCGAAGATGCGGCTGTGCGACAGAATGATACGCTTGGTATCTTTCACGAACTCGATAACCTTGAAGTCGAGTTCTTCGCCCTGCTGAGCTTGTGTGCCATCTTCCTTAACGAGGTGCTTGGGAGTTGCGAAACCTTCGCCACCTTCGTTGAGTGTGATAACAGCACCCTTATCCATCATCTCGGAAATCTTTCCGCGATGTACGCTGCCTGGGGTGTAAAGCGTTTCGTAAGTATCCCAAGGATTCTCTTCGAGTTGCTTGTGGCCAAGGCTCAAACGTCTGTTCTCTTTGTCTATTTCGAGCACAACAACCTCGATTTCAGCACCAACTTGAGTGAATTCAGAAGGATGTTTAACCTTCTTCGTCCAAGAAAGGTCGCTGATGTGGATAAGTCCGTCTACGCCTTCTTCAAGTTCAACGAAGATACCGAAGTTGGTGAAGTTTCTAACCTTAGAGGTGTGCTTGCTGCCAACGGGATATTTAACCTCGATGGTTTCCCATGGGTCGTCCTTCAACTGCTTGATGCCAAGCGACATCTTGCGCTCGTCTCTGTCGAGTGTAAGGATAACAGCCTCTACCTCGTCGCCAACGTGCATGAAGTCTTGTGCACTTCTTAGGTGTTGGCTCCACGACATTTCTGAAACGTGAATCAAACCTTCTACACCAGGTGCAATTTCAACGAATGCTCCGTAATCGGCGATGACAACAACCTTACCCTTAACGTGGTCGCCCACATTGAGGCTTTGGTCGAGCGCATCCCAAGGATGGGGAGTGAGTTGTTTGAGACCCAATGCGATGCGGCGCTTCTCGTCGTCGAAGTCGAGAATAACCACATTTATCTTCTGATCCAAGCTAACCACTTCGTGCGGATCGCTTACGCGACCCCAAGAAAGGTCGGTAATGTGGATAAGTCCGTCAACGCCACCAAGGTCAACGAATACGCCGTAGGTGGTGATGTTCTTAACCGTACCTTCAAGGATCTGTCCTTTTTCAAGCTTGGAAATGATTTCTTTCTTCTGTGCTTCAAGTTCTTCTTCGATAAGAGCCTTGTGCGAAACAACCACGTTGCGGAACTCTTGGTTGATTTTAACCACCTTAAATTCCATGGTTTTGCCAACAAATACGTCGTAGTCTCTGATAGGATGTACATCGATTTGGCTTCCGGGAAGGAAGGCTTCGATGCCGAAGACGTCTACAATCATGCCACCCTTGGTGCGGCACTTAATGTAACCTTGAATAACTTCTTCGTTTTCAAGAGCGGCGTTAACACGTTCCCAGCTTTTGCTAAGTCGTGCCTTCTTGTGCGAAAGAATCAGTTGACCCTTTTTGTCTTCCTGATTTTCGATGTAAACTTCAACAGTGTCGCCAACTTTTAGGTCGGGATTGTATCTGAATTCGGAAGCAGGAATAACACCGTCGCTCTTGTAACCGATGTTAACAATAACTTCCTTCTTGTCGATGGAGATAACAGAACCATCAACAACTTGATGCTCAGAAACCTTGTTAAGGGTTTCATCGTAAGCCTTTTCAAGAGCATCCTTGCTTACTTCTACAGGGCTGCCGTTCTCAAACTCTTGCCAGTTGAAATCGCTCAGCGGCTGTACATTTTTTAAATTAGACATAAATAATAAATAAAGTAAATTAATAAAGTTAGACTTTATGTTGTTTGAAAAACGCTGCAAAGATACTAAAATACAAGCAATTAGCGTGCAATAAAGACATAATAGATTTGCATTTTAGCACACTTTTAACACTTAGGGGAGTTATATCCGCTTGCTATTTATCATAATTGGCATTATAATTTATAAAGCATTGGTTAACAGATGGTTTTCTATTAACCCATGCTATTATGCAAATTATGAGCGATGCAATGGACGTTTCCTTAATGACAATGATTGATTGTGGCAGACTTTACCTGTATCCTACATTTATAAGATTAGTTGCTATTCTGCCCAACTGTAGTAACTATTCAGCGATAACCAATATATACAGTGCATATCAATTTATCAAACCTTAAATAACGTGAGTTCGATTTAAGCTGCAACAAGTCTTTTTAGATCA
>ERZ772827.1760-NODE-1760-length-10848-cov-23.481238_pt1 | contig 10848 bp, 7 predicted proteins | sample MGYA00580850_ERZ772827 | MGnify/ENA primary metagenome ERZ772827 (study PRJEB29015, sample SAMEA2737950) | human oral metagenome | biome: human oral; feature: human-associated habitat; material: dental | place: China | collected 2145 ...
CGCCCGCGGCGAGCTGCGCACCCGCACCCGCGGCATCGCCCAGGGCTCCTGCCTGTCCCCGCTGCTGGCCAACCTCGCCCTGAACGACGTCGACCACGCGCTGACTGACGCCGGCCACGGCTACGCCCGCTTCGCCGACGACATCGTCGTATGCGCCCCCACCGAGGACGACCTGCTCGCCGCCCTCGACCTGCTCGCCACGCTCGTTGCCGCCCGTGGGCTGCGCCTCAACCAGGAGAAGACCACCATGACGACCTTCGACGACGGTTTCTGCTACCTCGGCGTCGACTTCTCCCGCACCCGCCCCGCCGTCGACCCCCACCACGACATCAAGGGCGCGCCCGACCCCGACCGTGTCGTCTACGTCGGCCGCGACGGCGCCCGGGTGCACGTCAGCAGGGGCCGCCTCATCGTCGACGGCGCCGACGGGCTCCCGCAGGTCTCCATACCCCGCAAGGCCGTCAGCCGCATGGTGCTGACCGGCAGCGTCGGCCTGTCCGCCGGTGCCCGCTCCTGGGCGCTGTACAACGACATCGACGTCATCTTCCTGTCCCGCCACGGCGGCTACCTCGGACAGCTCGCCGGCCCCCGCTCCACCGCCAGCGCCCGGCGCCTCCTCACCCAGGCCGCCTTCGCCGCCGACGACGGGGCCAGGCTGCCGCTCGCCCGCGCCATCGTGCGGGCCAAGCTGCGGCACCAGGTCAGCGTCCTGCACCGCACCGGGCGGCGCGACCGGGGCGTCGACGTCGCCGCCGCCTGCACCACCATCCGGGGCCTGGCCGCCGACGCCGAGCGCGCCGGCAGCGTCGAGGAGCTCATGGGCGCGGAGGGGGCGGCGTCGCTCGCCTACTTCCACTGCCTGTCGCGGCTCGTGCCCGACGACGTCGCCTTCAACGGCCGCAGCCGCCGCCCGCCCAAGGACCTGGCCAATGCCGCCCTCTCCTACGCCTACGCGATCCTGCTCGCCGAGTGCACCGGCGCCCTGCTCGCCGCCGGACTCGAGCCCTCCCTCGGCGTCCTGCACGCCTCCACCGACAAGCGCCCCAGCCTGTCCCTGGACCTCATGGAGGAGTTCCGGCCCCTGCTCGTGGACCGCACCGTCATGGCGCTGCTGCGCTCCCGGCGCCTGCGCCCCGAGCACGCCACCGCATCCGACGACGGCGAGGGCACCTGGCTGAGCCGCGACGGCAAGAAGGCCCTCGTCGACGGCTACGAGGCCACCCTTCAACGACAGGTCAAAGGTGCGCTGCCCGGCTTCGCCGGCACCTGGCGGCGCCACATCCACCACGCGGCCCAGCTGCTGGGGCGGGCCATCACCGAGCCCGGCTACCAGTGGGCGGGCACGTCATGGCGCTGACCGTCGTCCTCGCCTACGACGTGGCCTCCGACTCCCGGCGCACCCGGCTCGCCTCCGCGCTGGAGGAGTGGGGCTACCGGCTTCAGGAGTCCGTCTTCCAGCTGCGCCTGGAGAACGGGGAGCTCGACGAGGTGCGCGAACGCGTCGACGGGATCATCGACGCCGACGACGACGTCGTCCACCTCTACCCGCTGTGCGCCGCCTGCCTGAGCCGTGGCGAGGTCCACGGCACCGCGCCCGCCCCCGATGACGCCGGCCTCTACCGCGGGGTGTGGTGAGGGGGCGCCGTTGCCCCGATGCGGGGGCGCATGCGCCGTCACCGACGGCGGTAGACCTCGCGTCGGTGGCCAACGGCGAGGACGAGCACCAGGAGCATGCCGTCCCTGATTTCGTAGATGATGCGGTAGCTGCCAGTACGTACGCGCCACTCGCCTTCTCCGCCGACCAGCTTCTTCGCGCCTGCAGGGCGAGGGTCCTGTCCCAGGAGCTCAATAGCCGCTTGGATCCGACGGCGAGCCGGTCCGTCCAACCTGCGCAACTGTCTTGCGGCGCTGGGGCTGATTCCGACTCGGTAGCTCATGCCAGGCCGAGATCGCTCTTGACCTGGTCCCAGGGGATGGCTCCTTGAGCGGCTACTTCAGCGCGCGCCGCCTCGGCCGCCTTGATGTCCGCCAGGTCCTCGGCGGCCTTGGTGAGGTGCTCCAGGTCCTCTGCGTCGATCACAGCGGCTACGCGCCGACCGCGTCGCGTCAGGAATACCGGGGCGTGGCGTACACGGGCCTCGTCGATGACATCGGCGAGGCGGGCACGGGCGTCCGTGACGGTGAGCTCGGTCATGATGACCATCATGCACGAAGATGTCGTAAATGTACATCTCATGTCGCGGCGAGGCGGTCGACGGGGCGGGAATACAGATTCCCATCTTATTGTCAACCAATTATAAATGTGATTTGTATCATTTTATGGATGAGGGTGGGGGCGCCTTCCGCATGGCAAGATGACTGACGTCACAACTCGCTGGAGGGGCCTCCCTTATGCACCTGGTCATGCTCGAGACGAACGGCAACCAGCGGTTCGTCTTCACCTCGCCGCGTCAACGCGAGAATATCGGCGCCTCCTACCTCCTGACCATGCTCGCTCCCTGGACGCTTGCCGTAGGTGAGGAATTGGGCATCGATGCCGTCCCCGTCTCGGTGTCCTCTGGCAAGATCATTCTCACGGTCCAGGACGAGTCCGCTGCCAGAGCCCTAATCGGCGCCGTCAGCCGCCGGGTTCTCGCAATCGCCCCCGGCATGGACGTCAGTGGCGTCTTCAAGAAGATTGAGGCCGTTACGGAGGACGAGCTCAAAAGCATCCACGTCATCGCCAACCGGTACAACCTCAGCAGGCCGCCGGGCGAGGCGCGCTTCTCCCAGACCCCCTATCTCGAACGCGCCAAGGACTCTGCCCTGCCGACAGCCCCCGTGGCAAGGATTCTTGGTTCCAGCCTGAAGAAAACCGGCGCCTACTCCCTGCCCAGCCAGGTCAAGCGTTCCTGCGCCCCGCGAGCCCGCGAGCGTCTCGTGGCCCAGGCCCGGAGGAGCACAGAATTCAGACACGAAGATCACCTCATCGGTCTTCTTGCCGAGAGCCTGAAAGCCTTGGAGGACGCCTTTGACGTCGACGATGTGTCCTTAGAGGGGGACGCACTCCAGGAGGAGAGAGACGACTGGCCATCCGCAGGTCAGAACTCTGCTTCCGAACTGTCCAAGGTCGCCGTCATCCATATTGACGGCAACGGCGTCGGCGCGATAATGCAGGACCTGGAGAAGAGCAGAAGACTCATCCCGCCTGAGGACTTCGAGGAGGGCGCCGGCTGCCCGAAGGAGGTCCCCGACTCTCTTCGGGCCTTCCTCTTGGCGGTCAACGAGCGCCTTGACTACTGCGTCAGGGAATCATTCTTCCGGGCCTGGCGCGCCGTCGCTCACTGGTGGCAGCGGGAGCACGAGGACGGGGGCCCCTCGTCCGGAGCGATCCCTGTCGTCCCCATCCTCCTGGGCGGGGACGACCTCACGGTTCTCACTGAGGGGCGCTACGCCCTGCCCTTCATGGACGCCTACCTCACGGCCTACGAGGACCTGACGGGCCGGGACCTGCTCCTCAGACATCTCAGCCCCCGGGCCCGGCGCACCGGTGCCGCCACCCCGATGACCGCCGCCGGCGGCGCCGCCATCGTCCCGCGCCCCTTCCCCTTCCACCTGGCCTACACCCTGGCCGAGCGGCTCGTCTCCGAGGCCAAGAGGATCGGCAAGATCGAGGGCCGGGAGTGCTCCACCCTGACCTACCACGCCCTGTTCGACTCCACCATCGCCGACGCCGGCGAGCTCCTCAGGGGCTACGAGACCTTCACCGCCCGCCCCTACCGGCTCCATGAGGCCCCCGGCACCGCCCCCGCCGCCCGGGCGGACGACGGGGCCGGGCCCGTCGCGCAGGACGAGACCGCGGGGGCCGGTGGGACTCGGGGGGGCACCGGTGAGGGCGGGCCCGCCGCGCAGGGTGAGGCCGAGCCGCCGGAGGCTCCGCTCCACGGCACCACCTGGCAGCGGATGCTGGCCCTCAGCAGGTGCTTCCGCGGGCTCGACGGCGACCCCGCCCTCCTGCCCTTCCCCAAGACCCGTTCCGCGCGCATCCGCAAGCTCCTCTCCGACCGCGCCGCCGCCCCCGGCGAGCGGGCGGCGGTGACCAAGAGGATCCGGGACGAGTGGGAGGACGCCCGCCGGGTGCTTGGCCGCGACCTCGTCGACGCTATTGGCGACCCCCGTTACGTCTTCGACCTCATCGAGCTCACCGATCTCCTCCCCGCGGTCTGCCTCGACCCGGGCAGGGAGACGACCCGGCCCAGCGTCGGCGCAACCGCCCAGGAGAACCAGTGATGTCGGAGCGCAGCGCAGCCACCTTCACTCTCCGCCTCGCCCTGACCTCCGACTGGGGCGTGGCCACGGGCGCCGGCGTCGCCGGCGGTGTCGACGCCGTCGTCGAGCGGGGGGAGGACGGCCGCCCCATTATCCGCGGCACGGTCATCACCGGCGTTATGCGCGAGCAGGCCCTCAACGCCGCCCACGCCCTGGACGGCGGCCGGCGAGGCGGCCCCTGGGCCCGTCTCGCCACCGCCCTGTTCGGCGACGCCACCCGGCCGCGCCTGGTCGCCTTCTCCGACGCTCCCGTCACCGTCGCCCCCGCCACCGCGGAGGACGGCGGGCCGCGCCCCGCGACCCACGAGGCCATTGGGGTGTCCATCGATAAGGAGACCGGCACCGCCAAGGACAACTTCCTGCGTCTGTTCGAACGCGCCGGATCCGGCAGCGGCGAGTCCGACGTCACTCTTCTCGCCGAGGGCCTGGACCGCAGCCCCATCGCCTGGACGCAGGGGCAGCGCGACGACGCCCGACTCCTGCTGGCCCTGGCGGCCCGGCTCGTCACCGCCGTCGGCTCCGACCGCTCCAGCGGCGACGGCGACTGCGAGGCCGCCCTCCACGACGGCGACACCGAGCTGGGCGGGACGTGGTGCGCCGACGCCGTGCGCGGGCTCCGGACGGCGGGGGAGGTTCGCGCCCCCGCCGTGCCGGAGGCGCCGCGCAGCGCCCCCGCCCGCCTGAGAGAGCCCGCCGCCGGGGCCCCCGCCATGACGGTCGCCCTCCCCCTCACCATCCGTGCGGACGCCCCGCTGGTCTCCTACGACGTCCCCTACTCCAACGAGGTGCGCTCCCTGGACTTCCTGCGCGGCACCGTCCTGCTGCCCTGGGTCCACTCCCGCCTGCGCCGGGTCCTGCCCGAGGACGACCTGGTGCGCGACGCCGTCGTCACCGGGCGCCTGCGCGTCGACGACGCCACCCCCGTGGTGGACGGCGTGCGGGGGCTGCCCGTGCCCCTGGTCCTCTCCCGGCCCAAGGCCGCCGGGGTGCGCCAGGAGGCCGTCGAGGTCTGGAACCGCCTGCGCTCCGCCGAGCCGCAGGAAGCTCACAGTCCCCTGCGCTCCGGCTACGTCTTCTACCCGGGTGCCGGTGCGCCCGACGGCGACCGCGCCATCAGCCTGGGCGCCCCCGCCCTCGTCGGACGCCAGTCCACCGCCGTTAGCGCCGCCACCGGCGCCGCGATCGCCGGACGGCTCTTCATGGTCCGGGCCATCCCCGCTGGGGTCGTGCTCCAGGCGGAGGTGAGGGTGTCGGCGGACCTGTACGACGCCGTCGGCGACCGGCTCCCCGAGGTCCTCACCGGCCCCGCCCGACTGGGATCGCGCCGCTTCTCCGGGACCTACGGGCGGGCCGCCTGCCGGGTCGGGCCGCCCCGCCCCCTGCCCGACCCGGCGGACGCCGCGCTCGGGGGCGCCGCCGACCGCCTGACCGTCTGGTGCACCTCGGACCTGCTGCTGCGCTCGACCCGCCTGGGCCCGGTGGACGGGATCGAGCGGCTGCTGCGCGAGCTCGGCGGCGCGCGGCTCGACCCCGACCACGGCGCCCGCCCCGACGACCCCCGTTACGCGGCGGGCCTGCGCTACCGGAGGGTGGACGGCTGGTCGGCCGCCGACCAGCAGCCCCGCGCCAGCCGCATCGCCATCCGGGCGGGATCCGCCATCAGCATCCGCCCCGCCTCCAAGGTTCCGGACGCCATGGACGCGCTGCGGCGGCACCTCGCCGGGCTGGAGCGCGACGGCGTCGGTCTGCTGCGCGAGCAGGGCTACGGGCGCGTCGTCGTCGGACACCCGCTCCTGGAGCGGGAGACCTTCCGGGCGCGCAGCCTCCAGCAGTCCGACTTCACCGCCCGGAGCGAGGAAGGGCAGGAACGATGAGCACGACCCGTTACGCGGTGGACCTGACACTGATCACCGCCTCGCCCCTGCACTCCGGAGGGGCCGAGCACCAGGTGGACCGCTCCGCGCAGCGCCGGGCCCGCTCCCCGCAGGGCGAGGACGCCCCTCGGCGCGAGGCCGAGGTCAGGCGCTTCGTCCGCGACGGCCGCGGGCGGCCGATCCTTCCCGGACGCTCCGTCAAGGGCGCCCTGCGGGCCGCCTGGACGAGGGCCTACGGCGGGAGGCGCGTCGACGGGGGCGGCACGGACCCGCTTCTGCGGCTGTGGGGGGACCAGGACCGCGCCAGCGCGCTGAGGGTCCACGCCGTCGTGCTGGACGGGGTGGAGATGGTGGACCGCACGGGGATCGCCGTCGACCGCTACTGGGGCAGCGCCGGGGACACCGCCCTGTTCAGCCACGAGATCGTGCCCGCCGAGACGCCGCTCGCACTGCGCCTGACCGGTCAGGTCGGCAGCGTCTACGACGACGGCGACCCGGAGGCCTTCGAGCACCTTCTGGGCCAGGTCCTGGGGCTGCTCAAGGCCGGGCGGGTCGGCCTGGGCGGGCGCCGCAACGCCGGGTGGGGCGACGTCAGGCTCGACGTCGACGACGCGACGACGAGCATCGACGTCACCCGCCACCGCCTGGACGGCCCCGACGGCCTGCTCGCCCTCCTCGACGAGGACCGGGACGCCGTCGTGCCGGTGCCCCTGGCCGGTGAGCCGCCCGCAGACGAGCGGCTCACCGTGACCATCGCCTGGGACAGCCCCACCGGCATCCTCGTGGCCGAGCCCCGGGACAAGGAGCAGCGGGGGGACCGGGAGACCATCGACACCCTTCCCCTGCGGACGCGCTCCAAGAGGGGGCGCGAGCCCGAGGGGGCCGGCGCCCTCGTCCTGCCTGGGAGCTCCGTGCGCGGCGCCCTGCGGAGTCGGGCGAGCCGGATCGCGCGCACCATCCTGCTGGCGGACGAGCGGACCCGGGAGCGGACCCCGTCGGACTGGTCCGCCACCGGCGTCCACGAGCAGCTGGCCGAGGACCCGGCGCTGGTGCGCGCCCTCTTCGGCAGCACCGAGCGGCGCGGCGCGGTCCGCGTCCTCGACACCCTAGCGCTCCGGAAGGCGCGGACGCTCAGACGCACCCACAACGCCGGGGACCGGTGGACCGGGGGCGTGATCGACGGCGGACTGTACGCCGAGCAGGTGCCGGCGCCGGACACGCAGTGGGACAGCATCACCCTCACGGTGGACCTCGCGCGGATCGGCGATGACCCGGGCCGGCGGCGGGCCGCGCTGTGCCTGCTGGGGCTCGTCCTCGCCGAGCTGTCCACCGGCACCCTGCCGCTGGGGAGCCGGGGCACGCGCGGGCTCGGGGCCGTCGACGTCAAGGCTTTGACCATCACCGGCGGCGCGCAGCTGCTCGGCGGCACCTGGGACATTCGGGCGGGGGACGACGGCGGCGCCGGCGTCGCCCGGGACCTCCTGGCCCGGCTGCGCTCCCTCAACGCGGACCCGGGGGACGGGACGACCTGGACGGACTACCTCGACGGCGCGCCGCGCGCGGCGGAGGACGCAGCGGAGGACGGTGAGTGAGATGACGCTGAAGGAAGACATCGAGCGGGCGACCGGGCTCGCCGAGGAGCTGGGCGAGGCGCTGCCTGCCCTGGAGAAGGGGGCGTGGGCCGTGGCGGAGGACGCCTCCGCGACCCTGGCCGGCGCGCTGGGGCGCCTCGGGAGCAACGAGTGGACGGGGCTGGCGGACACCACGCGGGGCGCTATCACCGTGCGCACCGCCACCGCGAAGGGCCTGCGGAGCACGGGCGGCGACGCCGTCGAGGCGGACACGGTCTACGAGGTCCGGCTCTGGTGTCCCTACGGCGGGCCGGAGCCGGGGGTCCTGGCGCACGAGCTGCGCTGGCTCAACGGCTCTGGGTGCGCGGAGATCCGGGTGTACGACACCTTGGCGACCGCCCCCGGGACCGTGCGGGCCCGTGCGGACGAGGGCGCGCCCCTGGAGGATTGCTGGTACCGGAGGAGCGCCTACCTCCAGCACCGCGGCGCCGGGCGCGCCGACGAGATCGCGGAGATGACGGCGCTCGAGGTCTTCACCGAGGAGCCGGCCTACGGCAACACGGTCTTCGTGGACGAGCTCTTCACAGGAAAGTGGGCGTGAGATGAGACGGACCGGGCGAGCCGCATGGTACCACGCGTACAACGGCATTCCTGCCGTACGCGACAAACACGCCTTCTCCGAGGCCCCGGAGGATCAGGGCGCTCGTGAGTTCTACGGGGACGCCGCGATGGAGGGGCACGACCATCTCTCCCGTGAGCGCCTCTCCGGCGAGATCGAGGTCAAGATCAGGGTGAAGACCCCCACCCTGCCAGCCCATCAGACGAAGGAGGGGCTGCTGGTCGTCCCCTCGCGCTCGGGTGATGACGCGGGAGCGCAGACCTGGGACGACGCGACTATTCCGGTCACCTCGCTGAAGGGCATGCTCTCCGCCGCATACGAGACCGTCACCAGCTCGCGGTTCAGGGTCTTCGGCGACCACTGCCGGCCGGTCACGAGCCGGACGAGTACCCACGAGTCCCTCAACCTCTACCCGGTGCTCCTACGAGCCAAGTCCTCGGGGGAGCTGACCGTCCGCGTCATGCTCGGAGACAATCCGAAGCCCCAGGTGACTCCCACACACGACGGTTGGGATGAGCCCCCTGCCACGGTCTGCGCCGCCGTTATCCCCGACTCGCCCCACTCCTCCGTAGTGATCCTGGATCAAGACGGCGAGGATCTGTTCGAGGGCGGCAAGAACCGTAACAAGTGGTGGGGGGACGTCGGGAAGGCCGAGGAGCGCATTTGCGAGTTTCGATCCATGCTTCCTCACGGCACTCAGGTCCAGTTCGCGGGCGAGTCCGAACGATTCTTTCCCAGGCATCGTCGTATCATCGTCTGCCGAGTAACACCTCGCGGAGAGCGGAGGACGTATCGTGTGGCCCGGAGCAAGGACGGTGGTTATCGAGAGACGAAGACGTTCATCGGCATTGTTGTCCGGCTGACCCCTCCGGGGGAGAGTGATCCCCTGATTGATACTAAGTGCAATGAGTTCGTGTTCTTCAACCGCAGGGGAGGGGGGACTGATATTCCCATTGGAAGCGTCGACGCGGAGGGATCATCCGTCTTCGACTCCCTTGCTGAGATTGTGCACTCCTACGTGCGCAATATCCAGGAGCTCGCCCAGCGAGAGCACCGGGCGAAGAGGACCGTGAAGGATCTGGAGGCCGATAGCGGGAGGACGAGCCTCAGCCCCAGCACGCGCCTGGTCCACGATCTCGTGGAGGAGTGGCGGAGGAAGAACCCCGGAGCCCCTCTTCACGAGATGGAGATGAAGCATGGTGAGGTTCGCAACTATCTTGCATCGCAGGCCCGTGAGGGAATGGGCGGTGTGGGCATTCCCCTTTTCGCATCCATTAGGAGAGGAGAGGTGGTGGGACTCTACCCCTCACAGATCGGACGGCGGGCGAGTGACGTCTCGCCGGATCATCTCGCGCACGACGCCCATGTGGAGCCTGCGCGCAGCGGAGCCATGATGTCCCCTGCGGAGCGGCTCTGGGGGTTCGTGGCGCCCGAGAGGACCGATGGGACCGATCGTCCGGCGGCGCGGGGTCGGATCACAATCGGGGCGGTGGAGCCGGTTCTTCCGCCTCCGTACCGGGACGGAGGCGCCTCCGTGCCGCTGCGGGTCGCACCGGCCGGAAGGCCCTGGGTGCTCCCGACCGCAGCGAGCCCCAAGCCGTCCACAGGAGTCCCCTACCTGCGCGCCGCTGACGGCCGGCCCCTGGACGAGTCCACAAGACGCTCCGAGACGTTCTCGGCGGGTCAGGCCCTCATTCGCAAGGTCTACCCGACCCACCAGTTCGTGATGAAGCGGCCGGTCATTCCTCGCCCCCGCGGTGGGGATTCGGGCGAGGGCCAGCCGCAGGTGGGCTCGTACCTCACCGCTGGCGCTGCCTTCACGACCCGGATCCGATACGAGGACGTCAGTGCTCAGGAGTTGGCGGTCCTGATGTGGCTCCTTACCCCGAAGCGGCTTGTTCCGAAGAGTGAGAAGAAGAGGAACTCGAAAGCCAGGGGGGTTCATCACCTCGGTTTCGGCAGGCCCCTGGGAATGGGTGCGATTGAGGTCGAGGCTGTTGCCATGACCCGCGTCGAGGGGAGGATGTTGGCGAGCGGCTACCGTGACCTGAGCGGGTGCATGGGGCTTCCCGCCTCGGGCGGTAGACCGCAGCCCCTCACCGGAACCCCTGGTGATCAGGTGAGGGAGGCGGTTCTCGATAACCTTCCCGAGGGATTCGAGCAGAACGTTGCTGTGCGGTCATTCGTGCGCGCCGCATACGGGTGGGACGACTCCATCGAGTACGACGGGCGCGGGAGTCCGCAGCAGGACATGGTCACCTATCCCGGGGCTCATAGAGGGGCGACGGACGGTGAGTTGTCGCCGATCATCACGTGGTTCAAGAGGCGTGAGGAGAACCGCGTCAAGGTTTACTCCGATATCAGGGACAATGTTGACAAGAAGAAGAGGACCCGTATCGACAGCCGTTTCGATCTTCCTCCGCTGGTCGACCCGCCCGGTTCGACGGACGCACCGCCTCAGCGCTGAAGGGAAGAG
>ERZ772827.1762-NODE-1762-length-10842-cov-11.916566_pt1 | contig 10842 bp, 16 predicted proteins | sample MGYA00580850_ERZ772827 | MGnify/ENA primary metagenome ERZ772827 (study PRJEB29015, sample SAMEA2737950) | human oral metagenome | biome: human oral; feature: human-associated habitat; material: dental | place: China | collected 2145 ...
ACGTGTGCGATCGCATCATGCCGAACGTCTCGTCGTCGGAGGCGGAAATGGTTCGTGTGAACGACCGCCATAACGCCGTCATCCACGCGATGAGAGACGTGTGCCATAGCAATACAAAAATCAGCGACAAGCTGGCAGCATATCTGCACCGGAAGCTGTACTACCACGAGGCAACCTACCACATCACCATTGGCACCGGCTGGAAACCACTCATGAACCAGTGGGCAGAGACCTACCCTCACGGATCGTCACCCTCATAGAAGGGGCTACGGCTAAACCGATGGGAAAAATGCGGGTCGTGGTCTAATAAGTCGCCCAATGCGCGGCTGGTGGCTGCCAACAGGTTCATGTGCCGTGATTTACCGCTTTTACCTGTATAGACAGGATCAATCAACCAAATTGCTTGCGCTTTCCCGGAAACTGGATTGATTCCTACCCAGGCTGGTCCTATTCCCTGCTCAATTAGCCATGCAATGTTAAACCGAACTTCCGGAGCAAGATCGGCAGGATGACCACCACGCTCGCTAGGCATATCAATGTCAACGACAAGTACCGCAGCATATTGTTTGGTGGTAAGCATGACGTATTGGCATCTTTTAAACGCTTCACTAGCTGGTCGATAGAGCCGGGGGCGAGACACACCGTCTTTGGTCCGGATATAAGCGCGGCTAAATTGACGGCTTACACTAGCGTGGAGTGCGCTGCGGCCAAGATGGTCAAGTAGTGCGTCACGATCGTTAGCCCCGGCTGGGGTATCGTCAAGCCCGCCCGTGTCGCGGGTAAAGATTGATCGGGAGGCATATCCATCTGTTGGTGTACATATGTTATCAGATGCCGCTAGACTCATAGCCATACTTTCTCCGGTCAGTGAAACTGGTGATAAGCGAAGTCCGTCAGATCTGTGCCCCTAGCGGACTTCGTTCATTTATGGGATATCAGAGTTGAGAATAACACCTCTGTAATTCATGTTCATGCGTGACACAAATATTCTTTACCTATCGTAAAACTGCATACTTCTAACGATTTTCTTTAATATATTGCTCTATGTAGGAGCCAATAATGTCGTGGATAGTCAGACCTTGGCGCGCTGCAATGGCTTTCAGCTCGGTATGTACATCACGGTCTACTTCAATAGTCATTTTCTTCAGATAATCGCGAGTGGACGGCTGACGAAATGCCAACCTCACAGACGGATTAGCCGTGGTAGTTGCATTCCTTGTAGTCGCTTTCTTCACAGTGCGCTTGGCCGTTTGAGGACCTAGTTGGGTATTGGCTCGGGTCTTGGCGGTAGTCACTTTATCATCTCCATGATCTCGTCAGCTACGTCGTTATAGCCGCGCATGTCAGGGCCGGGGCAGTAGCCAAACGCTAGGTGCATATCTTCACGTAGTGGTATTTCTGTGTTAAAGCGTGGCATTTTTTCAGTATCAAGTACTTCACGGGCCACTCTGAGCGCGCTGGTTCCCTTTCGTGTGAATGTCAACAGTACGGCGTGCAGGGTAGTGCTAACCGCGTCGCGCAACTCCCAAATCCGCGATAGATCGGCTGCTGCAGATCGAGTGGGCAAAACAATGAAGTCACTAACGGCTATAGCTGCTTCAATAGCTTTTTCATCTCCGGGGGGTACGTCGATAAACATCATCTCATCATCTGCTACAAGCGCAGCTTGCCTGTCGATCTGTTTGGGTATGGATAGCTCAACATCGAAGGGTAACGGGTTGCCACCGTTGGCTGCGCGCTCAGGGGCTGACGATCCGAGCGATCGCCGCGGAAACCGGCTATTCCGTCAGAACGGTACACCGATACGTCAAAGAGATGAAAAAGCAAGTCAGCACATGATTCTGATTCTTAAATCCGCGTTAAAGCACGGTATTGATGAGATTGATATCCTTCAGGTATGGAACCGGTACTTAGCCCAGTTTCGGGAGCGGGAAGAGCCGATAAAATACATACGTATTCGATTCGATACCAAGGTTCGGCTTCTAGAAGTCGGCGGGGAAATTACTGGTGACACCACAAAAATTTTTCATGCGATGCCTGCTAGACCGAAATACACCCGAAGGATAAAACTATGACAAATACCTCCGACATGACCCCTGAAGAACTCGCCATTGCTGCTGATTTTGAAAAAGGCTGGTCAGACGAACGACTCGACGCCGCCGAATTCAGTTGGGGCCCCGGCCTAGTTGACGCTCTCCCGCATGTGCTCGCGAAAAAAATCGCTGAGCAAGCCCAACGAGACGGCACCAGTGATCTCCAGGTGATCCAAACCGCCCTATTCGAATACTTCAACAAATCCGCAGCCTAACTAACTAGCTGGGGACCACCTCCACCCCACCACCCCAACCGCAGGGTTCCTGAGGTTGATTTTCACCCAAAGCAGTAAGATAATATCTTACTACCTTACTATTTTTGTGGAGGTTTACGTGTCATGAGCAGGGAAAAGCTGAGAAGGCTTTGCGGGATATTCTGGTGGAGGCGGGGCCGAAAGCGGTGACCGTGGAGGCGGTCAGGTTGCGGGTACGGGTGAGTCAGAATACTGCTCAATACTGCTCACGCGGTGGTGCAGGACTGGCGCACGGCTCAGGTATCCCCGGCAGCTACCCAGCAGCTGCCCGAGGCCACGGCAGAGGAATGTGCGGCTTTTGAGCGGATCCGGTTACTAGCAAGGGCCCAGGTGGCAAAGGAGCTCGAGGGAAGTCTCACGGCCGCCGCTGACGTTGCTAGTGGTGCGCTTGCTGATGTGGATCGGCTCACCACAGAAAACACTCGCCTGACCACAGCATTAGAAGACGCCCAAGCGAAACTAGAGCAGCAAGCAGCGCAGCTTTCCGACGCCCGGGCAGACCTCGACCGCCTGGAAGCAGCGGAAAAAGAGCTAGTAAAGCTCCAGCGGGCGCTGAATCGGGCGACCCGTGAAAAATCCGCTGCGAAAGAAGAAATAGCCGAACTCAAAGGCCAGCTAGCGACGTATGAGAAGTGGCGCCAGCACACCGAAAAAACCGAAAATCCCAGGTAATCCAGTATTTTCTTGGCCATTGTGTGCAATGCTTCACTGGCCAAGGGTGCCCTGTTGGGGTGCCCGCGGCAGTTTTTGGCGCGTGAGCGCAAAAAAATTGGGTCCCGTAGCGCACCGCGCACGGGCCTATGCCGCACAGCACCCAATGCGAGGGGGCCCAGGCGGACTAGTGCCGCCTGGGGAAGCAAAGGGGCTGTAAGGCCGGAGGGGTGTCCAGAGGGGAAACCTGTCCCCTTTGCCGGAACGGTGGGCACGTGGCAGAGGCTCAGCACCCCGGCAGCCCCTTGCGTCCCGGGGTGCTGAGAGGCCGCGTGCCCACCGAGACGAGGCGTGCCCTGCCGCGAATCGTTAGCACTCATTATGCGCTGTTTCGTGGCGGGGTAGTGGCGCGTGGTTGGAAATCGCATATGGTACGGTTTTATGCCCCTTGAACAGGGCAAACCTACCATTATGCGAAGGAAAAGATTGTACCTCCCGGTGTTACAGTACAAGGTACAGTAGCAGGTACATTTTTTTCGGTTTCTAGCCACGCGCCACTACCCCGCCGCTTTAGCGGTGGGCACGCCCAGGGGTCCAGGGGATAAGCCCGAAATGGGCGCGGCGAATAGCCGCGTGATAGTGCCGGGCGCTCCCTGGTCGCTCGCTAACAGGCGAGCGAAAGCCGCGCCTTTAGGTGCGGAGTGAGCGCCATAGCGCGAACGGAAAACGCGCCACACAGTGGCGCCTCCCCACTGCCGCGGGCACCCCAACAGGGCACCCTTGGCCACCAAAAAACACCCACAGCAAAACACCTACCACCATGAGAATGGACACCACCCACACCCACTACGAACAGCCAAAATTAGAAATGTCAACTGTGTAGTGCAGTTATTAAACTCGCTAATCTCTGCCTAAAACCAAACAAACCAAACACACCATTTGCACTTCAAGTACACCAGCCCACAAGCCCGCCCCACGGCCCCATACAGCCCACAAGGGTAAGTTTCCCCGGCGTGTTCAAAGTTAGCGATGCCGAATCAGATATTTCGGGTTTGGGCGGCCCAAAAAGTGAGCCACCTCACGTAGGAAGGTGTGGGCGTGGGTGGGTGGAGAAGGGAAGCTGTAGGAGTGCTGGGGAGAGGTGCCCGGGAGGGAGGGAGCAGGTGTGCTAGAAAAGGGATGGAAGTAGAGCTGTAGGAGTGCTAGGGGTAGGAGAAGGAAACCGCTTCGCGGTTGCAGCAAAATCCTTTTAGGGACCCCTAAAACCCGGAAATATCTGACTTGGTTATGTTACACCCTGAACACGCCGGGGAAAACCACCCTCTGAAGCCCCCGGTGTGCAAGAGTGAAGCCTATGACGGTAACCCGACCTGACGGACGCTTCGAACAGCTTTGGCTCCCCCTCTGGCCGTTGGCGAGCGATGACCTTCGGGAGGGGATTTACCGCACCTCGAGAACCAAGGCCATCGGCAAGCGCTACATCGAGGCGAACCCAGACGCCGTGAGTAACCTCCTCGTCGTGGATATGGACCACTCAGACGCCCTTCTAAGGCATTTATAGGACCGTAAGGGGTGGGGGATGCCTAATGCGGTGGTGGAAAACCCGTCTAATGGCCACGCACACGCCGTATGGGCGTTATCTGCGACCTTCGCCCGCACCGAATACGCCAAACGCAAGCCACTGGCCTACGCCACCGCAATCACCGAAGGGCTACGCCGCAGCGTTGATGGCGATCGCGTGTACTCCGGACTACTGACCAAAAACCCAGAACATACCGCCTGGAACAGCCACTGGATCACCGATCACCTGTACTCCCTTAACGAACTCGCCTTCTGGCTCGACGAACACGGCCACCTCCCACCCCAATCCTGGAAACGCACCCACCGGAAATCCCCGGCAGGCCTTAGGCGCGCAATCCAGACCACCGCCCAAACCATGAACCAAGAGCAGTTCGCCATCCCCCTCCCCATCGCCGAAGTCGACCAAATCGCCCGATCCATCCACCAATGGATCATCACCAAATCCTGCATCACATACTTACCCATCACAATCTTGGTTTCAAATGCTTGAGTAGTTTAGGGTCGACAACCTTTGAGTGAACGATGGACTAGGAGAAGAGTTGGCGCCTCGTGAGAGAGAAAAAGCCTAACAAGATGGTTATTACACCACCGCAAATCATGAAAGGGAGAACATTTGATTGAGTGACAAATAGGCCAGCAACATAAGAAGCAAAGACGAAGAAATAGATGCAGAAAACGAACGCAGGAATCAGACTAGTTCGCTTGCCCTTTGGAACCGATTTCATCAGTAAAGATGTGACGAAAACATTTTGACCACCATTTCCAATCCCTAGAAGAAGACCTGAAAACATTGTAAATAGGAGATCCCAAGGCTGAAAAAGTGCAATTATTGCTATTCCGGTAACTATTCCAGAGAGCCCGATTCCTATTTGGCTTTTATTTTTCGTAATCGCTTCCATCAACACTGGCCCCAATACAAGACCAACACTAATAGACGCCCCCACTAAACCATAGTCTGATGCTGTTCGACCTTGCATATTAAGTAGATACAGAACAATGCCAACGTTGACGACTGATCCAAAAAAGGCAACTCCCATCGGTGGTATCAGCCTTATAGCTAGTCCAGGTAGTTTCAGAAGTTCAACTACAGAACTAGAGAAACGTTTTTTAGCGGAATATGGGATATCTAATTCTTCTTGGTTTTTTTCTGTTGTTGGACAAACAATGGAAGGAACTTTTTTCAACGTAAATAGCGCACTAATCAAACATAATGCGATACTGCCGAGATAGATGTATATAGAACCTATTGGGTATAGAAGTCCTCCGAGAGCTGGACCAGCTACAAACCCAGCGTTCCTAACTGTAGTAACCCATTTATTAACTGAATCGAACTGATGATTCTCGAAGGATTCAGCGACGATTAGGAGAACAACAACCCAGAGTGCTCCTCCAAGGACTCCGAGGAATCCACCAACTACGACTGTCACGATAGGTTCAGCTTGCTTGTAGAAGTAGATACAGGGAAGGAGTGATATAGCTTCACAGAGGAGAATTACAGATAATATTCTTGTTAAGCTTCTTCCTTCAAGAAGGATATGACGCGATAAAGGTCCTGCTAAGAGACTTCCTGCAGTAGTAATTGCGAAAAGGATAGAAGGCCAAAGTCCAGTCTCACTGTCTATTTCAAGTAAGAGGACTGTAGCGATGAGTTCATCAACCACACTTGCAAGAAAAAGAAGGATAAGAGATAAAGCCCACGGGGCCTTTATTCGTTCTTTAAAATATGGGGATTGTGGAGCAATCATTTTTGTATAGGCGGTTAATGTTTAATGGAAACGAGTGAAAGGCTCTGGCAGCTTTCACTCGTTTTATACAGAAGTTTTTAAAACGCAAACCCCGTCCAAGCGGCTCTGTAACGATCACCTGCACGTTCCGAAACAGGGATCACACGATGTGCGCAGCCTGGATAGATCAGAGCAAGTCTATTAGGACGAGGATAAATTGATTCGAGTTCAGCCCCTGTCGAGGATAACGCAATTTTACTCAGATCTTGGCGAGTTGATACTGGCTTATTCAAATACAGTAGCTCACCCCCCCAGTCAATATCCCAAGTGTCGATGCAGTAGTAGTTAAAAGCAAAGGATCGACCATCCCCCTGATCTAAATGCCATGAAATACCAGACCCAGGGGCATAAAGAGTGGATCGCCAATTGAACTTTTCTACATCAACCCCAGATTCTTTGGTAAGTATTTGGAAAAGCTCCTGCTGCCACTCACATTCAGAATCAAACCCCTCCCTAGCCTCGCCTCTATAAGCGAATCCATCAGAGATCGGATTGATGGAGCTGAGTGTGGCAGACATTTTTCCTTCTTGAATGTCTTTCAGAGCTTGTTCATAGAGATATACAGGCAAAGCATCATCAATCACTTTTACTAGCTGTTTTTTAGTCATCAGTTCCTCCAATATATCTGAGAATCATTATCTCGGGTTAGTAATCCTAGGTCCACAAGGCGTCTTCTTAGCTCGGCATAATCTGTCTGTATATGAGAGAGAATCCAGTTAACTGTTTCCTCTGTATATGTTCTATGTGGCAAGAATAGATAATCTGCAATGCGTGCATAATCTGCGTAGGTTAGTTTTAACACTGTACTACTCTTTGGTAGCTCGGAAATTCTCATTTGTTCTATTACCCTCTCCATAGGAGATTCATTATTTGAATCAAATCCTATTTCTCTTAGAGTAGTAAGATGCTTCAGAACTTTTTTTATGTTTATATCTAATTCTTTGGAAATTTGAGAAGCTGCTGTCTCCCCAAGAGTAGATAGCGCCATTACTTGAAGGAATGACTTATCTCGCATAGCATCTAGTAGCTTTCTCTCAGGAGAGAAAGACATTTCTCTGATGTATTCTAGGTTACTGATAGGTATATCTTGGCAAGATTGGAGTTCTAACAACAACTGCCGCGGATCGCGTATCTGTTCATATCTGGTTTTTCTTCGCAGAATTCCCACCCCAGCTTGTGCAGTCTTATGAAGTTCCGGGAGAGTAATTGTCTCAAAAAGATCAGAGGGATAAGCCTTCAGTAGATTCCAAGCAATTGAGTAACCTCGCTGTACGAATCTTTTTCCGTCGACACTGAAAGGATGAATTTCCAAAGGCTCATGCATAATAAGTAGCCCCCCAGGCCTGATCTTTGGGATCAGAGAATTCAATAGCATCAGGTTGTCGCTAGGCCTGCCAATATCTACGATGATTAGGTCATAGTTCTCGTCTAGAAGAGGAAGTACTTCCTTGTAGTCGTTATTAAGTACATTAGCAAAGGGGTAGGAGTCTATTTTCTCTTTCAATTGTGGATAAAAACTTCCCTCTCCGTTCCCTGCGTCAATGCCTAAGTACTTAAGTGGAGTTTCAGCATGCCAAAGAGGGTCAACAAGATCTCCGCCTGCGTGTTCAGGTAGTCGGGTATTTTCGTCCGCGAGGTTAGATATCTTTGCTTCCATAGATGCGAGGAATGCTAGAAGGGATTCTGTTGTTTTTCCCATGCCTATTTCTAGGATTACCCTCGGGCGGGTGGAAGATACGAGCAGGCGTAGCGTATCGATAATTATCGCCGAACCCATGGCATTTTCTTCTGTGGGGAAAGTCATACTATGTGAATAATTTTTCTACTAACGAAGTGTCTTTAATGGTGCTTGTGGTTATTTGCATTTCGATTTCTTTCGATATCTGGAAACGTTTTTCATCAAACTGACGTTGTACTAGAATAGCGTGATCCTGTTCGCTAATTTTGTCGAAAGTAATGCGTTTGGGGTAGTTGGACTTATCTCCACCCCAAAAAAGCAATTCTTCATAAAAGCTAGATACAGCTATTTCTCTTGCGTTTACAATTATGGTCTCTTTTTGCTCAGTGTAGACATCTGGTGCCCTTCTCAGCTTTCCTAAAGAATCAAAAGTTATTTCGAAGTATCCTGCATGCATCAATGAAAATAATCCAACTACTGGTTCGTTATGGTAAAGACCTTGAGGTTTAACCTCGGTTCGGACTATTCCCGGAACCACTTTCACTCTCTCAATATTCTTTGGAAGGAAAGCCTCCCTCCACGGACAACGGTCTGCTAACTTCAGTTTTTCTGGAATATTTGAGACGGATAGAGGGGTTCCGTGAAGATATAACGACAGATCGTAACCGGAAAGGTCTGTTCCGTATCCCCAGAGTTTTCGGGGTGGGGAGGAAAAAAGATCAACGCTGATGGCTGATGAAAAGTTAAGCATTGATCTTAATCCCAATTGATTGATCTAGGTAGGAAGTAAGTGCTGTATCGGAGAGTATCCAAGCCTTGAGTTCATTACTGCTGGGAAGAGTGGTTCGGTTTAGTTTCAGTACATGGCCATTTGCGAACATACGTAGACTTCCGCCTATTTGTGCGAGAATTATTCTTGACAAAGAGGGATTCTGAATACCTAACGTTACTGGGGGAGGTGTTTTTACTTCCATACCGAAAGCAGATATTTGTTTTAGAGCCCTGATAACAAGCTTCTCACCAAGCTTGTCTACTGCAAAATCTGGAATTTTTACTACCATGTATGGCTGATCGATCAGCAGCTGTGTGTAGGAATCTACGAAGGAGTTATAAAGACCACCTGTGTGATCAGGGCTATTTCCTTCAACAATGTAGGCACTTTCCCAAATTGCAATGTTTACATTGAAAGAGACCGCGTCTGAAGTAGTGGCGCAATGAAAGTAGTCATGCGGAAAGTAGCACAGATTATCCGTCTTATAAATGAGTGGATGGGATTCTCTATAATATGCTTCGTCTTCCCAATCGTAGAGCAAAAAGGAACGCGGAGACATAACATGCATAGTTTTCCCATCAGATAACGTAAAAGCGAAGTTATGCGCGAAGTCCGTATGGATTCCAGCGAAAGTTGCGGAGTATCTACCTACGAAAGCGTCGATGTCAGTGCGGCCTGTAGGGCGGCTGGAAGAATCCTTATCTACCTGATTTCTGATTTGAGCTCCGAATTGCCACATGGCGTAGCTGTGCCTGTGCAAGCCATATGCCATGAGGTTCCATTCATTATCTCGGTATCTCTTTTCAAATAACTCGATAAGAGATACCGATTCCCTGTATTCACGCAGTGAAGGCAGGTCATGGTTAGTACCTTTCCCGTCTACCGTGAGGAAAACACCTGTCCCGATTTTTTTAGCCGAAACTCCTTCTTGGTTTTTCTGAAGTTCTCCAAGAGCAGTGCAAACCTGTTCATCTGAAACGAAAGAATGGAGCTGCATTCCGTCGATTGTTGACGGTGCACAGCCCCATCCTGTGCTCCAGAAATTATCTGGAATTTCTTGCAAGCTTAGGCCTCCGCCTCAGCGGCCTCTGCCTCAACGAGAGCCCACTTGGTGGGCGTGTAGGCAGCTTCGACCTCTTCGATTGCGAAATTCTGAGTAGTGTCAAACATTTTTCCTCCTATTTAGCTATCGTTATGGTCGCCACTTTACATTAGATCAAATGAGTAATTCAACTATTTTAGAAACTTTTAGAAACTTTTTGGTATCCTCTTAATCTATTTGTTTCTTCTATTCTTTCTAAACTCGGTGTAATCATATGCCTACGCAAGACGCGCTGCTCAAATTAAAGCATCACAAAACTGAAAACAGATCATGGAAGCTTATTCAGCCGCTGGGGGAATGGGGTTCGGTTGGTGGCTGGTAGAACATTATCTTCCGTATCACGTTAATTGCCCGAATAGTTGTGGGTTGGGGGAGCCTGCTAGGGGTAGAAAGGATTCGCCATACTTTCAGGTGGGCTATGGATCGTTCGACCACATACCGGATCTGGTTGATACCCTTATTGAATCGTTTCTGCCACTCCAACAGGGGTTTACCAGGTCTTTTTTTGAAAGGTGTATCGCACCCTAACCCAACATATCCTTTATCCGCGGTTATATGCCAGGGTTGCATATGGCCGAATAGACCGGTGTTTCTTATAGCTGTGATGTCATGGGTTGATCCAGGCAGTGGTGGTGAAATATAAAAGATCTGGCCTGCCTGGTCAGTGAGTATTTGCAGGTTGTGTCCTGCCCTATGATGCTTCCCGCTGCATAAAGTTTCTAGCATTCTTCCACCACCAGCATGGTACGAGCGTGCCATCTAACACGTATAGCCGTTGGGACATAAGGTCTTTCGGCCTTGGCGGTGGCGGTAACACCACATCAAGGATGTTCAACACAGTATTGATCGCCCTGGAGATAGTGGGTTGGGACGTGCCAAAAATACCAGCTAGGGTTTGTTGCCGCAGGTTTTCTTGCAGGTAGAGCA
>ERZ772827.1764-NODE-1764-length-10838-cov-3.345822_pt1 | contig 10838 bp, 17 predicted proteins | sample MGYA00580850_ERZ772827 | MGnify/ENA primary metagenome ERZ772827 (study PRJEB29015, sample SAMEA2737950) | human oral metagenome | biome: human oral; feature: human-associated habitat; material: dental | place: China | collected 2145 ...
TTACTATATCTCCGTCCTCTAAGATATCTTCCTCTGAAGGAATACCATGGCAAACCTGGTCATTTATAGAGGTACACACACTCTTCGGGAAACCCTCATAGTTGAGGGGAGCAGCTATTCCTCCCAATCTTGCAGTTGCTTCTACAACTATAGAATTAATCTCCTCAGTACTCATACCCATCTTAATCTTAGATGCAACTTCATCAAGTATGGCATTATTTACTTTGCCCGCCTCCCTGATTCCATCTATCTGAGCAGCATTAATCATCTTATGTTTAGGTATCTTGCGTCCTCTTGCCTTTAACTCTGCCAGCTTCTCATCAAAAATCTGATGACAATGTTTGTATTTATTGCCGCTTCCGCACCAGCAATCATCATTTCTTCCTATCTTATCTAAAAACATTTTTTTACCTTCATTCTTTTCATTAGCTGTTGCTAACCAGCCATTTATGACTATACTTATTTTGAAGTTCAAAGTATATTACTCTTGTATGAATTATACTACTAAAGGAGAATTCTCTTATGAAATGGAAAATAATTGCGGATTCTGGATGTGATTTACGTGAATTGGAGAATCTAGCACCCAATACAGAATATATTAATGTTCCACTAACTGTTCAAGTGGGCGAAAAACACTATAAAGACGATTCAGCATTAGATATTGATGCTATGATGATTGAAATGTATGAATCGAGCGAAAAAACCGCTTCTGCTTGTCCAAGTCCAGATGCTTTTTTAGAGGCCTATAGAGGTGCTGAAAATGTTATTGCCATTACAATTACAGGTGGTCTATCAGGAAGCCAAAATAGTTCTCAATTAGCCAAAAATATGTTATTAGAAGAAGCCCCTGAAACAAATATTGAAGTCTTCGACAGCCTTTCAGCAAGTGGTGAAATGGTTCTATTTGTCCAAAAAGCAAATGAACTGATCTCTCAAGGACTTTCTTTTGAAGAAGTGGTTGCAGCATTAAAAGATTATTTAGCAAGCACAAAGTTATTATTTGCACTTGCTCGTGTCGATAACCTAGTAAAAAACGGTCGATTAAATAAATTAGTCGGCGCCGTTATCGGAATGCTCAATATCCGCTTAGTCGGTAACGCTTCTCCAGAAGGAACACTAAACTTACTTCACAAAGCAAAAGGTCAAAAGAAAGCTGTTCAAGAAGTTTGGTCTGAAATGAAAAAAAATGGCTACATGGATTAATTGAAGATGATTTAAGAGGATATTAGTAGGAGGAAATTATGATAGTTTCAAATAAAACTATTCCTCAACATCCAAAATTAATGGAATTATATATTCTGTTAAATACAAAAAGAGGAACAGTACCACTCCATAGAGATTTAGGAATAGACAACAGAATGGTTGATAGACCAATTACAGTAATAAAAAATAGTATTTTTAATGACTTACAAATTCAAGTTAGTAAGTATATAAAAGGTCTTACATTAAATAATGTTGAATGTAAGGCTACTGAAAATGGACTTGAAATTGAATGTGAGGTTGAAATAGATGAAAGAATTTAATTTAATAGACTCTAATCCTGAAACAATTTTAGCTGATGCTTTAAGATTTCATGAAGAAATTACTGGAGAAAGATTAGAACTTTGTACAAAAGAAGCATATTTATACTCAACAGTTGCAGCATTATTATCAAACATAAAAGCAAATATGAATGATGTAGCAAAACAAAACTTCTTAAAATATTCAAGAGAAGAAAGATTAGACTTGAAAGGCAATTTTTATGGAGAAAGAGGAGCTAGATTAAAAGCTAACAAAGCAAGAACTACAATTAGATGTCATATTTCATCAGTTGTAGCAAAAGATGTTGTTATTGCAAAAGGTACAAGATTTCTTTATAAAAATTATATGTTTTATACAGAACAAGAGTACAAAATAAGAAGTGGAGAAACTTATATTGATGTGATAGCTGTTGCTGAAATTGCTGGTAATTTAGGAAAAATACTAGCTGGTGAAATCAAAGAAATTGTTGATAGATACGAGTATATGAAAGAAATAACTAATATTACAGATGTAACAGGTGGTAGAGAAGAAGAGGAAGATGAAGAGTACAGAAGTAGATTAGAACTTATTCCTGAATCATTTACTACAGGTGGTTCAGAAGGCTCTTATGAATATTGGGTTAAGAAATCATCTAACCTAGTTACGGATGTCTTTATAAACAGTCCTAAACCTAATTACATTGATATTTATGTTGTGAATGGTTTGGAACATATATCACAAGAAGAAAAAACAAAAATAAAAAATTATATAGTTGAGAATAAAAATATTAAAGTTTTAAATGACCAGATAGAAATTAAAGACCCAATATTTCACAATTATAATATTGATTTAGATTACTGGGTTTATGATAGTTCGCTAGTATCGAAATCAGAAATAGAAAAAGAACTAACAAATTCATTAGAACAATATACTAAATCATTCAAAATGGGAGAAAGTATGAATTTACAGGATATTATAGATATTTCTAAAAATGTTGAAGGTATAAGAAGAATAGAAATAAAATCTCCTCAAACTTATAAAGGGCAAAAATTTTATTTAGCAAAATGTGGAACTATAAATATTTCTTACAAAGGAGCAGAGTCAAGATGAAAGATCAAAATTTTATATATGATGTAACGAACATAAGAGACCTTGCTCCTGATATTTTAAAAGATGATAAAAAATATAAAGTTATATTAACTGTTATAGATGCACTTATCTCAAAACACATTGTTGCTAATATAGAATATTTAGAGTTTCTTGAAAGAATAGACACTATGACTGAAAAAGAAATTGATATGGTTGCAAAAGAATTAAGTGTAGACTTTTATGATTTCTCTATGTCTATTGAAGAAAAAAGAAAGGCTTGTAAATTATCTTTCCAAATACATTCTATAAAGGGAACAAATAAAGCTATTCAAGATGTTTTAAATATCTTTTATGAAAAAGCTAACATATTGGAATTTCCAGAATTTAATGGGGATAATGGAACATTCAAAATAGAAATTATGGGAACAACTAAAAATAACCTAGATATTATGATAGATAGGGTGGAAAAGACAAAAAAGAAATCACAACATTTAACAGGAATTACTTTTAAAAATAATTCTATATCTCCTTTATATATGGCAACACATATGAGATATGGAACAAAAGTAATACTATATCCACAACCAAGTTACTTCTATCTTAATAATCTAAATTTGGTAAATAAAAATGGAAAATATACTTTAGAAAAAAGAGGTGAAATAAATGGCTGATTTTAATAGTCACATCATTACAAATGCTGGAAGAAACCTTTTAGCAAGAGCATTAGCTGGGGAAGGTAAAGTTCTATTTACCAAAGCAGCATTTGGAGATCAAAAACATTCAGGAAATTTAAGAGAAGTAACTGAATTAAAAAATAAAAAACTTGATTTAAATGTAATGAATATAAGAAATGATAATGGTACTGCTGTTTTAACAGTACAAATATCAAATGAAAATGTAGAACAATCTTTTCAAACAGAAGAATTTGGGGTATATGCAAAAATTGAAGGAGATATAACAGAAATCCTTTATTCATATACAACAGCTGTATCTGCTGATACTTTTCCAAACAACAGATTAGGAAAAACATATGAATCTATTCAAGATATCTATATGGCTATTTCAAGTGATATAGAAGCTGAAATATATGTAAGAGATGGTGTTATTTATTTAACAAGAGATATTGCTAACCAAGTTTATACAGAAACAGGATTAACAGCTGTTGGTACTTTGAAAGGAAGAAATAACTTAGAAGCAGATAAACAATACCTAGCAGATAATGGACATTGGTATAAAAATATTGGTGGAAATAGAACTTGGGAAGCAACATCAGGAACTCCTGATGAACAATTAATTCCAATAACTTGGAAATACTTATATGAAAGTCTTAATAATAAAGAAAATCAATTAATACAAAATCTTAATGGAATTTTAGGACAAAATAACGGAGAGTTTCCTGTTGAACAAGCAGTAGCAGAAAATATATATTATTTCCCAAGAAATCAAAAATACTACTATTGTTTAAAAAGCCAAACTAGTAGAGTGAGTGTTCCAAATGCAGATTTTGAAGAATTGTCTATTTATCAAAATCGGAAGAAATTGGAAAATTTATCTACATTGAAGGAAAATAAAACTAAAATTAGTTTTATTCCTCTTTCAAATGTTAACTTAGATAATATAAAAGAATCAGGGTACTATATGTCTCCATATTGGAGTAATAATATTGTAGGACTCCCAGCCGAATTAAATCATAATGAAGGGAGAGCCTTTTATTTAGTTGTTTTTTCCATAGAGAATGGTACTTATTGTCAGCAAATCTTGTATAGCTTCAAAGGTAAGATTTTTTATAGAGCTATTACTGGGGCTGGAAGTTCCTTTACTAATTGGATAAAAATTGCTTAAATTCTATATTATAACTTTAAATCTTATTCATAAAAAACTCTTGTTGTAAAAATATTGAAATCGGCTACATTCGATACTATACTTCCATTTTTCACTGATATTTTATGTGGCTGATAAAAGTATTTCCCTCTATCATTTCCAATAGTATAAGTTAAGAAAGAGCCATTTAAAGTTAAAGTATTTCCTAAACTATGTATAAATCCTCCTGACCTAACTCTAAAATTTGACTTTACTAGCAAATACCCGCCAATTATTGTGTTTGTGTCAACGTGATAGTTTATTACAATTGTAAAATTAGAAGTATCTATTTCTATAACTTTGATTAGATTTTCCACTATGGAAAATTTATATAATGTTAAGACATATAAAATTTACGGGCAGAACACCAGTTTTGTATTTTATCTATGTGGAAATTTAGTTGTAGGTTATTTTAATAAAGACGGATCAAATAATTCAGTAATACCAAATGCTACATTAATTGGAGCACTTCCAACTGAGTTTAGACCTAAAACTAATTTAACATTTATAGGAAATGCTATGGATGCTCCTTCCACAACAGAAGTGAAAATAAACTCTGATGGAAATGTACTTCTAAAAAGAAGTACAGGAACATTTTCGTTTGGAACTATAGTATATTTTGTTAATTAATTTAATCTAAACAATTCCAACTACCATAAAAGTTCCACTTACATTTTGTAAGCCAGTGTCATGATTGTTGATTCTAATTGTTATTTTATTCACATTAACATAAGCCATTGTTGTTAAATTTCCAGGAGTACCTGTGTGCCACGGAATTGCAGAAACACTCGCACTTTTAAAAGTAACAGGGATAGAAATATCTGTACTTTTATTAAATTCAATATTTTTAAAATTTCCAAAAACAATCGCTATATTTCCAAATTTTATAGTTTTGATATCATCATTTTTATTAATTGTGATTAAATTTTCCATTATTTTAAGAATTGTATAATTAACTTATCAAAAATAGGAGGTTTAATTATGCAATTAATGATTTTAGAAAATCTAAAAAAAGAAAATGTGGAAATTTATTTGGAGTATTTAAACAGTTGCAAGAGCAGTAATTGGGAAACTTGGGAAACAACTTATAAAACATATTGCAATAATTTTAAATTATTCCTGGTATGGTTTCAAAAAACTTATAAAAACAGGCTTTTATTAAGTAAAGACACTTTATTAGAAATGCCTGGCATAATAGAAAATTATAGAAATTATTGTAGGAATTTAGGAAATAGTAAAAGAACTTTAATGAATAAGACCACTGCAATATCAACATTCTATGCCTGGTGTGTTAGAAGAAATAAAATTAAATATCATCCATTTTCAGAGAAATTAGATAGATTAAGATTTACAGAAAGAGATAAGATAAGGAATAGCTATTTTTTAACAACAGAGCAAATACTGACTGTTCGTTTATATATGCAGGTTGAAACTAAAAAATATGATTTACAAGATAGAATTTTATGGGAACTATTCTTAGATAGTGCCTGTAGGATATCAGCAATTCAAAACTTAAAATTAGAGCAATTAGACTTGGAAAATGGATACTTTACAGATGTTAAAGAAAAAGAAGGTTATATAGTAAATGCTTTCTTTTTTCAAAAATGTAAGGAATTACTTAAATTATGGTTAAAAGAAAGAGAAGAAAAAGGAATTATATCTGAATGGCTATTTATTACAAAGTATAGGAAAGAATATAGACAGATGACACAGGGAGCAATTAGGCAAAGAATAAAAAAGCTAGGGAAGATACTAGGGATAGAAGATTTATATCCACATACATTAAGAAAAACAGCCATAAATCTTATTAATAATTTAGCTGGATTAGGACTTGCTTCTAGTTATGCAAATCATAGCAGTAGTGGAGTTACAAGTAAACATTATATACAAAAAACAAGTGCTACAGAAATAAGAAATACTCTTATAGTAGCAAGGAAAAAATTAGGTATTTTTTAGCAAAAAAGTATGGAGATTTTCAAATTTATAAAAAATTTAAGATTTAATTTTGTAGTTTTGAGCTTATTTTTATATTTTTTCTTAAATATAAAATTCTTAGATTTTATATAAAAAGCTCTCAAAAATACATTTTTAATCATAAAAATTTGAATAAATTTGAAAATCTATTCAAAATTGAAAGGAGAAAAAAGATGTTCTATATATATACAAGAGAGAAAAAGCCAAAAATAAAATTCACAGTGAATTTAACCAGAGAAGAGGTAAAAGAATTAATGGGAGATAATCTATTTTTAGATTATCCTGATTTAGATAAAAATAATTTTATTATTGTAGAACAGGAAAATATATTTAAATATCCAATTTTAGACAATGATGGAGTTATTAGAGAAATGACAAGAGATGAACTTGTTGCTGATGGAATAGAAGTACAATTAAACCAAGGAGAAAAAATAGAAAATGGAAAGATTGTTAAAATAGAAAAACCACACAATAAATTAGAAGAACTTTGGAACTGGACAGGCACTGAGTGGGTCTATAATCATTCAGCTGAAAAAGAGAAGTATTTTACAGAAATAGATGCTATTAAAGCAAAAATACTGAGCTATGGTTTTAATTATGAAATTGTAGGGAAAAAACATAGGCAAAAATGTAGAGATAAAGACATAACCTTATTAGCCTCAAACATAACTTTTATGATGGGAGAAAGATCTATTCTTGGAAAAGAAAAACCTATAATTTGGTATTTTGAAGATAATTTTGGATTAGAATTAGATTTAGAAAAATCATTAATGTTAGCTAGTTATGGTAAAACTTTTACTCAATCAGTGTATGATACAGAGCATTACTTTAAAACACAAGTTGAACCAAAAACTATTAGTGAAGAAGAATTTGAAGAAAAAAGAAACGAAATACATAATAAATTGGCGGGTGATGAAAAATGAAAAAATTTGCAATAGTTATAGGACATAATCCAAGAGGAAAAGGGGCATACTCAGAAAATTTAAAATTATCAGAATACAATTACTGGAAAAATGTATGTGATGAAATAAATGAAATTGATGATAGTATAGATATATATTCTAGAGAATCTAAAAAATATTATGTTGAAGAGATGAAGCCAATTGTAGCTGAGATTAACAATCATAATTATGATTTAGTTTTAGAACTTCATTTTAATTCTAGTGATGATAATCAAGCTAATGGTTGTGAATGTTTAATACATAGTGGGAATAAAATAACTAAAGAAATCTCTAAAGATTTTTTATTAGCACTTAATAAAGAATATAAGATAAGAATAAGAGGAGTTATAGAAATATCTAATAGTAAAGTAAGAGGAGGCTATGGTATTTGCAATACTAAGCCTGATTACATTTTAATAGAACCATTTTTTGGCACTAATGAAGAATCAAAAAAATTTGAAGATGTTAAAAAGACTGCAAAATTTTTAGTTGAATTTTTAAAGAACATATAGGAGGTTTTGTATGGGAGTTATAGATAAAGCTTTGGATATAGCAAATAAGTTTATTCCAGATAAAGATACTCAAGCCGAATTAGAAAAAGAATTAAGAAAACTAGATGTTGAAGATGCTAAAACAAAACAAAAGCTATTTGAAAGAATAATACCCTTAACATTTCCTATCTGTGTATGGATAGGCTGTGCTTGGTGCTTATGGGGATTAATCTTATCAATTTTAGCTTTCTTTTTAGAAAAAAGATATATCTTTTTTGAGGTAAATGTTCCTAATTTTTTAATAATGTGTTGTGGAATGTTTGGTGCTGGTTTATGGGGTAAAAAGAATATATCAGAATACTTTAAAGGCAAAAATAACAAGGAGGATGAAGAATGAAAAAAATAATTTTTCTATTATTAATAGTGTTATCATTTATAAGTTGTAACAATAGAGAAGTAAAAAAGGAGCCTGGAACTATTATAGTTCCTCTTCCTTTAAAAGCTGAATATACTCCTCCAGAGGAATTAGAAGAATCATTAAAAAATAAAACAGTAAGAGTTGAAAAAGTAACCAAAAAGAAATTTATAAGAAAAAAGGTTATCGAAGCACCATATACAGAGTATATTTTTAAATAGGGAGAGGATACAGTGATAGTTATGGCAAAATATTATCTAGCTTTAATATGGACAAGCTGGATAAGTCTTATTGTTTGGCTTATTGGTGGTTTTGATTTATTAGCAAAAGTTTTATTAGCTTTAATAGTTTTAGATTTTTTAACAGGACTCTGGGTTGGGTATAAAGAAAAAAAGTTAAACTCTCAAAGAGCTTTCAAAGGCTTAAAAAAGAAACTTTTAATAATGATCATTTTATGTGGGGCGAGTCTTATGCATAGATTAGTACCAGATTTGGGATTTAGAACACTGGTAGGTATGTTCTACTGTGCAACAGAACTATTAAGTATAACAGAAAATGCTGCAAAGGTAGGAGTACCAATTCCTAAAAAATTGAAAAAAGCTCTTGAACAATTAAAAGAAGAAGATAATAAAAATGATTAAAAAGCAGGATTTATCCTGCTTTTTTATTTTAAGGTATAAAGAAAAAAATTTTTAAAAATTCTATTGACATATTGTAAACAATATGATACTATAGATACATAGAAAGAAAGATAAATAAAAAATTTAAGGAGGATCTAAAAATGTCAAGAGTATTTAAAAGAAATGGAAAGGTTTTTACGGAAACTAAATATAACAAGGATTTTGTAGAATTTGCAAGAAGCAATAAAGCAAAATGGGATGGAAAATATTGGGCTTTCAATGAAGAAATTGAAACAGAAGTTATAGCAAAAGTTAAAGAAATTTATGGAAAATTTGAGAATGCAAAATATGATAGTGATGTAACATTTCAAACTTTAATAGATGACAAAGCTATTTGGGGAGAAATCCCAAAAGAGCTACAAGAAAAAATGTTAAAAGGAAATGGTACTAATCAATTCATACTAGAAGATGGGAAATTATGGTATAAATGGTCAGCACTAGCATTTGAAAGTGGTTACAAGATCAATGAAGATGGAACAGTTGAAATAGATGATAATGCAGTTTTCATAGATTTTTACGGAGATAGAGATTAGAAATAAAAAAAAGAGCTAGTTGAAATATACTAGCTCTATAAAATAAAATTATAGGAGGCTTAAAATGGAAAAATTAGAATATCAAATCGTAAGAGATTTTATAATTGATTTAGGAAATTTTTTGGAAGATAAAAAAGTTGATAAATTTAATTGGGAATTTATCAAAGAGAAAAATTATTTATTTGATAGTGATATATTTTTAAATTTAAAGGAGTTAGAATTTAATGCTGGATTTATAAAAACAGCTATTATAGAAAAAGAAATTAATAAACATTTTTATGAATTTAAACAATATAATTTAAAATATTTAATTAAGATTTATGAAAACATAAAAAATACTGAATTTATTAAAGATTTTGATAGAGTTGTAAGTGATTGTTATTTTAAAATATTTGTAAATATGACTGGTTGGAAAAATGAAGATAATACTTTATATATTGAAGATGTGAAAGTATTAGAATTTTTAGATGACATTTCAAGTAAAAATATGTCAGATAAACAAAAAGAAATAGCTGCAGAATGTGGAGTGTCTTTAGATACTAATAATTTAGAAAATTTAAAAGAAATAGCTAGATTAATTAGAGAAGAAAGAAAACCTAAAAAAATTAGGATTGGCTTAAACTGGAAAAATCTAAAAGAATCAAGAGAAATAACATTTGATATATAAAAGAGTCAGCTTATAACTGACTCTCATAGAAAGAAAGATAATTCCTTACTCAGGAGATATCTTTCTTCTATAATAACACAAAAGGAGAAAAAATGAAAGATAAAAAGAGAAAAGGTTATAAAGAACAAGCACAACAAACAGCAGCTACTAAGAGATACTTAGATAAAAATGCTATAGCTAAAGTTAGAGCTGACAGAAGTCGTTTAAAAAGTAGTTGTTTAAGATTTATAAATGATTTTGCAACATTAGAAGAGTTAAAAGAAATTGAAAAAGTATTAAAGAATAAAAAAATGGAAATACTAAAAATGGAAGGATTTGAAAAATTAGGAACAGGGTGGTTTCCATTAAAAGATAATGGTACAGATGTTTATTTAATAGCTTTAAAAAAAGATGTAAACATAGAAGCTAATACAATACATGGTTATTACATTGCTTATCTTAAAGAGAATGCTAACTGTTTAACAGAAAAAGAATTAAAACAATTCTTTTTAGATAAGACAGGAAAAGAGTATACAACAGAAGAATTAAGAAGGGTGATAGTGCTTCATAATTTCTCTATCTATTACAAAATCATAGAAGATAAGAAAGAAATTCGCTTTATTGTTTTTTGGGACAATAGGAATGATCCTGATGAATTAGATTTAAATTAATTACTAACTTCTTATAACTAATAAACAACAATATCAAT
>ERZ772827.1765-NODE-1765-length-10836-cov-6.543827_pt1 | contig 10836 bp, 7 predicted proteins | sample MGYA00580850_ERZ772827 | MGnify/ENA primary metagenome ERZ772827 (study PRJEB29015, sample SAMEA2737950) | human oral metagenome | biome: human oral; feature: human-associated habitat; material: dental | place: China | collected 2145 ...
CCATGGCCGAGGGGGCGGACACCCTCGCCGTCGTCGAGGCGGTCCTGACCTCGGCCAGCGAGAACCGGGTGGTCGGGCTCTGAACCGGCAGGCCGCTCCGAGAGGCCCCCGGACGGGACTGCTCGCCCGGGGACGCTCCGTCGTGGACTCCTCGCCCTTCCTGCGCCACGTGCTCACCCTCATGACGGGCACGGCCGTGGCGCAGGGAGTCACCTTCGTCATGATGATCGTGCTGGCGCGCATCTACACGCCGCGGGACATGGGGCTGCTGGCGACCTACGTCTCGGTGGCATCGATTCTCGTGGCCGTGGCGGCACTGCGCTACGACATGGCGATCATGCTCCCCAGGAAGGAGTCCGAGGCCCTGAGCGTGGCCCGCCTGGGGATGGTCTGTCTGACCGTCGTCTCGCTGCTGGCCACGGCGGCGTCCCTCCCCTTGAGCGGGCTCATTGAGCGGCAGTGGGGGCGCGAGGTGGCCCTGTGGATGCCGTTGGTGGGACTGACGACCTTCCTCATGTCCGCGGTGGAGCTGTTCAAGTACTGGTTCAACCGCAACAGCGACTACCGCGCCATTGCGGTCAACCAGGCCGAGCAGCAGATCGGGCTGACCAGCGGGCAGCTCGTCCTCGGCATGGCGGGCATGGGCGGGATGGCCGGTCTGATACTGGGACATACCGCGGGCCAGATCTTCGCCTTCGTCAACCTGGGGCGCCAGGCCAAGCCCCTGTGGCGCCGGCTGCCCGAGGGCGCCCCGTCACTGCGCTGGGCGGCCCGCCGCTACCGGCGCATGCCACTGCTCAACGGCCCCAACGCCCTGGCCGATGCCCTGCGCACCAACGGCATCCAACTGCTCATCGGGGGTTACTCCGTGGCGTCGCTGGGCCAGTTCCAGATGGCCTGGCGCTACCTGGACGCGCCCCTCATCCTCATCAACGGCGCGGTGGCCAGGGTCTTCTTCCAGAAGCTCTCCACGATCGAGCCCGGCCGGATGCGGCCGCTGGTGCGCGTCACCATCAAGCGGGCGATCCTCATCGGTCTGGTCCCCTTCGCACTCATCTACGTGCTGTCGCCGTGGATCTTCCCCTTCTTCCTCGGATCGCAGTGGACCGAGTCCGGCAGCTTCGCCAGGGCGCTGACCCCCTGGCTGTTCATGATGCTCATCACCTCCCCGATCTCCAACCTCTTCATCGTCACCGAGCACCAGGACTGGATGCTGGGCTTCGCCCTCGTCTACACCGCGGTCCCCCTGGCCTGGCTGCACTGGTCGCCCCTGGCCCTGCTGCCCACCTGCTACATCCTGGGAGCCATAATGGCCGGGCTGCTAGTGGCCAACACAATGCTGGCCGATCATGCCGCCAAGGAGTTCGACGCGGGAAAGCGCGTCGGCGGCTTCCAGGCGCAGGAGAACTGAGGAGGGGGACACGGCTGTGACGCACGCAACGAGCCAGGGGGACGAGTCGGGCTCGGCCGCCGCCCGGCCGGGCCGACGCGGTCTGCTTCTGCTGACCGACTTCTTCCCCTACGAGGTGGGCGAAGAGTTCCTCGAGCAGGAGATCGAGACACTGTGCTCGGCCTACGACGATGTTCTCATCGTCCCGGTGCGGCTGAGCGAGGGCGCCCGGCAGACCCGCGCCCTGCCCGATAACGCCCGCTGCGCGCTGCTGCCGGCCTCGCGCCTGCCCGACTGGCGCTTCCACGCGATCCTGCGCGCCCCGCAGATCCTGCTGGGCCGGGAGCGGATGGTGGAGACGCCGCCGTGGAAGCACCCGGGGCGCTTCGGGATGGATGTGCGCTTCGCGGCGATCGCCCTGAGCGCCTACGGCCGGATGCGCCGTCTTCTGCCCAGTCTCGGTCTGGAGAGCGTTGACCGCCTGACCATCTACTCCTACTGGTTCTTCACCGGCGCGGCCCTGGGCGGAATGCTGCGGCGTCGGGAGTTCAAGGGGCGGCCGGTCGTGGTCGTGGCGCGGGCGCACGCCTACGACGTCGACGAGGCCGACGCCCCGCGCGGCTACGTCCCCTCGCGCGGCTTCGTCATGCGGGCCGTGGACCGGGTCTACCCGATCTCGGAGTACGCGGCCGGTTTCCTGCGGCGCCGCTTCCCCAGAGCCCGCAACATCGAGGTGCGAAGGCTGGGCGTACCGGCCGCCGTGCGCCGCGCCAGGCGCAGGACCGATCCCTTCCAGCTCGTCTCCTGCTCGCACATGGCCCCCTACAAGCGGGTCCACCTCATTGTCGAGGCGGTGGCCGAGCTGGAGCGGCGCGGGCGGAAGGTCGCCTGGACCCACATCGGCGAGTTCGACGCCGAGCGCCTGGCCGCCATGCGCAAACGGGCCGAGGACGCGATCTCCTCCACCCCGGTCACCTTCACCGGCCACCTCACCAACACCGAGGTCCGCGAGCTCTACGCCGCCACCGACTTCTCCTGCTTCCTCAACTGCTCCGACGGCGAAGGCGTGCCCGTGGCCGTCATGGAGGCCCAGGCGGCGGGACTGCCGGTGGTGGCCACCGCCGCGGGCGGGACCGGGGAGATCGTGCACGACCGCGAGAACGGCCGACTCATCCCGGTGGAGACCACCGCCGGCCAGATCGCCGACGCCATCGAGTCCGTCATGGACCTCAGCGACGAGGAGTACGCGGCCATGAGCCGGGACGCGAACGCGACCTGGGCCGCGATGTCGGACGCCCGGCGCCAGTACCGCGAATTCGTCGACGGCCTCGTCGCCCTGGAGGGTTGAGACCCGCCGCCGCGATCGCGGGTGCTGAAGGCTCCAGCGCGAGGCCCGACCGCCGAATGCGGCATCGCCGCTAGCATGGGGCGCATGCGCGTCACCGTCGTCACCACCTGGCTGCCCACCGATCGAGCCCCCGGCTCGGGCTCCTTCGTCCTGCGCGACAGCGCGGCGATCCGAGACGCCGGCCAGGACGTGCGCATCATCCACCTGGTTCCGCCCCACCACGACGACGGCGCCCGCCGCCGCATCCTGGAGGGCATGCGGGTCCTGTCCATCCCCATGACGCCGGCGAATCCCCTGTCCGTGGCGGCGGCCGCCCGCCGGCTGCGTCCGGCGCTCGACGGCGCCGATGTCCTTCACTCCATGGCGATGAGCTCGCTGCTGCCCCTGACCGCCCTGGACCACGCCCGCGCGCTGACCCTGCCCTGGGTGCACACCGAGCACTGGTCCGGCCTGACCAACCCCGACACCCTCGGCCCCGTCCTGCGCGCCGCCGTGCCCGTCGTCGGCCACGGCCTGACCCGCCCCGACCTGGTGACCGCCGTCTGCGAGTACCTGGCCGCCCCCATCAGGGCGATGCGCCACGGGCTGCGCACCGCCGTGGTGCCCTGCATTGTCGAGCCCCAGGAGACGGTGGCCGATCCGCCCGGCAGCCGGACCATCGCCATGGTCACCGTGGGCGGACTCGTGGAGCGCAAGGACCCCATGGCCTGCCTCGACATCCTGGCCGAGCTGACCGAGCGGGGCCGCCGGGCCACCATGACCTTCGTGGGCGAGGGGCCGCTGCGCCGCGACATCGAGGAGCGCCTGGCCGCCGAGCCCTCCCTGGCCGAACGCACCCGGCTGACCGGCGGCCTCGACTCCGACGGCGTGCGCGCCGAGCTCGCCCGCGCCAACGTCTTCATCGGCCCCACCCGCGGCGACAACTTCTTCGTCTCGGCGGCCGAGGCCATCACCAGCGGCCGGCCCGTCGTCGTCTCCGACGCCGGCGGCCAGACCGAATACGTCACACCCGGCAACGGAACCGTCCTGCCCCTGGGGGCGGACAGCCGCCAATGGGCCGACGCCGTCATCGACGCCGTCGAGCGCCTCGCCCCCCGGGGGGCCCGCCGCATCGCCGACACCATCGGCGAGCGCTTCTCCTCGGCCCGGGTCGGCGCCGCCTACCGCCGCCTTCACGAGGAATGCGCCGCGGCGCCCGCCCGCCCGTAGGGCCGACGGCGGAGCGCCGCAGCCTCTCAGCGCGAGGGCGGGTTCTCCGGCCCGGCGGCGTCGGCCACGGGCAGGTCGGAGAACAGCCTGCACCGGCGGCACCAGGAATCCGCCATGAAGGCCCGGGTCCAAAAGCCCAGCAGCTTGCGCCCCCCCATGAGCTGGACGGCCGCCACCGGCCGAGGCGTGTCGGTGATGAAGGCCTCGAAGGCCATTGCCGAATGCAGCGTGGCCCACGTCGACGCCGCGCGCTCGGCCGGCTCCAGCAGGTGCAGGCGCGAGAGCGCCGTCTTGAGCTGGGAGCGCCGCTCCTCGCTGACCGTCGTGGGGGCGAAGTAGGGCAGATCGTCACCGGTGGGGGAGCCGGCGGCCGGCGCGGTCGCCTGAGCCCACAGGCGCCCGATGAACACGGCGTAGAAGTCGCGCCGGGCAGTCAGCTCGACGGCGCCGCGGTGCCAGGCGCTCCAGAACTCCACGTCCAGCATCGGCAGCGCCCAGTCCAGCCCCAGGTGCTCGTAGGCGCGCATCGAATTGTTGATGTACTTGGTCTGGCGCTCGCGGACGTTGTAGGACTCCAGGACGCTCTGCACATCGCGCGGGCTGCCGGTGAACGGCCGCAGCGCCAGGAACTCCTTGACCTTCGCGGCCCGATAGGGATCGGCCCAGGCCCGCTTCTGCTCGCCCTGGAGGTCCTGGTGATGAGTGATGATCGCCTTGGCCACCCGGCCGCGGGTGACGGAGGGCTCCTCAAGCATCCACTCGTCATGCATATTGCCCACGATCGTGTGCCCGGGCAGGACGACGTCGCCGCGGCGCAGCACGCCTCGGGCCAGCAGGCTGCGCAGCGCGTACCAGTCCTGCACGTGCGGCAGGGCCCCCAGGGCGTAGCTGTACTCCAGGAAGTCCGCCGCGTCCTGCGTCTGCCAGGCCTCACGCAGATCAGGGACGTACTCGACGGCGTGCCACTCCAGCCCCACCGCCTCGGCCACGCTCCGAGAAACCTCGACCTCACGGGAGCCGGGGCGCCCGTAGGTGAAGGCCACCGTCCGGTCCAGGGCGCCGTGAAGCGTCAGCCAGGCCGCGAGCAGGCGCGAGTCCAGGCCGCCGGACAGGGGCAGGACGAGTCTGGGCGACCCCGGCCGACGGTCCAGATCCTCCAGGACCCGACCGAGTCCGGCATCGAGCGCCTCGGACAGCAGCGCGGCGAACTCCTCGGGATCCGCGACCATGTCGGCCTCCTCGGAGAACCGCGCCAGGGAGTGGTTGACGGCGCGCGCCTTCCCGGTGGCCCGGTCGATGTGCACGACGGCGCCCTGCTCGGTCTGGTGGACGCCCGCCAGCAGCGTGTCGGTGCCGGTGACGAAGCCGGCGTCGAGGAACTCCCGGCGCGCCCGCGGATCAAGGCGGGGTGAGGTGACGGCCCCGCGCATCAGCGTGGAGTCGTCGCTGATGACAAGGCGCCTGCCCGACCGCGCCCTCCCCGGGTCAGTCCCGCAATCGCCGGCGTGCTCCGGGCCCCCAAGATCCTCAAGCGCCCAGAACAGCGGCCAGGAGCGCAGACGGTCCTGGGCCAGGACCACCTCGTCGTCGTCGATCCGGATGGCGGCCAGACGCCCGGGGTGGGAGGCCAGCACCGCCGGGTCGACGGGGTCTGAGCAGTCGGAGTCGGCTCGCAGCCACAGCTCGGCGTGATTCGTCGCTGTCTTCGCCGTGCTGTTCAATGGCGAAACCCGAGACCACTGCGCGCTCCTGAGTCGGAGATCCACCTCGATAATGCTCACCGTCGTTCTGCCTTCCGCCCGGGACGGCCGGTGCGTCCGAACCGCCTCACGGCGTCCAGTGTGTCACAGCGTGTCACAGCTGTTGCACGTGACGCGGATGACGCCCAAGGGGCGGAATCGGACTTCGGTCGTGCCCTACGATGGGCGGCGTCCATGTCGCGGCGTGGACATGAGATGATCTTCGGGTGTTCCGGGGACCGGGCTTCGCGTCGTCGGGCTTCAGGCATAAGACATGAGGTGACATTGTGAGCGCGAGCAGCATGGTTGGTGGAAGTGTCGCCGCAGGTGGCAGCGACACCGCCAGGCTCATGATCTTTCACGCGCCCTTCCCTCTTCAACCGGATCGGGTTGCCGCCTCGATGCTGCGCCCGGTCGCCATGCGTCGGGCTTTCACCTCCCTCGGCTACCGGGTCATGGAGGTGACGGGTTATGCCGCGCAGCGACGTCGGGCCATGAGCCGGGTGCACGCCGCAATCGCTGCAGGAGCCAGGCCCGAGTTCGTCTACGGAGAGAATGCGACGATCCCCAACGCCCTGACCGAGCCGCGTCACCTGCCGCCACACCCGCTCCTCGATCTGGTCTTCTTCCGCGATTGTCAACGCGCCGGGACCCCAGTGGGGATCTTCTACCGGGATGTCTACTGGCGCTTCCCCCGTTTCCGGGAGGGCATCAACCCCGTCCTGGAGGCGGGGCTTCAGAGCGCTTACCGCGCCGAGCTCCTCGCCTACCGCCGCTTGGGAATCCACCTCTTCCTTCCCAGTCTTGCCATGAGCCGCCACCTGCCCCTCGTGCCCGCGGAACGGATGAGCGCGCTCCCGCCCGGGGCCCCCGTGGTGATGCAGTCGCCCCACGGCTCGCCCACCGCCGACTCCGGGCGGTCCCGCGGTCCCGGGGGCCATGACGGCCTCGAGCTGCTCTTCGTCGGTGTTCTGCAGGACAACTACCGCCTCGACGCCTGCCTGGAGGCCGTGCGCGACACCCCCGGCGCCCGGGTCACGCTGTGCGTGCGCCAGGAGACCTGGGAGGAGAGCCGCGACCATTACGCTCCGCTCCTGCCCCCTGGAAGGGCGCAGGTCGTCCACCGCTCCGGGGATGAGTTGTACCCGCTCTACGAGCGCGCCGATCTCGGGGTACTCTTCGCCGAGCCGAATCCCTACTGGGACTTCGCCGTCCCCTACAAGCTCTACGAGTACCTCGCCCACGGGCTGCCCGTCATCGCCGTGCGCGGAACCCAGACGGGCCGGCTCGTCGAGGAGATGGGGATCGGGTGGGTCCTGGAGTACGACGCCGGCGCCCTGGCCCGCCTGCTGCGCCACCTGCGCGGGGCCCCCGAGGAGGTCGAGGCGGTGCGCCGTCGCATGCGTGAGGTGCTGCCCGGCCAGACCTGGCAGGCCAGGGCCCGTCAGGTGGCGATCGAGCTCACCGGACCGACAGGAGGCGCAGTGCCGCAACCAGCCCGCGAAGGAGTGTGATTATGCCCGAGAGCAACGGCGGGCCTGCCCGCAAGCCCCGTGCTGTCATGGTCAGCCGGCTGTTCCGGCCTGAGCCCGCTGCCGCCTCCCTCGCCCTGGGGGCGATCGCCGACGGCCTGGTGGACGCGGGCTTCGACGTCACCGTGCTGACCAGCCGTGCGCCCCGGGAGTTCGAGGTCCGCGACGAGGCGGGCCTGACGGTGCGACGCGCCCCCGTGCTGCGCGACAAGGCCGGTTACGTGCGCGGTTATGCGCAGTACATGTCCTTCGACATCCCGCTGTTCTTCCGCCTGCTCCTGGTCGCCCGGCCCGACCTGGTCATCTGCGAGCCCCCGCCGACGACGGGAGCCGTCGTGCGCGCCGTGTGCGCCCTGCGCCGTCTGCCGTACGCCTACCGGGCCGCGGACCTGTGGTCGGAGGCCGTCAGGGAGACCGGCGCGCCGCCCATCGTCGCCAAGGTCCTCACCCGCTTGGAGAACTGGGTGCTCAACGGCGCCTCGATCCTCATGACGGTCCACGAGGGGATGGAGGAGCGACTGTCCGCGCGCGGGATCAGCACCCGCACCCGCAGGCTCGGCTTCGGTATTGACACCGATGTGTTCCGACCCGACGGGCGGCGCGTGGAGACGAGCGGCCCCTTGTTCGTCTATGCCGGAACCGCCTCCGAGGTGCACGGGGCGGAGATCTTCGTCGAGGCCTTCAAGACCGTGCTCGAGCACGAGCCCGGCGCGCAGCTGGTCTTCATCGGCCAGGGTGAGTCCTTCGCCACCATCAGGGAGCAGGCCGAGACGCTTCCCGACGGCGCCGTCAAGGTCCTGGGGCGCAAGTCGCCTGAGCAGACCGCGATCTGGTTGCGCTCGGCGGTGGCCACCCTGGCCAGCGTCAAACCCGGGCCCTACGGCTTCGCCTTCCCGACCAAGGCCTTCGCCTCGGCCGCCTGCGGCACACCCGTCATCTACGCCGGTGCGAGCCGGGCCGGTGAGAAGGTGGTCCGCGAGGGGCTGGGGATCGCGGTCGCCTACGACGTCGACGCCCTGGCCGCGGCCATGATCGACGTCGTCGGAGCCGCGAGGGCCGACGCGGCGGCCGCAGCCGCCTCTGCTCTCAAGGGAGGGAGTGCGACGGCGACCCGCCGGGCCGCCGACCTGCGGACTTGGGCGCTTGAGCACGTCTCGGCCCGATCGCTCGGGCGCGTGGCCGCGGCCATCGCCACGGAGATCCTGTCGACGAGCAGGCCGCGCCGCTGATGACCGCGATCGTGGAATGGGCGCAGTTCCTCCCACTGGTGCTCTCGCTGGTGGCCTTGATCTACGCGCCGGGCTATTCGCTTGCGACTATCTTCAACGCGGGCCCCTTCGTGGTGCGGGTGGTCGCCGCACCGGCCTGGACCTTCGCCTTCGTGGGGCTCACCAGCATGCTCATGCACCGGTTCGGGGTGATCTGGAGCAGATACAGCTACGCCACGGTCCTCCTGGTGCTGGCCGTTATCGCGTCAGCGCGTCGGGCGATGACATGGCGTTCGCGTCCCAGAGGGATGGAGCGCGTTTGGCGGCGCACCAGGGAGGTGCTTCCCAAGGCCCTGGGCGTGCTGGGGGCCTGGTTGGTGACCATTATGCCGGTCATCGCGACGATGGGGCCGCGCTTTGTCATGCAGGGTCCCGACGCCCCCTACCACTACAACCAGATCTGGCTCATGGCGCGCACCGGCAATGCGGACCCGCTGTCGGCCAATGAGGGACTGCTCGGCCTCAGCGACGGGCGCTCCTACTACCCCAATGTCTGGCACTCTCTGGGAGCGCTCATCGACTTCCACTCCCAGTACGCCCTGGTGGCGGGCAATGCCCTGCTCCTGATGGCCCCCCTGGTGTGGATCGGCGGTATCGCAGTCCTGTGCCAACAGTTGTTCCCCGAGAACCCCAGGTCCTGGCTCTGGGCGATCGCCGCCACCTTCCTGCTGCCCGCCTTCCCCCTGAGGCTGGAGCTCATCGCCGGAGTGTGGCCCTACGTCATGGGTATAGCCGCCGTCCCGGGGGTCATGGCATGGCTGCTGGTGATCGCCCGCGACCGGCGCGTGTCCTGGAAGAAATGGTTGGGGAGGAGCCTTATTGGAATCATTCCCCTCACCGGCCTGGCAATGGCCCACCCGGCCGCCGTCGGGGTGGTCTTCTGGGTCGTCGCCGTCCTGGCCGTCTGGTTTCCCGCGCAATGGGCGGCCTCGGCGCACGCCCGCGGAGAGACGCGGAAGACTTGGATCTTCGCCGCAGTCGGCGTCGCCATCTGCTTGGCGGTGGTCTCCTTCCTCGTCACTCCGGGGCCGCAGCAGTCGCAGTTCGGCCGCTACCCCGAACGGGGGTGGGAGTACCTGGGCCACAAACTCGTGGTCCTGGCGACGCTGCGCCTCAAGGGCACCGACCTCAATCACCCGATCGTGCTCGTCTACGCCGCGGTCGTCGTGCTCAGCATTATCGGTCTGTCACTGGCGTGGAGAAGCCTCAGGACCCGGTGGCTGTGCCCGCTGTGGCTGGGATTCATGGGCGCGCTGCTCGGAAGCCTCGTCTCCATCCCCGTCCTGACCAATGTGGCCAGCCTCCATTATGCGAACTCCTATCGAGTCGTCGGCACCTGCACGATCGTCGTCGCGCCCCTGCTGGTGCTGGCGATGTCCCATCTGGCCACGCTCATGGCCAGGCGCCTCAGACTCTCCCCGCGGACGATCACATTCGCATCCGTCGCCGCAATCGTCTCATTGGCCGCGGTGCTGACGTGGCCGATCGAGCGCGATGATCTCCAAAGCGGCGTCTGGCCCAAGGAGTGGGACGAACCGAGATACAGCTTCGACGAAGCCGAGTTGGCCATGATCGTCCGGCTCAGGCACAAGGTCCCGCCCGAGCGGCTGGTCCTGGGGGACCCGGCAGCGGGGACCGCCTTCCTGCCTGCCGTGTCGGACATCAAGGTGGCCTGGTACTACATGGGCTGGTCCTTCTCCGACCCCGATGGCGAGTACCTCTCGCGGCACTTCTCCGACATCCGCACCGACCCGCGGGTGTGCCAGATCGTGCGAAGGCACCACATCCACTACTTCTACGCCGACCACGACACCATGTTCAACGGGGCCTACAACTCCGAACTGCGCCCGGGCCTGTACAACGTGGACGTCTCCGACGGCTTCACGCCGGTGGACCGAGGCGGCTCGGCGGCCGTCTACCGGATCGACCTGTGCTGGACTCCCGACGAGCAGTGAGTCATGATGCCGAGGTGACGAGCTGGCCACCGAGTATGATTGAGCCCCCACGCTGAAAGCCACGGAAGGACCAATCCGCATGCGCATCGCCGTCGTCGCCCTGGGCAAGATCGGCCTGCCCCTGGCCGTCCAGTACGCCGAGAAGGGCCACGAGGTCATCGGCGTCGACGTCGACCCCGCCGTCGTCGAGGCCGTCAACACGGGCCGCGAGCCCTTCCCCGGCGAGGCTCTCCTGGCGGACAAGCTCGCTGCGCTGAGCCCCGCCACCGGCAGCGGCGCCCTGCGCGCCACCACCGACTACGCCCAGGCCGTCCCCGGCGCCGACGCCGTCGTCGTGGTAGTGCCGCTGTTCGTCGACGACGCCACCTGGGAGCCGGACTTCGCCCTCATGGACG
>ERZ772827.1767-NODE-1767-length-10835-cov-2.048052_pt1 | contig 10835 bp, 7 predicted proteins | sample MGYA00580850_ERZ772827 | MGnify/ENA primary metagenome ERZ772827 (study PRJEB29015, sample SAMEA2737950) | human oral metagenome | biome: human oral; feature: human-associated habitat; material: dental | place: China | collected 2145 ...
TTTTTTTGCGAGGACAAATTCACCGTCCACAAGGACGTCGATGTATTTTAAAAGTTCCTGTGTTTCAGGCATAATCTTTGCGAAATGACCGAGTATTTCCTTATCAAAAAGATAGCCGGAGAAGCACCAGAGATCTTTTTCCGGATAGGTTTCCTTGAATCGTTTCACTAAGGGCAGAAGGCCTTTTTGATTGACGGGCTCCATGGGCTCGCCGCCGAGGAGAGTCATGCCCTGGTAGCAGTCCTGCCCCAATTGTCTGATGATGTAGTCTTCCGTTTCTTTCGTGAAGGGCTTGCCGTAGTTAAAAGACCATGTATCCGGATTAAAGCAGCCTTTGCAGTGGTGGGTGCAGCCGGAAACGAAAAGGGAAAAACGGATGCCCGGTCCGTTGGCGATGTCATATTCTTTGATTCCGGCGTAGTTCATAAATACCTCGCGATAGGGAATAAAAACGGCGCTCATACAGGATGGCGCCGCCTTATCTTAATAATGATGATTAAAGGTGGAGGACTCTGTCTTTGATTTCCTGTGTGCGGCCCTGGTTCCAGAATTGGGTGCCGATGTATCCGCATGTCCTTCTTGCTACGGACATGGTGTGCTGGTCGTGGTTGCCGCAGTTCGGGCATTCCCAGATGAGCTTGCCGTTTTCATCATCAATAATCTTGATTTCTCCGTCGTAGCCGCACTGCATGCAGTAGTCGCTCTTGGTATTCAGCTCCGCATACATGATGTTTTCATAGATGTACTTCATGACGGCAATGACAGCGGGGATGTTGTTCTGCATATTCGGCACTTCGATGTAGGAAATCGCGCCGCCAGGGGAGAGCCGCTGGAAATCGGATTCAAATTTCAGCTTATGGAAAGCGTCGATATGTTCGGCCACATGGACATGGTAACTGTTGGTGATGTAGTTTTTATCCGTGACGCCGGGGATCATGCCGAAACGTTTCTGGAGGCATTTGGCAAACTTATAAGTGGTGGATTCCATCGGAGTGCCGTAGACGGAGTAACTGATATGTTCGGCGGCTTTCCATTCGGCGCACTTATCGTTCAGCTTCTGCATGACTTTCATGCCGAATGCTTTGCCTTCTTCCGTGGTGTGGGAAACGCCCAGCATTCTTACGCACATTTCATAGAGGCCTGCGTAGCCGAGGGAAATGGTGCTGTAATTATTGAAGAGCAGTTTATCGATGGCTTCGCCTTTTTTCAGACGGGCGAGAGCGCCGTGCTGCCAGAGGATGGGGGCTACGTCGGAAATGGTGCCCAGAAGTCTTTCGTGACGGCAGCGGAGAGCCCGGTGGCAAAGTTCGAGACGGTCTTCAAGGATTTTCCAGAATTCATCCATATTTCCTTCTGCCGAGCAGGCTACGTCTACCAGATTCAGTGTGACAACGCCCTGGTTGAAACGGCCGTAATATTTATGCTCGCCATTTTTACCAAGACCTTCCGTGTCGGGGGTGAGGAAGCTGCGGCAGCCCATGCAGGGGTATACGTCACCGTTTTTGTATTCCTTCATGATTTTCGCGGAAATATAGTCGGGGACGAGACGTTTTGCTGTGCATTCCGCAGCAAGTTTCGTCAGCTCATAGTAGGGGGAGTCATCATGGATATTATCTTCATCAAGGACGTAGATCAGTTTCGGGAATGCCGGTGTGATCCATACGCCTTTTTCATTCTTTACTCCCTTCATTCTTTGGAGAAGGACTTCTTTGATGATCATGGCGAGATCGTCACGGGTGCGGCCTTCCGGTACTTCATCAAGATACATGAACATGGTGACGAAAGGAGCCTGGCCGTTACAGGTCATCAGAGTAATGAGCTGGTACTGGATTGTCTGAATACCGCTCTTGATCTCTTCATGAAGACGGGCTTCAACAATTTTGGAAATGATTTCATCATTCATGGATTCGCCGGTCAGCTTCCGTTCTTCGATGACTTCCTTTTTGATTTTCTGACGGCTGATATCGACGAAAGGCGCAAGGTGAGAAAGCGTAAAGGACTGGCCGCCGTACTGGTTGGACGCCACCTGGGCAACAATCTGGGTCGTTACATTGCAGGCGGTGAAGAAAGAATGGGGTTTTTCAATCATCGTCTGGCTGATGACAGTACCGTTCTGGAGCATGTCTTCCAGGTTAATGAGATCACAGTTATGTTCTTTCTGCGCGAAATAGTCGGCATCATGGAAGTGAATGATGCCTTCATCGTGGGCCTTGACGATTTCTTCAGGAAGAAGAAGGCGGCGCGTGAGGTCTTTGGATACCTCGCCGGCCATATAGTCGCGCTGGGTAGAATTGATGACAGGATTTTTATTGGAGTTTTCCTGTTTTACTTCTTCATTATTAAGTTCGATCAGAGAAAGAATACCGTCATCGGTGGTATTGCTCTTGCGGGAAATTTCGCGTTTATAACGATAACGGACGTATTTCTGTGCTACTTCATAGCCGCGCATTTCCATGATGCCCGTTTCTACCATATCCTGAATATCTTCGACATTAGCCGCGTGGGGATAATTGGAAATTTTCTTCGCTATATTATCCGCAATCGCGTGGATCTGAAAATCGTTCATCTGATGGATGCCGGCGACTTCATGATTGGCTTTGCCGATAGCGTTGATGATTTTCGTGATATCGAAAGTGACTTCCTGTCCGTTTCTTTTGATGACATTTGTGCGGACGATGACGTTCTCTTCATTTCCCTGTTGCATGACTACACTCCCTATTAATGATTGGATATAATAAAATTAAAATAACACGTACAAAATATAGTTTTTACTTCTGTTGTAATACAACATATTGTATCGTGATTTATAGTACAACATATTCACAGGAAATGGAATAGGAAAAACGAATTAAAAAAATACCATTATTTTTTAAAGCTGCGGAAAATCAAAAATATGGAAAATGCAGGCATGTCGATATGGGGCGGAAAGGAGACAGGAGGCTTTGGCGTTTCACGAAACGTTTCACAATGGAGATACTCATTCAAGATTTTTTCTATAGGCACCTATAGAGAAGAGGATACTATATATAGTAGGAAAAGAAATGAAATTTCCATAAACGGTATGAGGGGATAAAGTCTTATACCGGGGATGGAAGAAACAGCGGCAGAAAAGAAAAGGGGAACGATGATTTTAAAAACGATGATTCTAAAAAGGAAGAGAAAGCCTTCTTTCTTCTTTGCCGGCGGGATTGTGCTATAATGGAACAAATATTATAATCTTTTGGTTTAACCGTTCATATTTTGGGTAAAAATTTTTATATGAGATATACATTGATTAATCAGAGGAGCGCCGGCTTTCATGAGAAATTCTGAAATTCGCAGACAGCATAAAGAAAAATCTTCTACGGTAAAAAAGATTTTTCTTTTTCTTTTCATTATTGTTTTTATTGCAGGCGCCGGGGCGGCGGCAGGTTTCTTTCTGTCGGTGAGCAGCGGGCTTCCGGATATTTCCGCAAATATTGCACCGGATGCGTCATCCCGCATTTATGATGCCAAGGGGCGGCTTATTACTACGGTTCACGCCGAGGAAAACCGTCTCCCCGTGTCCATTGATGAAGTGCCGGCTAATTTACAAAACGCATTTATTGCGGTAGAGGATAACCGCTTTTATGAACATCACGGCGTGGATCCTCTCGGTATCATCCGTGCCGTTTTCAGAAATATCATCAGCGGCAATGCTACGGCGCAGGGGGGGAGCACCATTACGCAGCAGCTGGCGCGAAACGCTTTCCTTTCGCAGGAACAGACGCTGAAACGCAAGCTGCTGGAGGCTTTTCTTGCCTTAAAGATAGAGCGGCAGTATACCAAAAAAGAAATTCTGGAAATGTATATGAACCAGATTTATTTCGGACAGGGCTGTTATGGTATCCAGACGGCATCTAAAGTGTATTTTGGAAAAGACGTGAAGGATTTGTCTCTTGCCCAGTGCGCACTCATAGCGGGTCTTCCGAACAGTCCGAATTATTACTCTCCGTTCCACAGTGTGGAAGCGGCAAAACAGCGGCAGTCCATCGTTCTTGATCAGATGGTGAAGTATGGGTACATTACCGAGAGTGAGGCCGCTGCGGCAAAAGAAGCGGATATCCATCTGGCCCGGCCCCAGGAACAGCGGGGAACGGATAGTGTGGCGTCTTATTTTGTAAATTATGTCATTCACTTGATCAGCGAAAAGTATGATTCCGATGCGATATACAAAGAGGGCCTGCAGATTTACACTACGCTGGATCTTGATTTGCAGAAGGAAGCGGAAGCGGCTCTGAAGAAAAATCTTCCTGATGCCTATACGGATGATAATAATCTGACTCAGCCCCAGGGTGCCCTTGTTTCCATAGAAGTGGGAACGGGATATGTCCGTGCCATGGTAGGCGGCCGCGGACAGGATCATTTTAACCGTGCTGTGCAGATGACCCGCCAGCCGGGTTCGGCTTTCAAGCCTTTTGTCTACCTCACTGCATTTGCAAATAAAGTAACGCCTTTCGATATACTCAGTAATACAGCGAAAGATTTTGGCGGCGGATGGACACCGAAGAATTACGGTGGCACTTCCGGCGGCAGTGTAACCGTCATGGAAGCGCTTGTGAAGTCCATGAATATACCTACGGTCTATCTGGCGGATCAGGTAGGCATGGGAAAAGTTATTCAGACGGCAAAAAATGTGGGAATTTCCACCTTAGTTACCGAGGGTGAATACAGTGATACGAACTTGGCAACAGCTCTCGGTGGTCTGACTTACGGCGTGTCCGTCTGGGATATGGCAAAAGCATACAGCGTGTTTGCAAACGGCGGCAAACTGGTGGAACCGACAGTCATTATGAAAGTTGTTGACCGCAATGGAAAAGTAATTGAAGATCATTCTGGCGCGCGGGAAAGTACACAGGCCGTTGATGAAGCCTCGGCATGGACATTGACGAGCGTGCTGGAAGAAGTCATCTCCCGCGGAACTGGCGGAAATGCATATATCGGACGGCCGTCGGCAGGAAAGACAGGGACTACTGATGATGAACATGACGCATGGTTTGTCGGATATACACCGGATCTCTCCACGGCGGTCTGGATCGGCGATGACGCGTCCACCAATGCGGGGTATACCGGCGGCACCATTCCTGCAGCGATCTGGCGCGATTATATGTACGAAGCGGAAAGCGGTTACACCGTGAAGAATTTCGAAATTCCTGCCTCCGTAAGAAGCAGTATGGAAAAAGCAAGAGCCGCGCGGGCAAAGCAGGAAGCGGAAGCGGCGGAAAAGAAGAAAAAGGAAGAAGCGGAGAAAAAGAAAAAAGCATTGAAGGATAAAGTGAAATCTGCGGGGAATAAACTTCTTGACAGGATTTCGGGCCGATCGGCAGAAAAGTCCGGGGAAAAACAGTAACGGGAAGAAGATAAATTGACAAAGGACAGGACGTTTCGTAAAAGGCGTCCTTTTCTTTTGCAGAAAATATGAAAACGGGAAAAGGAATATGTGTTATGTAATGATAAAAAGTAATGAAAACAGCATACATTTATGCTAAAATTACAACGGACTTTCTTTTTATAGTTAGTGTCTGGGATATATGCTAAAATTGCTTTGGTAAGTAAACATATTTAAGATTTGAGAGGAGATGTTTTTCATGAAATGGAAGGCTCTTGCTGCATGCACCCTGGCCGGACTGGCGTTGATTGCTGCCGGCTGCGGCGGCGGTGACAAGGCGGCTGCAGGCGGTGCGAAAGCGGGCGGTCAGGATCTGAAAGGCAAGAAGTTGGTGATGTATGTGTCTTTCCATGAAGACACGGCGAAAGAACTGGCGGATCTGTTTAAGAAGCAGACCGGTGCAGATGTAAGCTTCATCCGTCTGCCGACAGGGGAAGCTCTTGCCCGTATCACGGCGGAAAAAGATGCGCCGAAAGCGGATATCTGGCTCGGCGGCACGGCGGACGCCCATGCGAAAGCGGCGGCTGACGGACTTCTGGAAGCTTATAAATCCAAGAATGCCAAAATGATCATGCCTGAATACCAGGACAAAGACGGTTTCTGGTATGGCACGTATCTGGAAGTTTTGGCAATCGGCTACAATGAAAAACGTTTCAATGAAGAATTTAAACCGAAAGGGGTCGCCGCTCCGACGACACTGCAGGATCTTCTGAAACCGGAATTCAAAGGGGAAATTATTATGCCTGATCCCCGTAAATCCGGTACAGGCAACACCTTTATCAGTTCCGTTCTTCAGAATATGGGTGAAGAAAAAGGCTGGGAATATCTGAAAGCGCTGAAACCGCAGATAGCGCAGTTCACTCCTTCCGGATTCACACCGGGACAGAAAGCCGGCGCCGGCGAATATCTTATCACTGTCAACTTTATTTCCGATCAGAATCTGGTCAGCGCCAAGGGACAGAAACTGGTGAGCACCATTTACGATCAGGCAGGCTGGACAGTATGTCCCGTAGGCAAGATTAAGAACAAAGCCAATGAAGATGTGGCGAAAGCGTTTATTGATTTTGTCCTTACTAAAGAAGCGGGAGATATCCTTGTAAAGACGACGAACGGCATTGCCTGCAATCCTGAAGTGGCTCCGCCCCAGGGCATGAAGCCGCTGAAAGAGCTGCCGCTGTTCAAGACTTATGATTTGGTCAAGGCGGGCGCCGATAAACAGAAGAACTGCGATACATTCTTTGCTGAATAATATGTCTGTCAAAAAGCTGCCTCCACCAATGACGGTGGGGGTAACTTTTTATCTATTACTTTTACTTATTTAAGAAATAGTCTGCTTTATACCTGCCCTTCCCTCGCCGATGGAAAAGCCGGAAGGCACCTGCTGTTTTAAAGAAATAAATCCTTTTTATATCTAAGGAGTTTTGTATGAATGAAAAAGAGTCCGGCCGCGAACACACCGGAATCGCAGCGGAGATGAAAGTGCTTCTTCGGGAGCCGCCGCTTCTCATCGGTATTCTTGCCGTATTCCTTCTGTTTGCCGTATTTATTATTTATCCTTTTGTGAAAATTCTTCTCGTTCCGACATCGGCAGACTGGATGCGCGCCGTCACGGATAAGGAGTTCATCGAGGTATTCAGCCACACGATCTTCTCGTCCTTTGTTGCTACGGCGACGGCTATCGTTTTCGGATTCATTTTCGCTTACGGCGTGAATTACACGAATATGCCGTGCAAGCGTTTCTTTCAGGTGGTGGCTCTGCTTCCTACCATGGCGCCGTCCGTTGTCAGCGGTCTGGCATTCATCATGCTTTTCGGCCGCCGCGGCTTTATTACATGGGAAATGCTTCATTTGAAGGTGGATCTTTACGGACCTGTCGGACTTTGGGTAGCGCAGACTATCGCTTTTTTCCCGCTGGCGTACATCACTATTTCGGGTGTCTTGAAAAATATCAGTCCGAATTTGGAACTGGCGGCACAGAACCTGGGGGCGAAAGGGTGGTACCTTTTCCGTACGGTGACCCTCAGACTGGCCACACCGGGGCTGGCAAGCGCGTTCCTCCTGGTCGGTATCAACTCATTGGCGGACTTTGGCAATCCCATGCTGGTCGGCGGTAATTACCATGTTCTGGCCACGGAAGCATACACACAGGTCACTGGTGCCTGGGATCTTCCCATGGGCGCCACGCTTTCCGTATTCCTTGTCATTCCGACACTCATTGTTTTCTTTGTACAGCGGTATTATCTGGAAAAGAACTCTTACGTTACTGTTACGGGAAAGCCCGTGGCGGGCCTCATCCGTGTGACGGCGGGACCGGCGGCAACATGGTGTTTCTTTACTTTCTGCATGCTTCTCAGCCTGGGCATCCTTATGATTATCGGCGTGGTCGTGCTTTTTGCCTTTACCGTTTCTTTCGGTGCGGATTACACCTTCACTCTTGAGTATTTCAAAGAAGGCGTCATCAACTCCAATGTCATGGTGAACTCCTGGGTGGCATCCATGTCCACGGCGGCAATCAGCACGGTCTTCGGCATTGCTCTGGCGTTTCTGGTGCTCCGTAAAAAATTCCCGGGAAGAACAGTTATGGATTTTCTTGCCATGCTTCCCGTCTCTCTGCCGGGGACGTTTATCGGTCTTGCCATGATTCTCGCCTTTAATGACGGACCGCTTGAAATGACGGGTACGCTTGCTATTATCATTCTCGGTATGGCCCTCCGCCAGCTGCCGGTAGGATATCGGCAGGCCGTGGCGGGGCTGAAACAGATCGAAGGCTCTTTAGAGCAGGCGTCTACCAACTTAGGGGCAGGCAGCTTCACGACTTTCCGGAAAATTGTGCTGCCTATGCTGAAAAATTCACTTTCTGTCAGCTTTGTATACGCGTTCATGCGTTCCATGAACACCTTAAGCACCGTTATTTTCCTCGTGTCACCGGAATGGAACCTGGCGTCCATCAATATCATGAGCCTGGCAAATCAGGGATTCCTCCCGACTGCCAGCGCCACTGCCGTAGGCATCATGCTTGTTATTTACCTGACTTTCGGTGTGGTGAAACTGATACTCCGTGACAAGATCAATATCTTTGATTTATAATCGCTCAAAGTTTACAACAGAGGTGGAAATATGTCAGACTTAGTATTGCAGCTGAAACAGATCAATAAATATTTCGGTCGGAGCCATGTCATCAAAGACGTGAACATTGATTTTGAAAAGGGGCATTTTGTTACATTCCTCGGGCCGTCAGGCTGCGGGAAGACCACGCTTCTCCGCATGGTGGCAGGTTTCTATGAACCGGATGATGGGGAAATACTTCTCAACGGCAAACGAATCGAAAGGATTCCTCCTTACAGCAGAAATACGGCCATGGTATTTCAGGAATATGCCCTCTTTCCGCATATGAACGTTTTTGATAATGTTTCCTATGGACTTCGTGTGAAGAACCGTCCGAAAGAGGAAATAGAAAGACGTGTCAAAGAAGCGCTTGACCTCATGCAGCTCAAAGGCATGGAGGACCGTTTCCCGAACCAGATGTCCGGCGGACAGCAGCAGCGTGTCGCTGTGGCCCGTGCCCTTGTCATGAATCCTGAAGTTCTTCTTCTTGATGAACCGCTGTCCAATTTGGATGCGAAGCTGCGCGAAAGCGTCCGCGTGGAACTCCGTGATATTCAGAAGAAGATGGGGCTTTCCACGATTTATGTCACCCATGACCAGTCGGAAGCTCTTTCCATGTCGGACATGATTGTCGTCCTTAAAGGCGGCGTCGTCCATCAGACAGGATCGCCCCAGGAGATCTACTTTGAACCGAAGACGCCGTTCGTGGCGGACTTCATCGGCACGACAAACCTCCTCAGCGTAAAAGGGCTGGGAGAAAATACTGTTTCTTACGGAAACGACAGAATTCCCACTACGAAGAGCGTAAATGCAGGGCAGGAATACTGCCTGAGCATCCGTCCCGAATGTCTGAAGTTGGTGAAAGAGGCCGTTGACGGGCAGGTGAATGTAAAAGTCACCATTCAAAATAAAATGTTCCTTGGAGAAAAAATCCGCTACTTTGTCAATGACAGTCTTGGCAAGGAATGGATTATCGATATTTACGACCCCGGCAGGACGATCCTGGAAGGCGAAGCATATGCCGCTTTCCCCTTTGAAAAGGCATGGCTCATTGAAGATCTGACGGATTGAAATGAAAAAAGAGCGGAGTTTCCGTAAAAAGAAACGACGCTCTTTTTTTGTCCACCGAAAAGGCATAAGTGGAGGGGCTGTGACAAGGCACAAAAATATTTTGTCACAGCCTCTTTATAATTGGCTATGGCAGATCTCTCAGCAGATCGTTTACATGAGAAGCAGCTTTCACGTTCCTGTATTCTTTTACCAATACGCCTTTTTCATCAATGATGAATGTGGAGCGCTCGATGCCCATGTATTTTTTCCCGTACATGCTCTTTTCTTTCATGACGCCGTACAAATTGCACACCGTTTCCTTTTCATCAGAAAGGAGAGGGAAATTAAGTTCATACTTGTCGCGGAAATTGCAGTGCTTTTTCACGCTGTCGCGGCTCACGCCAAGTACGGAATAACCCCGCTTCTTAAATTCTTCCAGATTGGCGCGGAATGCCTGCGCTTCCAGCGTGCACCCGGAAGTATTGTCCTTCGGGTAGAAATAAAGAATTACCTTCCCGCCCTTGTAATCGGAAAGAGAAATATCCTGTCCGCCGTCAGACGGAAGTGTGAATAGGGGCGCTTTTTTGCCCACCGTAAGATCTGCCATGATAACCTCCTTAAAGAAATATATTTTCTTTCATTATAGTATGGGGGAGACAGGATGTAAAACGGAGAAAAAGACGTAAAAGTATTTCTTCTCCGGCAGCTGAACAGCAAGCATAAGGAGATATATAAAGCGCAGACAAAGATGATATAATGAATTTATACACAGGGAAATCGCATAAATTGACATTTTAACATCCGGAGATAAAAATGTCTTTTCATGAAGAGCTGAATCAAAAATTGAATGTATTCTTTAATCGTGACTGGTCGGTTGAGTTGTCGGAACAGGAAGAGGAAAAGATGGAAGAACTCGCGGCCGGTCTTGTGAAAGATTTTGGCTGGGATACGGTTTTTCATGCAGCATTCGAATATCTGAAAGAGAACTGCCGGACACCGGAGTCTGTAATGAATTTCGCACATCTGTATTGGGAATCCTGGTGGTGGAATCACCCGATTAAAGAGCCATACAGGTTTATGGGATACTTCTATTACAGAATCGGTATGGATGTGGAAGAATATGATTCGGATCAGGACATATTGGATAGCCTTTCGTGCAGTATATTGACCAAGTCAGGATATAAACAGGCTGACTTGTATGAGGACCCATACTATATTCCGGAACGGGATCCGCTCATGATACAGGCGGTAGAAGAATATATAAACAATGAGA
>ERZ772827.1770-NODE-1770-length-10831-cov-3.838437_pt1 | contig 10831 bp, 10 predicted proteins | sample MGYA00580850_ERZ772827 | MGnify/ENA primary metagenome ERZ772827 (study PRJEB29015, sample SAMEA2737950) | human oral metagenome | biome: human oral; feature: human-associated habitat; material: dental | place: China | collected 2145 ...
CCTCGTCCGAGAGGCGCATGACCTCGACGACGCGCAGGCCCTCGACGCCCATGAGATAGACGATGAGGAGGTTGCGCAGGCGCCGTAGGGCATTCTTGTCCGCAGCGAGACTCTCGCAGATCTCCTTGATCTGGTCGACGGTGAGGTACTTATAGTCCTCGTCGAGGTGCTGCGGGTTGCGCAGCTGCAGATCGGCGCAGGGATTCTCGGCGATGAAGGAGAGACGCTGCGCGACCTTGTAAAAGGCACGGATTGCCGCCCCCTTGATCATGAGGGTTGCCGCGCTGTATCCGCGCGCGCGCATTTCCTCCATGTAGATGCGGATCTGATAGTCGTGCACGTCGCTCAGCGGGTGGAGATTCTGCTCCATGCACCAGTGGAGAAAGAGGCGGATGGCGAGCTCGTAGGTGTCGCGTGTATCCGCCGTGGGTGCGCCGCCTGCGATGTAGCGCGGGAGGTATTCGTAAAAGTGGGTGATGAAATACTCCGGCGTGATGGCATCCTGCCGGACGTTCATCGACACCTCACCAATGCGCCGTACGTTGCCGGGTACAGTCTCGGCACGGCGGGCAGGGACTCCTGCCTGTGCACTGCCGCCGCTGCGGTAGTTTTCGTTTGCCGCCAAAAAATCACCCGCCTTCCTCTTGTTTGATGAGGTGATTATAGCATGCAGGGATATATTTAGCAACAGGTGTTAAACTATGCATAAATGTAAGGGGCGAACAACAGTCCTGCCTTTTATCCTTTTTCTGCAGCTTCCCGCACGATGGCGAGAGTCAGTTCTGCCGCGTCATAGAGATCCTGCTCAAGGATGGATTCTTCCTTCGTGTGGCAGTCCGTCATGCCGACGCCGAGAACCGTGGTCGGCACGCCGTAGGCGTTGAAGTGGTTGGCATCCGAGCCGCCACCCTCCTCCTCGAGCACAACGGGGAAGCCGAGCTTCTCCGCCGCACGGCGCAGGTATTGGAGGGGTCGCGCATCCTTGGGCAGCTCATAGGGATCGTAGTCCTTCTTGATGTCGATTTCCGCCGTACAGCCTGTCCCCTCGAGGGCTGCATTCACACCATCAACCATGCGCTGTGTGAGAGCGTCCAGCTTCGCCTTGTCGCGGCTGCGTGTCTCAAAGTTCAGCGTGCAGAACTCGGCAACGACGTTGGTTGCCGTGCCGCCTGCAATCCTGCCGACGTTGCAGGTCGTCTCCTCGTCGATGCGCCCCTGCGGAACGGCAGTGAGCACCCTGCCCGCCGCCGTGATAGCGCTGCGTCCCGCGTCGGGATCGATGCCGGCGTGCGCCGCCTTGCCGCAGATCCGCACCTCGATCTGGTTCTTGCCGGGTGCCTTGAACGCCGCCGTGCCCGCGTGCCCGTGGGTGTCGAGCGTATAACCGAAGTCGGCATGCAGGAGGCTCTGGTCCATGCAGCGCGATCCGTTGACGCCGCCCTCCTCGGCGACGGTGAAGACAATCTGCAGATCGCCGTGGGGGATACTGTTTTCCTTCAGCAGGCAGAGTGTTTCGAGGATGGCTGCGACGCCCGCCTTATCATCTGCGCCGAGAATGGTCGTGCCGTCGGAGCGGATCACGCCGTCCTTGCGGATCGGCTTGATGTTTGCACAGGGCTCAACGCAGTCCATATGTGCTGTGAGCATGACGGTCGGGGCTCCCGTGACCGTGCCCTTGAAATTTGCAACGATGTTGCCGCAGTTTCCACCGAGGGCCTTGCCCGCCCCGTCCTCGTGAATCTCTGCCGCACCGAGGCTGCGCAGCCGGGCGGTCAGGAGATCGCCCATGGCGCGCTCGTCGAGCGTGGAGCAGGGGATGGAAACGAGCTCGAAGAACGTATCGAGCACTCTCTTCTTGTCAATCATAATGCACCTTCGTTCAGAGGAAGAGGACAATCATAAAGGTAACGGTCGCGAGCAGCATGGGCAGCGCATTGCGCTTCGAGAGCTCCATGGGGCTGACCTTGGCAAGTCCGGCGCAGACGAGCGCCGCACCTGCAACCGGCGACATGGAGCGGCCGATGGAGCCGGCCATCTGTGCGAGCGAGCCGAGGTCGATGATGGACATGCCGAACGATGCTGCCTGCGGCGTGATTGCGCCGTTGAAGGCCAGTGCTGCGGCATCGCCGGAGCCGGAGATGACGGCGATGAGGAAGGGGCCGAATGCGCCTGCGACCCGGGCGGCGGACTCCGAGCCCTTCATCGTTTCGATGAGGGCGTCCGTGAGACCCATCGCTGCCATGCCGGCGGTAAAGACGGCGGCGGCGACGATGAGACCGATGACGCCGCCGTATGCCTCACCCATGCCGTCAAAGAATTTTTTCGTGATCTCCTGCGGGTTCTGACGTGTGACGACGAGTGCAAGCACCGTGCCGACGATCATTGCCGTCGGGACATCCGTGAGCGGGAGGACGGCGATCTGCTTGCTGCCGAGCACGAGGAGAATGAGGGGAACGAGCGGAACGAGGGCATAGAGCGGATTGACGCGGAAGTCTTTGCCGCCCTCTTCCTCTTCGAGCTGTGCATGATAAGCCAGGCGGCGCGTTTCATCGGGTCCCTCTTTGCGCACGGCAGCGATCATGGTGAGTGTGACGACAGCGACAATGGAGGCTGCGACCGCGGCAGGCACCTGCGCCATGATGACGGTCATGAGATCGGTCTGTGCGAGATCGGCGACGAAGATGTTGTGCGCCTGTCCCGGGCTGATGGCGCTGCCCCATGTGCCTGCGAGCACTGCTGCGCCTGCCATTGCGGGATGCACACCCGCGGCCATGAGCGTCGGGATGAGGATGCTGCCGACCGCCGCCGAGCAGCCTGCCGCACTCGGGATGGCGATGTTGATCCACCAGGTGAGGAGCGTGGCGAGCGGAATCAGGATGAACTTGCTCCGCGTGATGACGCCCGAGATGGACTCGACCAGATGACGGTCGCACGCCGTGATCTTCATGACGTACGAAAAGCCCATAACCGTACAGATGACGGGAACGAGCGATGAGTGCACCATGGTCTTGCTGAACGCCGCCACGGCATTGCCCGTCACGCCGCCGATGATGCACATGAGAAAACCTGCCGCGAGCAGCACCATGCGCGTCTCGTATTTCTTAATGATGGCGGCGAAGGCAAGAATGACAATAATTCCTCCGGCAATAGCCAATGAAAGGACCTCCTTAAAAATAGAAACGTCGATATTCAATCTGCATTCAATCATAAAGACCGAGTATTAATTTGATATGAAAACAGAAAACTCTTTTGAAAAAGAGTGATATGGGACGAATCGAGTCCTGCAGAAGGCTTTCGCGGACAAAAGATCTATTCGTCCAATTATTTGCAGGAATGAGCAGAAGAGATTCGTTCTGGTTGCAGGATTCGATCTCCTCTATAATAAAGAAAGCGAGGAAGGAGGTGTTTTATGGAGGGCAACGAACGCCGCAAACAGCTCGCAAAAATTCTGCACGCAACGCTCTCGGCTGCGCCTGTGACGGCAGAGCGCGTCGCAAAGATGCTGGGAGTCTCCGTGCGGACGGTCCGCTACGACCTGCACGCGCTTGCCGAGGAACTCCGGGGGGAGGGCCTCTGCATTCGCACGCAGGCGCGCCGCGGCATCTGGCTCGAGCGAGCACAGGTGCAGGAGAGCGCTCCGGGGATGCTGTCGCTGGACCGGAAGGAACGGCGCGACCGCATCATTCTCGCACTGCTCGCGGGGACTCCCTGCGCGATTGACACCATTGCCGCGCAGTTGGGGATCAGCCGAAATACGCTCATCAGCGATCTGAAGTATGTGCGCGACACGCTTGAGCAGCGCGGCCTCCGCTACGTCTCAAAACGCGGCGCAGGCATCGCGGCAGAGGGCGGCGAGCAGGAGATCCGCGACATGCTCATCCACATCTTTGCGAAGGAGGAGCATGACTTCCGCCGATTCGACGGGGGCAGCGCACTGCCGGAGGATGCGGAGGAGACGCCTTTCCGCTGCTATGCGGCAGGGCTTCCGATGGCGAAGATCGCTGATTTCTTTCTTGCGCTTCTGCGCCGCCGCGGTGCGCTCGGCAACGACATGTCGATCAACCGCATGCTCTGCGCGCTCGCCGTTCAGCTGCGGCGTCTGCGTGAGGGGCACCGCATCCGGGAGGAGCGGGCCGTGGACTTCCTCTCCAACGAGGGAGAGACGACCGAGCGGCTCGCCGCAGAGATCGCGCACGGGATGGCGGAGCATGCGGCAGATTTCCTCCGTCCGGCAGAGGTGCAGCACATTGTCAAGGAGCTCCTCCACAGCCGCATCTATACCTCGCGCGCGGACCGTCCGCACGGGCAGGAGTCGGCGCTTGCGCTTGCACGGGAGTTCGTCGAGTATGCGCAGGTGTGGCTGGACGATACCTATGCGGACGATGAGGAACTGCTGCGCAACCTTGCCGTCCATCTGCGGCCGGCGCTCGAGCGTGCACATGTCGGCATTGTGCTGACGAATCCGCTCCTCGGGCGCATTCGGGCCCAGTACCGCACGGTCTTTCTGATTGCCGCGCGGGCGGCGGAGCAGCTGGGGGCGCGGATGAACCTGCGGTTCTCGGAGGACGAGATCGGCTATCTGACCCTCTACCTCGGCGCAGCGATCGAACGGAAGAAGATGCGGCGCACGCGCAAGCTGCCCGTTGTGCTCATCTGCGGCAACGGCGTCGGCACGGCGACGCTCCTCGCGAGCACGATCCGCAACCGCCTGCCGAATCTGCACATCGTGAAGATCCTGTCCTTCTACGATATGAAGCCAAAGGATCTCGAGGGCATCGATGTCGTCATCAGCACGGTGCCGATCGAACTGGCGGACAAGGCGGTGCTGCGCATCTCGCCGATCCTGACGGATGCGGAGATCGAGGTCATCGAGGGACAGCTGCAGTACCTCTATGACAGCCGGTTCATTACGGGGGAATCAGTCAGCGAGACGCGGGGGCAGGGGCTCTCAGAACTTCTCACAGAGGAGATGATCGCGCTCGGTGCGGAGGCATCGGACTGGGCGGATGCCGTTCAGCAGGCGGGCCGTCTCCTGCATGCGGCAGGGGCGGTGGAGGAGTGCTACATCGCGCGGATGACGGAGAGCGTGCGGGAACTCGGCGCATACATTATCGTATGCCCCGGGGTTGCCATGCCCCACGCGCGCGCCTCGGACGGGGTCCTGCGCCTTGCCGTGAGCTTCGTCCAGCTGGCGCATCCCGTTGCGTTCGAGGGGAATGCAGGGACGGCGGATCTGTTCTTTGCCTTTGCAACGCCGAATGAGAAAGCGCATCTGAGTCTGCTGCTCGATCTGTGGACGGTATTCAGCGATGAGGAAACGCTGGCGCGTCTGCGGGCGTGCAGTACGCCAGAGGAAGTGCGCACAGAGATTGCACGCTGCACGGCAGCGGGGAAGGGGTGATGCTATGCTTGGGCAATACATTTCGCCCGGCGGAATCATGGTGCAGGAGATATGCCGGAACTGGGAGGAGTGCATTGACCGCGGCGCAGAACCGCTCCTTGAGAGCGGCGTCATCGAGCCGTCCTATCCGGAGGCGGTCAAGCGGAACCATCGGGAAATGGGTCCCTATATGGTCATCGCGCCGGGAATCATGCTCGCGCATGCGCGTCCGGATGACGGCGCACGACGGGTCGGGCTGTCGATCCTGACCCTGCGCAGGCCCGTTCCCTTTGGCAGCGCACACAACGACCCCGTGCGGCTCGTGATTACGCTCGCGTCGCCGGATACGGAGAGTCACGTGGCGCTGCTCGAGGCGCTGTCGGAGTTTCTGATGACGGACGGCATGGCATCGCTGCTGATGGATGCAGCGACGGTTGAGGGAGCACAGGCGCTGTTTGGCGCGGATGAGAGGAGTGCATGACGATGAAGATTTTGGTTTGCTGCGGCAGCGGCCTCGGAAGCAGTTTTATGATCGAGATGAACATCAAGAAGGCCTTGCAGGAGATCGGCGCGGAGGCCGAGGTCACGCACAGCGACCTCTCCTCGGCGTCGGGGATCAAGGCGGATATTTACGTTGGGACGCGTGACATTGCAAGCCAGCTCGTGGGGCTCGGCGGGGAGGTTGTCTCGCTCAACAATATGATTGACAAGAAGGAGCTGACAGAGAAGATCGCAGCGGCGGTCGAAAAGGTAAAGGGCTGAAGGGGGAACCATCATGCTGAATTTTATCCTTGATATTTTAAGTGTTCCGGCGGTGCTGATCGGTCTCGTCTCGATGATCGGTCTCATCGCGCAGAAAAAGGGCATCTCTGATATTCTGAAGGGCTCCATTAAGACCGTTATGGGTGTTCTGATTCTCGGCGGCGGCGCAGGCCTTGCCGTCGCAGCGCTCACGCATTTCGGAACCATGTTCCAGCACGGCTTCGGCATCAACGGTGTCGTCCCGCACAACGAGGCGATCGTCGGCATGGCGCTGAAGGAGTTCGGCACGCAGACGGCGCTCATCATGGCGTTCGGTATGCTTGCAAACATTTTGATCGCACGCTTTACACCGTTGAAATTCATCTTCCTCACAGGACATCACACGCTCTATATGGCGTGTATGATCGGCATTATCCTGACGGTCGGCGGTTTTGAAGGCGTGACGCTCGTCGCGGTCGGCTCCGTCCTGCTCGGCTTTGTCATGGCACTCTTCCCTGCGATCGCGCATCCGACGATGAAGAAGATCACGGGCAGCGACGAGGTCGGATTCGGCCACTTCAGCACGCTCGGCTATGTGCTCTCGGCATGGGTCGGCTCGCTCGTCGGCAACAAGGAGCGTTCGACGGAGGACATCAACTTCCCGCAGAGCCTCGCGTTCCTGCGTGACTCCTCGCTCGCGGTCTCTCTCGTCATGCTTGTGCTCTTCCTTATCGTCGCCGTTGCCTGCGGTCCACAGTATGTGGAGTCGGAACTGAGCGGCGGGCAGAACTTCCTCGTGTTCTCGCTGATCCAGGCGATTACCTTCGCGGGCGGCGTCTACGTCATCCTCGCCGGTGTCCGCCTCATCCTCGCGGAGATCGTGCCGGCATTTACGGGCATTGCAACGACGCTCGTGCCGAATGCAAAGCCGGCGATCGACTGCCCCGTTGTCTATCCCTACGCGCCGAATGCGGTGCTCATCGGCTTCCTCTCGAGTTTTGCCGGCGGCATCGTGGGCATGGCCGTGCTCCTGCTCGCAGATAAGTCGTTCCCGGGCCTGCCGATCATCCTGCCGGGCGTTGTGCCGCACTTCTTCTGCGGTGCCACGGCGGGCGTCTTCGGCAATGCAACGGGCGGCCTGCGCGGCTGTATCGCGGGCGCGTTTGCACAGGGCCTCCTCATCACGTTCCTGCCTGTCTTCCTCATGCCGGTTCTCGGCAATCTCGGCTTTGCGAATACGACGTTCAGCGATGCGGACTTCGGTGCAGTCGGTATCATTCTCGGCAACGTCATTCACATGCTGAAATAATTTAATCCGATGAAAATGAGCCGCTTTGGCAGAGTGCCAAGGCGGCTTTGTACGAGGAGGGAACTATGGAGATCGAAGAACTGAAGGAGACCGCGCGCAGGATTCGACTGGCGACGATCCGGTCGATCCATGCGGTCGGAACGGGGCACGCGGGCGGCGCGCTCTCGATTGCGGATCTGCTCGCCGTGCTGTATTTTGACGAGATGCGTGTGCGTCCGGAGGATCCGGGCTGGGCGGAGCGGGATCGCTTCATCCTGTCCAAGGGGCATGCCTGCGCCTCGCTCTATGCGGCGCTCGCAGAGCGCGGATATTTTCCCGCGGAGGAACTGTGTACGCTGCGCCAGTACGGCTCCCGCCTGCAGGGACACCCCGACATGAAGGCGACACCGGGGCTCGACATGTCGTCCGGCTCGCTCGGACAGGGGCTGTCCATTGGCTGCGGCATGGCCCTTGCGGCGAAGATGCGGGGCGCGGATTACCGCGTGTACGTCCTGCTCGGCGACGGGGAACTCGAGGAGGGACAGGTGTGGGAGGCTGCGATGTCGGCGCGCCGCTATGCGCTTGACAACATGCTCGCCATCGTGGATGCGAACGGCCTCCAGATCAACGGCACGGTCGATGCCGTCGCGGGCCTCACGGACATCGGCGGACGCTTTGCTGCATTTGGCTGGAACGTCATCTCCATCGACGGACACGACATTGCGGCGATCCGTGCGGCATTTGCCAAGGCGCGTGAAACGGAGGGCGTGCCGACGGTGATTGTTGCGCATACGGTGAAGGGCAAGGGCATCTCCTATATGGAGAATCAGGTGAAATGGCACAGCGGCGTGCCGTCTGCGGACGAGTACCGGACGGCGCTGCGGGAGCTGGGAGGTGAGGCGTGATGGGAACGGCAATGCGAGAGGTGTTCGGGCGCGTCCTGCAGACGATGGCGGACGATCCGCGCATCGTGGTGCTCGACGCGGACCTCGGCTCGGCGACCAAGACGCTGATGTTCCGTGACGTGTGCCCGGAGCGGTTCATCGATGCCGGGATCGCCGAGCAGGATATGATCGGCATGGCGGCGGGTCTTGCTTCCTGCGGGATGATCCCGATCGCGGCAACGTTTTCGGTCTTTCTCGCGGGCAGAGCGCTCGACCAGATCCGCAACAGCGTCGCCTATCCGAAGCTGAACGTCAAGCTCGTAGGAACGCATGCGGGCGTGAGCGTCGGTTATGATGGTGCATCCCATGAGGCGGTGGAGGACATCGCTGTCATGCGCGCCCTGCCGAATATGACCGTGCTCTGCTCCTCCGACGCCGCAGAGACCGAGGCGATGCTGCGCGCAGCGGTTGCATACGAAGGGCCGGTCTACCTGCGGGTCAGCCGCATCGGTACAGAGGACTACCACACGCCGGACTATAAATTTGTCATCGGCAGGGGTGAGGTTGTTGCGGACGGCAGCGACTGCACCGTTGCTGCAACGGGGATTATGGTTGAGCAGGCAATGATTGCCGCCCGCCAGCTTGCGGGGGAGGGGATTCGCGTCCGCGTCCTCAATATCCCCTCGATCAAGCCGATCGACCGTGAACTGCTTACCGCCTCGGCGCGGAAAACGGGCGCCGTGGTCACGGCGGAGGAGCACAACATCATCGGCGGACTCGGCTCTGCCGCTGCAGAGGTGCTTGCAGAGGAGTATCCCGTCGTCATGCGCTATGTCGGCATCCGCGACCGCTTCGGCGCATCGGGCGACCCGAACGTGCTGCTCGAGGCATATGGGCTCCGTGCCCCGCATATCATCGAGGCAGTGCGGGACGCGGTCCGCGCCAAGGGATAGGATATACAGACAAAATAAGGGGGCGGGATGAACGCTGTTTGCGTTCGTCCCGCCCCCCTGTTCTTATGCTCTGCGCATCGAACTCAGCGGATCTCGATCTGCTTGCGTGCAGGCGCCTCTGCCGCCTTCGGCAGATTTACCTGGAGCACGCCGTCCTTGAACTCTGCGCGGATGTTTGCATCGTCGATGCCGTCAATGTAGAACGAGCGGCTGACCTCGCCCGTGTGGCGCTCGCGGCGGATGTAGTTTCCGTCATCATCCTTCTCGTCCTTCGACTCGCTGCGCGAGGCAGCAATCGTGAGGTAGCCGTTCTCATAGTGCAGGGCGATGTCCTCCTTCGTCATGCCCGGCAGATCGGCGGTCAGTTCATAGTGATCGTCCGCATCCTTTACATCCACCTTGAATGAGGCTGCGCCCCAGTTCGCGGCCGGGAAGTCATCGCGGAAGAAGGAATCACGCATCGCGTCAAAGAGTGCGAACGGATTCGCGGTGTCGCGCTGCGACAGGCCTCGGCGTCCGGCAAAAGGAACCAATCCAAACATGTTCATCAACTCCTTAGCAGTTTTGCAGCGGGACGCTGTTTGGGATGCGGCCCGCGGTACATATTCTTTCGGTATGGAGGGCGGTTTTTGACCGCCTTCTGCTTATTATTATACAGCTAAAAGTCAAAAAGTCAATAAGTCAAAAAGAAAAATGTTGAAAAAGTTTTTCATAAGGCTATAATGAATGAGTAAAGTTTCATGATATTTAGCTGATACATTGGTAAGGAGAAATAAAATGGCAAAGAAGAAAATTCTATTCATCGGCTACCCGAAGTGTTCGACCTGCCAGAAGGCAGAGAAGTTTCTGCGTGCACACGGCTGCAGTGCACCGATGCGCGATATCAAGACGGAGCCGCCGACGCTCGAGGAGCTGCGTACATGGCACGCAAAGAGCGGCCTCCCGCTGAAGCGCTTCTTCAATACGAGCGGAATGCTCTATCGCGAACTCGGGCTCAAGGACAAACTGCCCGCGATGACGGAGGAGGAACAGTATGCGGTCCTCGCCTCTGACGGCATGCTCGTCAAACGTCCGCTGCTGATCACGAGCGACGGTGTGCGTACAGGCTTCCGTGAGAAGGAGTGGGCGGACTCCATATCACAGTGATCCTAAAGATTAAAGGATTAAACTCTTATGGACAAAACGTATAATAAAATGTAAAATAGATGAAAATCACCTTTTATGCGTTTTGAACGCACAATTGGGGAATGGAGGTTACAATGAACTTACGCGCAAAGATTATGATGCTTGTCGGCGTTCCGCTGATCTTCGTTTTCCTCATCCTGTTGGGAACGATTTATTGGAAGGCATCGGACAGCATCCAGGATGTCGCATCACGCGAGATGATTCAGATGGCGGAGGTGAACGCCGCCAATATCAATACGGCGCTTCAGGCGAAATCCCGCCAGCTCGAGACCGTGACGCGGGTGTGGGGGACAGAGAATGCGTCTTACGATGAGATGACGCTTGGTGCTCGTGAATTCGCAACCAAAACCTCGGATTTCTTTGTCGGGTTCCCCGATCAGCCGTTCATTGACGGCGCAGG
>ERZ772827.1775-NODE-1775-length-10818-cov-3.302146_pt1 | contig 10818 bp, 7 predicted proteins | sample MGYA00580850_ERZ772827 | MGnify/ENA primary metagenome ERZ772827 (study PRJEB29015, sample SAMEA2737950) | human oral metagenome | biome: human oral; feature: human-associated habitat; material: dental | place: China | collected 2145 ...
CGCCTGCGCCGCCTGCCCTGTCACCCGCCCCGTCCGTTGCGGAGACAAGCCCGCCCGACAGCGGCCGGCAAGAGTCCATAGACCCTTCCATGCTCACGCGCCGGATGTCGCGCCCGGCCGATGAGCCGGTGACGGTCGGCATGGTCGATGACAACGCCGACTTCGGCGCCTACCGCCAATACACCGCCCGCAGCCGGGTCGAACACAGCCCGCTGGATGTGAGCGAGCGCCACCTGCTGCAAGTGCGCGATGCGCAAGGCCGCCCCGTGCCCGATGCGGCCATCACCGTGCGCGCCGAAGGCGGCCAGGCCGCCGCCTGGCTGCGCACCGACAGCGCCGGCCGCGCCTGGCTGCACCCCAACTCCTTCGATCCGCAAGGCAGCGCACGCTACCGCGTGAGCGTGCAGCAGGAAGCGGCCTCATCCGGGCCGGGCGCCGGCCAGCCAGCCAGCGCCAGCGCCACCTTGCGGCGCGGCCAGAAAAGCGCGCTGGAAATCACCCTGCCCCAGGCCCGCCCGCCCGATGCGGCGCGGCTGGACTTGCTTTTCATGGTGGATGCCACCGGCTCCATGGACGACGAAATCGACAAGCTCAAACGCAGCCTGCACGACATCGTTCGCCAACTGGCGCAGCTGCCCTCGCAGCCCGATTTGTGCCTGGGCCTGGTGGCCTACCGCGACCAGGGCGATGACTTTTATGTGCGCGGCTGGGATTTCACCAACGACACGGACGCCTTCCAGCGCGTGCTGGAGCAATTGCAGGCCGGCGGCGGCAGCGACATGCCCGAGGCCATGAACGCCGCCTTGCACACCGCCGTGCAGCAAATGAGCTGGCGCGGCCCCGGCGTCAGCCGCATGCTCATCGCGCTGGCCGATGCGCCGCCGCACCTGGACACGGGCGAGCCGCCCTATCCCCCGCAACTGCTGGCCGCCGCCGGCAAGGGCATCAAGATTTTTGGCGTGGGCGCATCGGGCCTGAACGCGCAGGGCGAATTCATCCAGCGCCAGATGGCGCAATACACAGGCGGGCGCTTCATCTTCCTGACCTACGCGCGCGCCGGCGATGCGCAAAGCGGCCCGGGCCGCGAAACGGTGCACGACGTGCAGAACTACTCGGTGCAAACGCTGGATGCGCTCATCGTGCGCCTGGTTCGCGACGAGCTGGCCCACTGGCCGGACAGCCGGCGCGCCCCCGCCCGGCCCTGAACGGGCCTTCCGTTACATTTTTTCCTCCATCAGCACGAAAGGAGAAATCACATGCTGCCCACCCAACCGGCTCCCCTGGACGCCCCCTACACGCCCCCGCCGCCGCCCACCTGGTGGGAAAAAACGGTGGAATACGCCTTCATCCAGCAAGCCATCCGCAAATGGGGCATGGACTTTCTGGCCCCGCTGGATGCCGAGCGCGAAAAAGAAGGCGCGGCCCAATACGCCAGCGCCGACAAATGGCTGCTGATCGAATTTCGCAAGGCCAAGGCATCCGTTGAGCAAGAGCGCGCGCGGTTTTACGACTACGTCATCTCGCGCTCGGTCATCGAGGAAATGGAGCACGGCGGCGTGGTGCAGAGCCACTTTCACCGCGTGGTCTATGGCAAGAAAGACCCCGAAGGGCGCTTTTGCCTGGGCTCCATTCCCTACTGGAACACGCTCTACACCCAGAAAAACAGCAAGCCGGTGTTCCTGGACAACGGGGGCGATCTGAAAACCTTCGTCAATTACGTCGAAATCCTCATGCCCATGAAAAAGGCGAACATGGAGTCTTCGCCCTTTACCAGCGTGATCGGCTTCAACAGCCAGAACAAGGAGTGCTTTTGCATGACGCTGGATGACTTTTTCCGGCACGTGCGCCTGAGCACCTGAAGAACCACGCCCTTTTTCGGAGCTGGCCATGAAAAACGGCCGGGGCGCTTTTTGATTTACAAAAGCGCCCCGGCCGTTTTTTTGCGGGTGAGGGGGAAAAGGCTGCGGCAAACGCCCTTCAGCTCGGCAGCTTGCCCGGTTCGGTTTCGGGCGGCAAGCCCATGATCTGGGACACGCTGGCCGGCTCGGTCGGATTGCCCTCGCGGCTGCCGGATTCGGGCTTGTCGTTGTTGCTGCCACTGCGCGGCTGCACGGGCGGCTGCTTGCCCAACGATTCAGCCAGTTTGATGACGAACTCCTCCGGCATGGGCAGCTTGCTAACCGAACGGTGAATACTCAACAGGCGCAGCCCCACGCTTTTGAACACCTGGCTTTTGAACACCAGCTCGCGGCGATGCTGGCTTTCATCAATGTTGGCGCTGCGCAGGCGCACATCGAACAGATATTCCGGCTCGCCCTTGGCGTCGCAAACCACAAAGTCCACCACGTGCGCGGCCAGCTTCTCCAGCGCCAGCTGACGGTCTTCCGCGCTGCGCACGAGCACGAGCTGATCCAGACGGGGGCGAAACAGCACGGCGCGATCGGGAAAGGCCGTGCGCAGATACGTCAGCAGGGACATATGCGCGGGCGAAATGGCCTCGGCCACCGAGTAACGCACCTCGCCCACGGCAACAGGGGCCTTTTTCTGCTGGCCCAGATACCACCAGGCGCCCACGCAGGAGATCAACAAGGCCACAACCAATATCAGGAGCAATTCCATGTAACAAACCCTTCCAAAATGATGGACTACGTAAATTCACGATGATAAATGCGCGCCGATCACCGGCTGGCGCATGCCGTTTGTCGCGGCGAACGGGGAAAGGGGTTTTGTGAACTGGTTCACGCCCGCACTAGGGGCCGGGGGCGGGGGCGGGCGCTTCAGGCCGCCGGGTCGGCTGGTGCGTTCGTTTGCGGCTCAAACACGCGGGCGATGAGCGCGCCGCGTATGTCCTCGGCCACGGGAATGCGCACGCGCAAGGGGTTGCCAGAGGCCACTTCGATGGGTTGGCCTTCGCTGTCGTGCATGGTGGTCAGGCGCTGGGTGCGGTTGCCTGCGGGGTGGATGATTTCGATCAGATCGCCCACGGCAAAGCGGTTTTTGGTTTCCACTTCGGCCCAGCCGTTTTCCCAGTCGCGCACTTCGCCCACAAACTGGCTGCGCGTGGCCACCGAGTGGCCTGTTTCGTAGTTCTGATAGTTGTGGATGGGGCGGCGCTCCAGAAAGCCGCTGGTGTAGCCGCGATTGGCCAGGCCCTCCAGCTCGGTGATGAGCCGGGGGTCAAATGGCCGCCCGGCCACGGCGTCATCAATGGCGCGGCGATAGACCTGCGCGGTGCGCGCCACGTAATACAGACTCTTGGTGCGCCCTTCGATCTTGAGCGAGTCCACGCCTATGGCCACCAGGCGCTCGACCAGCTCCACGGCGCGCAAGTCCTTGCTGTTCATGATGTAAGTGCCGTGCTCGTCTTCCATGATGGGCATGAGCTGGCCGGGGCGGCCTTCTTCCTCGATCAGATAAACCTTGTCGGCCAGCGGATGGCGCGGCTGCCCGCCCGAGCAGGAAAGCGAGCCGCTGCCGCCTGCGGCCCGGGTCAGCTCGGATTCGGCGCGCTCTTGCTCGGCGGCGAAGTTGAAACCGCGCAGGCGCTCGCTCGTGGCCAGGGCCTCGCCCGTGTTGGGGTCGATGTCGGCCTCGTGCGTTTTGTAGTTCCAGCGGCAGGCGTTGGTGCAGGTGCCCTGATTGGGATCGCGCCGGTTGAAGTAGCCCGAGAGCAGGCAGCGGCCGGAATAGGCCATGCACAGCGCGCCGTGCACGAACACTTCCAGCTCCATGTCGGGGCATTCATTGCGGATTTGCTCCACTTCGCCCAGGCTCAACTCGCGCGAGAGGATGATGCGCTCCACCCCCACGCTCTGCCAGAACTTCACCGCCGCCCAGTTGGTCGTGTTGGCCTGCACCGAAAGGTGAATGGGCACATGCGGCCACTGCCCGCTGTCCATCTTCTGGCGCACCTGCATGATGAGGCCGGGGTCGGCCATGATGAGGGCGTCAGGGCGCAGCTCGATCACGGGCTGCAAGTCGCGCAAATAGGTGCGCACCTTGTCGTTGTGGGCGTAGAGGTTGCTGGTGACAAAGAGCTTTTTGCCGCGCGCATGCGCTTCGCTGATGCCCTGGCTGAGCTGCTCCAGCCTGAACTCGTTGTTGCGCGCGCGCAGCGAGTAGCGCGGCTGGCCCGCATAGATGGCATCGGCGCCGAAGTCAAAGGCGGCGCGCATTTTTTCCAGGCTGCCCGCAGGCAGCAGCAATTCAGGCTGTTTCATAAGGGGGGCGATTGTCGTTGCGCCAAAGAAAAACCGCCTGCAACAAGGCAGGCGGCGTGGGTGGGCGATGGGCGGCGGGCGGCGCTGCGAGCGCCATGCGCCAGGGCGCGCGGCGCTTACTGGCAGTCTCTTTGCATGATTTCGTTCAGTCGCTTGATTTCCTCGCCGCGCTGCTCGGGCGTGAGAAAGCGCTGCTCGCCCTGAGCGTTGGTGGTCATCATGCGGCGGCCCGAGTCCAGCGACGCCTTGGCCGAGATGGCGCGGCGGCAGTTTTCGGCCCTGGCCTGGGCCAGTCGCTGCTCCTCGGCCTGTTTTTCGGCTTCCTTCTGGGCCTCGGCCTGTTTCTTTTTCTCCAGCAGGGCCTTGTCCTCGGCCGATGGGGCAGCCGGCGCAGCGGGTGCGGCAGATGCGGCCTCGGCAGCGTCCTGCCCGTCGGCTGCCGCTTCGGGCTGGGCCGCAGGGGCGGGCGCGGGTGAGGCCGGGCGCGGGCCGGGTTGCTTGAGGATGTTTTTCTGCGGCGTGCCGGGCGGCGGCGGCTGATCGCTGAACACGCGGCGGCCATTGGCATCCACCCACTGATATTGGGCGTGCGCGGCCAGGCAGGCGCTCAGGGCAATCAAGGTCAAAAGGGCGCGGACGGTCTGTTTCATGCGGGCCGGAAAAGAAATGGAAAAAGGGGAAAAAGGGAAAAACGGGCGGCTATTTTCGCCCCGATTTTTTGCCCCTCCGCCCACCATCGGGGCCTCTGATGTGTGCGTTATTGCACGCTTACAATCCGTTTTTTGCGGAGTTTCACCCATGCGCCTACTCGGTAATGCGCTCACTTTTGACGACGTTTTGCTCGTCCCGGCCTTCTCGCAAGTCCTGCCCAAGGACGCCAATCTCTCCACCCGCCTCACACGCAACATCCAACTGAACCTGCCCCTGGTCTCGGCCGCCATGGACACCGTGACCGAAGCGCGTCTGGCCATCGCCATGGCGCAAGAAGGCGGCATCGGCATCGTGCACAAAAACCTCACCGCGCAAGAGCAGGCCGCGCAAGTGGCCAAGGTCAAGCGCCACGAAAGCGGCGTGCTGCGCGATCCCGTCGTCATCACGCCCGAGCACACGGTGCGGCAGGTGATGGCGCTGTCCGACGAGCTGGATGTCAGCGGCTTTCCCGTCGTTGATCACGGCAAGGTCGTCGGCATCGTCACCGGGCGCGATCTGCGCTTTGAAACCCGCTACGACGCCCCCGTGCGCGACATCATGACCCCGCGCGAGCGCCTCATCACCGTGCGCGAAGGCACCACGCTCGAAGAAGCCAAGGCCCTGCTCAACAAGCACCGCCTGGAGCGCCTGCTCGTCATCGACGAGGCCGACCGCCTCAAGGGCCTCATCACCGTCAAGGACATCACCAAGCAAACCACCTTCCCCAACGCCGCGCGCGACTCGTCCGGCCGCCTGCGCGTGGGCGCGGCCGTTGGCGTGGGCGCAGGCACCGAAGAGCGCGTCGAAGCCCTGGTCAAGGCCGGCGTCGATGTCATCGTGGTCGATACCGCCCACGGCCACAGCCAGGGCGTCATCGAACGCGTGCGCTGGGTCAAGCAAAACTACCCGCAAGTCGATGTCATCGGCGGCAACATCGCCACCGCCGCCGCCGCCCGCGCCCTGGCCGATGCCGGCGCAGACGGCGTGAAAGTGGGCATAGGCCCCGGCAGCATCTGCACCACCCGCGTCGTCGCCGGCGTGGGCGTGCCCCAGATCACCGCCATCGACAACGTCGCCACCGCCCTGGCCGGCTCCGGCGTGCCCCTCATTGCCGATGGCGGCGTGCGCTACAGCGGAGACATCGCCAAGGCCATCGCCGCAGGCGCCAGCACCGTCATGATGGGCGGCGTCTTCGCCGGCACCGAAGAAGCCCCCGGCGAAATCGTGCTCTACCAGGGCCGCAGCTACAAAAGCTATCGCGGCATGGGCAGCATAGGCGCCATGCAGCAAGGCAGCGCCGACCGCTACTTCCAGGAAAGCAGCACCGGCAACCCCAACGCCGACAAGCTCGTGCCCGAAGGCATCGAAGGCCGCGTACCCTACAAAGGCAGCGTCGTGGCCATCATCTTCCAGATGGCCGGCGGCCTGCGCGCCAGCATGGGCTACTGCGGCTGCGCCAGCATCGAGGAAATGCGCGAAAAGGCCGAATTCGTGCAAATCACCTCCGCCGGCATCCGCGAATCGCACGTGCACGACGTGCAAATCACCAAGGAAGCCCCCAATTACCGGGCCGGATAAGGCCCGCCCCCCGGGCGGCCGTGCGCTCGCCGCGCCTGGCGCAGCGCGCGCCGCCGCCCTCCCCCGCGCGCCCATGCCCGAAACAAGCTGCGGCATGGGCCGCTTTTTTTATTCACTCACCATCCAAAACCCCCGTATGAGCAAAAACCACCCCGGCTCCATCGTTCGCATAGGCGTTTTCTACGACGGCACCTTCTTCTGGCGCATCAGCAACTACTACAAACACCGCCACGAACGCGACAGCTACCTGTCCATAGACGGCCTGCACGAATACATCTGCGCCCGCGTGGCCGATCTGGAAACCGGCAGCGACACGCGCCTGTGCCGCATCACCGAAGCGCACTTCTTCCGGGGGCGCTTCTCGCTCAAATCCGTACAGGCCATGAAAGACCCGGCCAAGCAACTGGAAGTCGATCGCTTCCAGGACCAAATCCTCATGCACGCCGGCATCACCCCCCACTACCACCCCATGAACGAGGCGCTGGACCCGCCCGAGGAAAAAGGCATAGACGTGTGGATGGCGCTGGAAGCCTACGACCTGGCCCTGCACAAAAACCTGGACGTCGTGGTCATCGTCTCGGGCGACTCCGACTTCGTGCCCCTGGTGCGCAAACTCAGCGCCCTGGGCACGCGCACCCTGATCCTGGGCGTCAACCTCGAAGGCGTGGCCAAAACCTCGCAAAAACTCATGGACGAAGCCCCCTACACCCTGATGCTCTCGGAAGACATCGACGAAGACATAGACCCCCGCATCGACGACCTTTTCCACTAAGCGCCCTGCCCCGTTCCGCCCCAATCCAGCGCCCGGAACGGGCAAGTTATCCACAGATTTTTCCTGATTTGATAGCGCGCTTCGCAGCATCCACGGGCGCTGCGGGCGATTTGCCTGTTTTTTAAACAAATTAAGGCAATCAACTGTTTCGGAAAATCAGACGGCGGGGCATGGGCCGCAGATGCGCTGCCGGATTCAGACCGAGCGCGATTTGTGAAGGGCAAGGCAGCGGCAGGGCCAAAAACCCCGGAAGGCATGGGCCAGGAAATCGCCTCGCATCGACGCTCTCTTTCACCCAGCGCCCTGCCCTGTCCCGCCTCAATCCAGCGCCCGGAGCGGGCCAACTTATCCACAGATTTTTCCTGATTTGATAGCGCCCTACGCAGCATCCACGGGCGCTGCGGCGGGTTTGCCTATTCGGCAAGCAAAATCAGCTTACGGAATGCAAGACGCGAAAACGCGGCCATCGCCTCGTTCCATCGCCATCCCGCGCCACGCCGGGTGTTTCCCCGCTTTCACTCCATCCCCCGCATCCCGGCTGCCGCGCGCTGCGGGCGCATGTCCGCTTTACAGGCCGGGAGTGAGGCCGGGTTTGCAGCGCCGCTTCAAGGCCGCAAAAGCTGCGTCAGTCTCGGCCACTTATCCACAGATTTTTCCTGTTTTGATAGCGCCCTGCGCAGTGTTTACGGGCGCTGCGGGTGGTTTGCCTGATTTTTCAGCGAAATTTTGTATCCAGATTTCACATGCGAGACGGCGGCGCGCCGTTTGAAAACCGGAAAGTCGGAAATCGGAGAGTCGGGGGCGGGAAGGTTGCGGGGCAATCCGGCTTGCCTGCGCTGAATGGGCTGTTGCGCATTGAGCCGCTTTCATGCGGGTTTCATGCGGGTTTCGGGCCGCCCGAGGGGCCGACTTATCCACAGATTTTTCCTGTTTTGATAGCGCGCTGCGCAGCATGGACGGGCGCTGCAGCGGGTTTGCCTGTTTTTTGAACAAATTGAGGTAATCAACTGTTTCAGAAAGCCGGATGACGGGGATGCGCAGGCGGCGGGCGCAAAAAAGCCCGTTTGCCGGGGGCGGCGAAACGGGCGGAGGGGACCGCCGGTTTCGGCGGCCGGGGGCGGCAGCAGGCCGTCAGAAGTCGATGCTGGCGCTCAGGCTGAAGCTGCGGGGGGCGGCGGCGACGAGGTAGCCGTTGCCGGGGTAGCCGCCGACGGAGGCCCAGTGGCGGCGGTTGGTGAGGTTGTCGGCGCGCAGGCGCAGGGTGAGCATGTGGCCGCCGGCTTCCATGATGTAGCGCACGCCGGCGTCCAGACGCGTCCAGCCGGGGGCGCGCAGGGTGTTGGCAGCGTTGGCGTAGGTGGCGCCGGTGTGAATCAGGCGGCCTTCGATGGCCAGGCCGCTGATGCCGGGCACGTCCCAGTCTGCGCCGAGGTTGGCTTGCAGGCGGGGCACGCCGATGACGCGCTTGCCGTCGGTGCTGGCGCTGCCGGTGGTTTGCTGTTTGGCGTCGAGCCAGGCTGCGCCGCCGAGCAGGCGCAGGCCGCGCACGGGTTGGCCGTAGACGGTCAGCTCCAGGCCCTGGTGGCGGTTGCGGCCCTGCGCGGTGAAGACGTTGTCGGCGGTGAGCAGCGAGCGTGGCTGGCTGGTGGAAAACAGCGCGGCGCTCATGCCCAGGCCGCCTTGTTCGTATTTGAGGCCGATTTCCTTTTGTTTGGAGACGTAGGGCGGCAGCATTTGGCCGGCGTTGCGCGCAGTGCGGGGGGCGGTTTGGCCCTGGCTGAGTCCTTCGATGTAGTTGGCATAGACGGACAGGCCGGGGGTGACTTTGTAGAGCGCGCCGAGTACGGGGCTGGTGCGGCTGTGTTTGTAGTCGCTGGTGAGGCGCGCGGTGGTGTAGGCGAAGTCCTGCACGTGCAGTTTCTGGTGGCGCAGGCCGAGGGTGATGCGCAGGCGCTCGTCCAGCAGGGAGAGGGTGTCGCCCACGGCGATGCTGGCCAGGCGCACGCGGCCGGTCAGGCGCGGGTCGCTCATGACACCGCCGCTGTAGGCGCTGGCGCTGAGGGCGGGCAGGGGGTGGGCGCTGGGGCGGTAGAGGTTGGTGGCCAGGGTGTTGCCGTAGTCCATGCGGTAGGCGTTGTCGCGGCGGCCGCTGTAGGCGCTGGCGCTGGCAACCCATTCGTGGCCGATGCCGCCGGTGCGCAGCTTGCCGCGCAGGCCCAGCTCGCCGGTGCCGATGCGGTCTTCGCGGGCGTTGTCAAAGCGATAGACGGTGCCTGCGCCGGTGGCAGCGTTGGTGACGGTGAGGTTGGCCAGGGAGTTGGCTTCGTCGCCGCTGCGGTAGCCGGCGGCGGCCCAGGCGGTGAGGCTCTCGCCAAAGTCGTGCTCGGCGCGCAGGGTGCCGAAGGTGTCGCGTTCGTTGGAGTAGGTCCAGGGCTGGGCGAAGTTGTGTTTGCCTTCGGGCGCAGGCGGCACGTGGGTGACGCCGGCGGCCAGGGTGACGTTGGTGCGGGTGCGCTTGAGGCGGTTGTCCTGCCAGCCGATGTCGGCCGACAGGCGGGTGCGGCTGCTGCGCCAGTCCAGCCCCAGCATGGCCAGGCCGAGTTCGGCTTTTTCGTCGTCGATGGCGGTGCCGCCCTGGCGGCGGGCCAGATTCAGGCGGATGCCGGTGGATTGGTCGGGGCCGAAGCGCCGGGCCACGTCCAGCGCCAGGCGGCCTTCGCCGCCGCTGGCCGCGCGCGCTTCCAGGCGGGTGAGGGGCTGGTTGGGGGCGCGCTTGGGCAGCAGGTTGACGGTACCACCCAGGCCCGTGCCACTGGGGGTGATACCGGTCAGGAAGGCGCTGGCACCGCGCAGCACTTCGACGCGCTCGAACAGGTCGGAGGCGATGTACTGGCGGGGCAGCAGGCCGTAGAGACCGTTGAAGGCAATGTCATCCGAGTACAGCAGGAAGCCGCGCACGAAGTAGCTTTCCTGGAAGTTGCCGAAGCCACGGGCCGTACGGATGGACGGATCGTTGAGCAGCACGTCGGCCACGCTCTGGGCCTGCTGGTCCTTGATCAGCTGGTTGGTGTAGGCCGTGACCGAGAACGGCACGTCCATCTGGTCACGGGTGCCCAGAATGCCCACGCGGCCACCACGGGCCACCTGGCCACCGGCCAGGAGTTTGGACAGGCCGGCTGCCGAGGCGTCGGCGCTGGCGTTGACGGTGACGGTTTCCAGGACTTCGGCATCGGCCACTTCCTGGGCATGCAGCAGGGGGGCGCCAAGCGCCAGCGCCACGGCCGCAGCAACCTGCAGCGGGCGGAAACCGGGACGGGCAGCCGCAGCTGCCCCAGAGGTCGTGTGCTTCATGGATGGGAGGAGATTGAAAACAGTAAAAAGACTGCTGCGCAATATGAGGATGCGACGGCAGGAGGTCGGGAGGTCGTCCGCAGGGAGAATGCCTGATGCCTCCGCCAGGGAAGTTCCGCCAGGTACCACAGGACCTTGGCAGGGTTTCTCCAGCGTATCTGCGGGCCTGTTTCAGGGGCATCCGCAATCGGAGGCATCCGCGAGATA
>ERZ772827.1776-NODE-1776-length-10813-cov-4.862056_pt1 | contig 10813 bp, 2 predicted proteins | sample MGYA00580850_ERZ772827 | MGnify/ENA primary metagenome ERZ772827 (study PRJEB29015, sample SAMEA2737950) | human oral metagenome | biome: human oral; feature: human-associated habitat; material: dental | place: China | collected 2145 ...
TAAAAGCACATAGTCGATATGCTAATAGATATAACAACATTGCACAGAAAGTCTTAAACTTTAAATCACCGAACCAAGTTGTAACAGAGTACTTTATGAATCAAAAGGCATAGGTATTTGTCACAAATGTTTGATTACTCTAAATTAATTGTGAAAACAAGATGAAAAAAGTATTGATTTCGATAAAAAATAATGGTAGTATGAACCTGATTATCATTAGTGTATGTTATAAATGTATAATTAAAAGTTTTTAGTGTGTTTCAAATTATTATGTTGTTAAAATAGGAGTGATGTAATGAATCGAGTCTATAAGGTCGTGTATAATCGCACAAAAGGTCAATATGAAGTAGTGTCAGAATTAGCAAAAAATGGGGGTAAGGCAAATGGCAACCCTCTATTAAAGTCTATTTCGACTTCAGCTAAAGGCTTAAGCAGAGCGTTGTTGGTAGGTATGTTCCTCATGGGAGGAATCTGCGGTGTGCAGGCGGAAACGATTAATGACGGTGATAAAATTGTTGCTGGTCCTAATATTTCTGTAACTAAGGATGCGACAACTAATACGATTACCGTTGCTGCGACAGGTGTTGCTACTACCGCTGAAATGGCAACAGCTACAACAAATATTACCCAAAATAAGACAGATATTGGGACTAATAAAGCAGCAATCGAAACGAATAAGACAGCTATTGCTGCAAATAAAACTGCGACTGAAACCAATAAGACAGAAATCGCTAAAAACAAGGCGGCTATAGATACTAATAAAAATACCATTGCAGCTAATACTGGTTCTATTAATACTAATAAGACCAATATTCAAGCAAATACTAATGCTATCAATACAAATAAGACTGCGACTGAAACTAATAAGACAGAAATTGGTAAAAACAAGGCAGCGATAGATACTAATAAGAATGCCATTGCAGCTAATACCGGTTCTATTAATACTAATAAGACCAATATTCAAGCAAATACTAATGCTATCAATACAAATAAGACTGCAATTGGAACCAATAAGACAAATATCGATAAAAATAAAGTCGCCATTGATAAATTGGAAGACCTCAACACTAAATTGGGTTTAGATCCAACTAAACCGGGCATGAAATATTTCAGAGCCAAATCTACAGGTGATGATGCACAGGCACTAGGTGATGATGCAATTGCTGTAGGTGTTAAGTCTTATGCGGGTGCTCAGGATTCATTAGCTATCGGTAATGATGCTCGAGCTTCCGGTACTGCTAGCAGAAGTGTTGCTATAGGTAATAATGCAACTAGCGGGTCCTTTGCGGGCATGACAGCTGATGGCAACAGCTCCGTTGTCGTTCTTGGCGGTGGGCAGTCCAGCGTATCCATTGGTGATAAAGCCAATGCACGTGGCAATACTTCTATCGCTATGGGTAAAAGGGCCACAGTTTACAATGATGGTGCTAATACTCAACTTGTGAGCAATAGCATGGCAATCGGCACCGATGCTAAAACTATTGCATCAAACAATGCCATAGCTATCGGTAACACTACTACTGTTGAAAAGAACAGCAATAGTGCGATTGCTATCGGTGATGGGACAAAAGTTAAAAGTGAAGCCGGTGTTGCTATCGGTAAGGAGACCGTTGCGTCCGGACAAGACAGCTTATCTCTCGGTACGGAAGCGAAAGCTGGCGATGTAGGCGCAGTTGCGATGGGTAAAAAAGCTTCGGCAGGTCAAGCAGATTCCGTTGCCATTGGTACTGAAGCACTAGCTAATGCAGTTGCAGGTATCGCTATTGGTAATAAGGCTGAATCTACCGCTATAGGCTCTGTTGTTGTCGGTAATAATGCCGGTAAAGGTATGGTTGGTGACTTGTTGGGGGCTAAAGGTTCTCATGTTGTCATCGGTGACAATGCCGGTCATGATATAGATGGTCAACAAAACATCGCTATCGGTTACAAAACTGGCAAAGCCGTTAAAAGTGATCATAATGTGGCTATCGGTTCCGAAGCCGGTACAAATATAGGTTCTACCGGTAATACATCAGAAGGCAAAAACGTATCCATCGGTTATCATGCTAATAAAAATAATGCACCTGTATCTAGAATTCAATCTACTGCTATTGGTAGTGAAACTATAGCGGCTGATGATGCAGTAGCTATCGGCTATCAAGCTAGTGCTAATGATAATGGCGCTACCGCAATCGGTTTTAACGCAAGAGCAACAGGTGCTGCCAGTGTTGCAATCGGTCAAGGTGCTCGCTCTGAAGATGGCAATATCGCTCTTGGGAATAGTTCAGTAGCGACCGCTGCTATGAATACGGGTACCGGATATTTAACCGGTCAAGCAAAACCAAGAAATGTGGTTTCTGTAGGTGACACCGGTGCATTGCGTCGTATCGTAAATGTAGCCGATGGTTCTGCGGATCAAGATGCAGTTACAGTAGCACAATTGAAAAGATCCATTGATGATACAGTGGCTCGTGTAACGAATGCCGGAGCTGGTGGTGTCGGCAATACCGGGATATTCTACGATACCGTAACCACAGGCCCTGCCGATAATAGCATTACTCTTCGCAACACGAGCGGTAAAGGTACTATTGTCCGCAATGTGGCACCAGGTGTATTAGATACCGATGCTACTAACGTAAAACAAGTTAAAGAATTGGTAGATACTTCAAAAACGCATTATTACTCTGTAAAATCATCGAATAATAATAACTTTAACAATGATTTGGCTTCCGGTGTAGATTCCATGGCTGCTGGTGTGAGTATTAAGGCATTAGGCGAACGAAGCGTTGCTATTGGTAATAACAATGAAGCTCAAAGTACGGGCAGTATCACTCTTGGTGTAGGATATTCTGACGGCAATGCTGCAAATGGTCTAAAACAAACACTTGCCGTTACCGGTTATGAATACAACATGGCTATCGGTGCCGGTGCTCAATCCGCAGGTAATAGTTCTATTGCTATGGGTACACTGGCTACATCATCCATTAAAAACAAAGGCGATGCGGTAGATAAAGCGATTGCCATCGGTTATTCCGCAGGCGTATCCGACAGCAAGGCGATTGCTATCGGTAGCGATGCTAAAAGTAATAGTAAGAGTGCGAGTGCATTAGGTGATACAGCACAAGCTTTAGCTAATGATGCTCTTGCTATCGGTACACAAGCACAAGCATCCGGAAGTACATCCGCTGCAATTGGTGCAAGAAGTGCCGTATCCGGTGCCAATACATATGTGGTAGGTAGTGATAACAGCAACAATCCGGCAGGGACTGGAGCTACTATTACAGCTACTAATTCCGGTGTATTCGGTAATCAAAACCGTTTAGAAGGTAATAAGAATAGACTTGTCGGTAATAGTAATACCGTTAAATTGGAATCCATGGCGTTATTGACAACACCTAAGAAAATCGAAGATGTGATGATCACCGGTAATGATAATACTGTTTCCGGTGATCCTGATGCGTCTACTCAAGGCGATGCAGGCAATATCCTCGGTATTTCTGTAACAGGTTCCAAGAATACTATTCAAGCCAAAAACAGTGGCAACAAAGATCTTAAAAATATCGGTATTGTAGGTAATAACAATACCATCGACACATCCAATACAGCACGTAATCTCTCCGATACTCAAATATTGGGTAGCGATGTGACGGCAACATTGGGTAATTCCGTATACTTAGGTAGTAAATCCGCTTATGTAGTAGCCGGTGCCAGTACAAAAGGCATGGATGCATACACAGGTAACGGTACCTATAACTATGCAGGCGGTACACCTGCAGGCGTAGTCACTGTCGGCTCCGTAGGCAAGGAAAGACGAATTCAAAATGTAGCAGCTGGTTTGGTAAGTACCACCAGTACAGATGCTATCAATGGTAGCCAATTGTATAACCATACATTACCATTGCGCTTTGGCTCCGACAATTCTACAATCGGTGCTACCGCGGCGGCTGACAATAATGTGATACACCGTGGTTCCAATCAAGCTATGTCTATCCTTGGTGGTGCGAACGGAAATAATTTAACTGATAATAATATTGGTGTCGTTACAGAAGCCACAAATAATAAGATGACCGTAAAATTGGCGAAGGATCTTAATGGTCTTAATACCGTGAATGCTAATACGGTTAAAACTGGCGATACTACGATGACAACGAATGGTGTGACTATCAACAACGGTCCTAAGATCGTTAAGACCGGCATCGACGCAGGCGGTAAGAAGATTACTAATGTAGCTAATGGTACTGATAACAGTGATGCAGTTAACTTCGGTCAATTAAAATCTCAAAGCGATGCATTGACTGCCAAAGGTTTCGGTATCAAAGCGGAAGACGGCAACAAGGTTCATAAAGCTCTTGGTGAAGATGTTGACGTAATCGGCGATGGCAAAAATATCTCTACAAAGGTAGACGGCACATCCGTTCGTGTCGCTATGAAAGACGATATTACCGTGACTAGCGTAACAGCTCAAGATGGAAATGGTAACAAAACCGTTACTAATGCAAACGGTGTAACGACTGAAGATAATGCTGGAAACAAGACCGTTGTTAATAAAGACGGTATTACCATCAATAAGGTAGACCCAACAGGTAATAAGACCGTATCTTTAACAGGTGATGGTCTAAATAATGGCGGTAACCAAATTAAGAATGTAGCTAAGGGTACAGATTTAACAGATGCTGTCAACCTTGCTCAATTACGTGACGAAATCGGTTCCAATGCGACTAAACTTGTGGACGGTAAAAACACAACCGTTGAAGGCGACGGTTCCGCTAATAATCCGTATAAAGTCAATGTAAGCGACGACTTAGTGCTTGGTAAGAAGGGTGCTGACGGCAAAGACGGCTCTATCGGCGTTAACGGTAAAGACGGCTCCGCTGTAGTGATCAACGGCAAAGACGGCTCCATCGGATTGAACGGCAAGGACGGTGCTAACGGCATCTCCATCAAGGGTGGCGAGGGCAAAGCTGGTGTTGACGGCACTAGCATCACACGCCTCGTTGTGGAAGAAAAGAATGGTACTAAACATGACGTAGCTACATTGGATGACGGCATGAAGTACGGTGGTGACACAGGAAATGTCATCAATAAGAAACTTAATGAACAAGTAAACGTAGTTGGTGGCATTACGGATGAAGGTAAATTGACTACCGATGACAATATCGGTGTTGTATCTGACGGTACTAACAATCTGAAAGTACGGTTAGCTAAAAAACTTACCGGCTTAGAATCCGTTACGACCGGTGATACGACTATAGATACCAATGGTATTACCATCAATAACGGTCCTTCTATGACGACAAATGGTATCAATGCTAACAGCACAAGAATCCAAAATGTTGCCAATGGCACCAGCGATACTGATGCAGTAAATCTTGGTCAATTAAAATCTCAAAGCGATGCATTGACTGCCAAAGGTTTCGGTATCAAAGCGGAAGACGGCAACAAGGTTCATAAAGCTCTTGGTGAAGATGTTGACGTAATCGGCGATGGCAAAAATATCTCTACAAAGGTAGACGGCACATCCGTTCGTGTCGCTATGAAAGACGATATTACCGTGACTAGCGTAACAGCTCAAGATGGTAATGGTAACAAAACCGTTACTAATGCAAACGGTGTAACGACTGAAGATAATGCAGGCAACAAGACCGTTGTTAATAAAGACGGTATTACCATCAATAAAGCAGACCCAACAGGTAATAAGACCGTATCCTTAACAGGTGATGGCCTAAATAATGGGGGCAATAAGATTACCAATGTAGCTGACGGTGTTGATGATAAAGATGCAGTTAATAAATCTCAATTGGATAAAGCGACTGCAGCTGCGACTACTACCGTAAGTGCCGGCAATAATATTACTGTTACAAAAACTACAAATCAAAATGGTTCCACGAACTATGAAGTTGCTCTTAAAGATCAAGTGACATTGGGTTCAGATCCTACGAAACAAATCGCGCTTGATGGTACTACAGGCACGATTAAGGCCGGTAATAAGGTAACAATCGATGGCAATAAAGGTAATATTACTGCAGGTAAAGTGGCAATCGATGGTGAAAAGGGTATCATTAAGGCCGGAGATAAGGTAACAATTGACGGTAAAGACGGTAAGATTGATGCAGGTAAAATCGCTGTGGACGGTAAAGACGGCTATGTTACCGGATTGGAAAATAAAACATTTGATCCTGCTAATATCGTTAGCGGCCGAGCTGCCACGGAAGATCAATTAAAAGCATCTCATGACTCTTTAAATCAAAAGATTACCAATATGGGTGATGAAATCACGAAGAAAGGCATGGATTTTGCAGGTAATACAGGCGAGTTCCACCGTGATTTAGGTCAAAAGGTTACTATTAAAGGCGAAGGTACCGAAGCGGATGATAAATATTCCGGTGAAAATATCAAAACCGTAGCTGATCAAGCGGGTAACATCACCATCAAGATGGCGAAGAACATCAAAACCGATAGCGTAACTACTGATAAGGTGAAGGTCGGTAAAGATGGTCAAGATGGTGTTTCCATTACAGGTCCTAACGGTGCTGACGGTACAAATGGAAAGGTAGGCATTTCCGGTAAAGACGGTAAAGATGCTGTATCTATATCCGGTAAAAACGGCATTGGTCATATCGGATTAAACGGTAAAGATGGACGCAGTGCTGATATCACCGTTGAAAAAGGCGATCCTAACCTTGATGATAAAGAAATCACTCGCATCAAGTATAAAGATGAAGATGGTACGATTCATCAAGTGGCAACCAAAGACGACGGCATGAAATATGGTGGTGACAGCGGTAACGTTATCAAGAAGAAGCTTAACACTCAAGTCAATGTTAAGGGTGGCATTTCCGATAAAAGTAAATTAGTGGATGAGGCTAATATCGGTGTTGTTTCCGATGGCACAGATACCTTGAAATTGCGCTTGGCAAAAGACTTGCAAGGTCTTAACACTGTAAATGCTAATACAGTCAATGCTACAAACGTTAATGCGACAACAGTAAAAACAGGTGACAGCAGCTTAACTAACAACGGTTTGACTATCGAAAACGGTACAGCCGGCAAGCCTGTTTCTGTTACTAAAGACGGTTTAGACAACGGTGGCAACAAGATTGTAAACGTAGCACCTGGCGAAGTTTCCGCAAACAGCACAGATGCTGTAAACGGCAGCCAATTATATGGTTTAAGTGGTCGCGTTTCTAAATTAGGTACACAAATTAACCGTGTAGGCGCTAGTGCCGCTGCGTTAGCCGGTTTACATCCGCTAGACTTCGATCCTGATGATAAATGGGATTTCGCGGCTTCCTATGGTAATTACAAAGGCACAAATGCCGTTGCTATTGGTGCATACTATCGTCCTAATGAAGACACTATGGTCAGCGTAGGCGGTTCTTTCAGTGGCGGCGAAAACATGCTTAACGTAGGGGTAAGCTGGAAATTTAGTCAAAATAATACGGTATCTCGTTCACGCGTTTCCGTAGCAAAAGACGTGTTGGGCTTGAAACAACAAGTAGAAATGTTGACTAAGAAATTAGAAGCTTATGAATCCGGTCAAGCTCCGGTTCCTGGAAACGGCTCTCGTCATGCCATGGTATTCCCTGATGTTCCTGAAAATCACTGGGCATATCAATATGTTAAGACATTGGGAGAACGTGGATACTTACAAGGTTATCCTGATGGAGAATTCAAAGGCGATCGTACGTTAACACGTTATGAATATGCGGCTATTATCTATAGAGCATTACAAAATGGTGCACCTGCAGATGGAAATATGGCGCGTTCTGTTGATGAATTCGGCTCCGAACTCGAATCTATTAGAAATATCGATAGATTCCGTGTGGATCGTGTGTCCGGCGGCGATAATGATCGCAATAAGGTAGAACGTGTTCGCATCAACGATAAAGACGATGTTGACCAAAACGACTACAGAGATAACTATGGATCTCGCATTGAAAAAACAAAATAATCGATGTATCATAGCATATTATTAGGGAAATGAAATACTATTTCTCACTAAGAAAAAGGAAATGACATAGCATTTCTCACTAAAAAAGAGATGGCTGATCAAAGGAGATTGGCCATCTCTTTTTGTATTCATATGGAAAGTTTATGAAGTAAAATTAATAAATGGATATATGTTATATTAGACGTTTTGTCCTCTTTGTTAAAACGGTTTAGCCTATATTTATGAGGTTTTGCAACGAGTTATGTAAAACGTTTACAGATTTTTTCAATGTGCTATAATATTCATGTAATTATCATGATTTTGTGATAAAAGTTTCGCCGATGGAGACGAAGTTAATGTTTATGAAATGGGGATTGAACGATATGAACAAACGGAAACGTTTATTAACACTGTTGATTAACGGTGTATTAATGTCTAGTCTTTGCATTGCCTACGCGGCACCTGATAATAATCCGGGTTCTGGTAACGGTGTGGCTATTGGTACAGGTAGTAATGCACCAAAAGCGGAAAACGTGGCTATTGGTAAGGGTGCCCTTATTAAGTATTCCAATGGTGCGAGTGATGCTACAGGTGATGTTGCTGTAGGTAATGGTGCTTATATCGACAATTATGCCAGCCAAGGCGGTAGTGTTGCCATCGGTAAAAATGCAAAAATTGAAAACATGACAGGTGTCGTAGAAAAAAGCTTTGCTCTAGGTCAAACGACTTACAGCGGAAGTCCGTTCTCTTCTGTTAGAATCCCTGCAGACCCTACGAAAGTTGTGGGCAGTGTTGCTATCGGTGATAATACATTTGCGCGCACCGGCAGTACCATGATCGGTTCTCATAATTACAAAGGTAAGTTGGGTGATATCGATGTAGATAGTGCTATGACTAAAACCTATGCTCTTAATGCATATGCTACAACCATCGGTGCTAACAGCTTCAGTAATGGTGCTTTCACTACGAATACAGGTGTGTATAACATCATGTCCAGTGAATATACCGGTGGATTTTTTTCAAACCCGATCAAAAACTTTGGAGCTACGATTACCGGTTCATTAAACAGCATTGAATCGCAAACCGCTAATAACCGGTATGCAGGTATTGCGAACAGTATCGTAGGTACAGCGAATAGAACATTTAATTCCAACGGTTCCATCGTAATGGGTGCCGGCAATGAGATTACAAATTCCATTACTACCATTTCGGCTCCAAGTGACGGTGGTAATTCTGCTAAGGCATTAGCTGATAGTTTGCGTGGCGCTATTAAAAACTCTAAGAGTGGCGGTGCTACCATGGCTCTCGGTGGTGGTAATAAGGCCGACTATACATTGCGCACATCCATAATCGGTGTCAACAACACGATCACGGGTGCTAAGGGTGATGAAAGCACCAATAACCTTTCCATGGGTGTTGATAATACAGCGGATAAGGTTAAAAATACAACCGTAATCGGTACGGAAAATAATATAACTAACTCTACAGGGACGCTCGTTCTTGGCGATAAACGTACCGTGACGGACGCTAACCATGCGGTTATCATGGGCTCCAGCGATAACGGCACAACGATGAAGGTCGATGATGCCGTAGCCGTAGGCCATAATACAGATGTTTCCGTAGCAGGTGGTGCCGCTATCGCTAGTGAAGCAAAGGCCGGCGTTGATAAAGGTGAAGTTGGATATGATCCAAGTACAAAGGCTGCATCCACTGAAACGAACGCTACATGGAAATCGACGCGTGCTGCAGTATCTGTCGGCGATGTGGACAATGGTGTGACTAGACAAATTACGTCTGTAGCAGCCGGTTCAAAAGATACAGATGCTGTTAACGTGGCACAACTTAAACAATTACAAAACCAAGTAAATTCTGTTGGTTCAACAACTGTTAGCGCAGGTAATCACATCAAAGTAGATGCTACGACAAACGGCAATGTTAAGGACTACAAGGTTAGCTTGGCTGATGATATTACTAATCAAATCAACAATAACACAACGAATATCACGAACATTCAAGGTGATGTTAATAACATTAAACAAGATGTAACTAACATTCAAAATAATATTACAAATATCGGTCAAAATATTTCTCGTTTCGACAGAAAAATCAATCGAGGTGTAGCAGGTGCTGCCGCTCTTGCCGCTTTACATCCATTGGATTTCGATCCTGATGCAAAATGGGATTTCGCAGCCGGTTATGGTCATTTCCACGATGGTAATGCCGCTGCATTGGGTGCTTTCTATCGCCCTAATGAGGATGTACAACTCAGCATCGGCTCCACATTGGGTAATGGTGAAACCGTTGTTAATGCCGGTCTTTCCGTGAAAGTCGGCGCTCATAGCAATGTATCCCGTTCCCGCGTAGCTGTTGGCAAGGAAGTGTTGGAACTTAAGAAAACCGTAGCCGTACAAAATGCACAAATTCAAAAATTGACTGCCATCATCAATAGCTTGGCAGGCATGAATATGAAGGCGGATCGCACAACATTGTTCCCGGATGTACCTAGCAATCACTGGGCTTATGATGCAGTATATGCACTTTCTGAACGTGGATTGGTAGAAGGGTATCCTGACGGTACATTCGGCGGAGACCGCATGATGACTCGTTATGAATTCGCTCAAATCGTATACCGTGCTATTCAGAACGGTGTAAGCGTAGATGAACGTCTCGTAACGGAATTTGGTCCTGAAATGGCGTTGTTCCGCGTGGACACAGTTGCAAAAGACGCTAACGGTCAACCAACTATCGAACGTGTCAGAGTTAACAAAAAATAATTAATCAGATACCGTATTGAGTTTTGTTTATATTGATTGATGTATCGCATATTGATTAATAGGTATAAATTATATTAGGAATAATATAATTAAAGACTTATATACTACCATACTATCTGATTAAAATAGA
>ERZ772827.1777-NODE-1777-length-10808-cov-6.436157_pt1 | contig 10808 bp, 15 predicted proteins | sample MGYA00580850_ERZ772827 | MGnify/ENA primary metagenome ERZ772827 (study PRJEB29015, sample SAMEA2737950) | human oral metagenome | biome: human oral; feature: human-associated habitat; material: dental | place: China | collected 2145 ...
CAACCGTGGCCGCCGCCCACGTGGCCGAAGCCGTGCAATACCGGCGCGCACTGGGCGCGACCACGCGAAACTGACCCACGGCCCGGCACACAAAACCCGGAAAAGTGTGTCATATTAGACACTTTTTTAGTGTTACCGGCCCCGTTTTGCCAGCCATCGCGAAATTCAAGAAGCCAACATGCCCCACCCAAAAGATGCCCTTGTTTATTTGATTGACGACGATGCCAGCGTTCGCGAAGCCTTGTCCTGGCTGCTGCGCTCGCGCCAATTAACGCCGCAAGCATTTGCCAGCGCCGAGGCATTTGAACAATCACTGGGTTTGGATCACACGCCTGAAGGCGGCGCGCTACCAGCCGTGCCCGCACACCCGGCCTGCATCGTGCTGGACGTGCGCATGGAAGGCGGCATGAGCGGGCTGGAACTGTTTGAAAAACTGCTGGCGCGCGGCGCCGCCTGGAGCTGGCCCGTCATCTTCCTGACCGGCCATGCCGATGTGCCCATGGCCGTGGCGTCCATCAAGCGCGGCGCATTCGACTTTTACGAAAAACCCTTTTCCGACAACGCATTGGTCGATCGCATCGAACAAGCCCTGCAAGTGTCTGCCGAACGCATGCAAGCGCAGCGTGCGCACCACGAACTCATCGCCCGCATCAACGAACTGACCACGCGCGAACAGGAAGTCATGCACTGCATCGCGCGCGGCCTGGCCAACAAGGAAACCGCCGACGAGCTGGGCATCAGCGTGCGCACCGTGGAAGTGCACCGCGCCCGCGTGTTCGACAAAATGCGCGTCAAATCCGCCGTCGAACTGGCCAATCTGCTGCAAGCGCTGTAACCGGCCAGGCCCCATCCAGACACAAAACCGCTTTCCGCAGCCGCCCGCGCCCCATCCAAAAGCCATCGCCCGATTCGCTACCGATTCGATAGCAGCCAAGCCCGTCAAACCGTGCGATGGAGGCGTTTTCGGGGGCTTGAATTTGCTCCTGCTTTTGCAGCAAAACCGGGCCTGCCATCCCAGAGCCGCCGCCTAAGCCATTCACAAAGCGGGCGGCGTTGTTTTTTGAAAGCGCACCAAAGCCAGTCGCGGGCCAGCCTGCCGGGCGCGTTGCATCAAAAAGCTGCCGCGAGCTTGTCTGCAAGCCGTTCCTTTGCAGCCGCCCGTGCCGTGAAAACCGTGTTTGTTTGGGTTTCGTGTTCACGAGCCAACGAACAGCGGGCCAGTCTTGCCAGGATGAATCCGGCTTTGTGGGCTGCTTCAGCCGAACCCGGTCCCGGCCTGAATTGCGCCCATCCGCTGCGGCTTATTGATTCGCTATTGATTCAATAGCAGCCAGGCCCCTGAAACCGTGCGATAGGGGCGTTTTTTGGGCCTTGGATTCGCTCCTGTTTTTGCAGCGAAACCGGGCCTGCTATTCCCAACACCGCCGCCTAAACCATTCACAAAGCGGGCGCGCCGTTTTTGAAGCCGCACCCAAGCCAGTCACGGGACAGCCTGTCGGGCGCATGGCTCAAAAACCACCACAAACCGCCCCTTTGCAGCCGCCCATGCCGGACTGGCGTTCTCGCCTCTCGCGGGCGGAATTTGCACCGGCTCCAGGCACTCGCTCATGAACTGGCCGCAAACCGCTTTTGCAGCGCCCGCCCCTCAAAAACATCTCTTGTTTCGCTACCGCTTTGATAGCAGCCAAGCCCCTAAAACCGTGCGATAGGGGCGTTTTTTGGGCCTTGGATTCACTCCTGCTTTTGCAGCGAAACCGGGCCTGCCATCACCAACGCCGCCGCCTAAACCATTCGCAAAGCGGGCGGCGCTGTTTTGAAGCCGTATCCCAATCAGTCACAGGCCAGCCTGTCAGACGCATAGCGTCAAAAACCACCCAGAGCCAGCCCACAAACCAGCCTCTTTGCCGTCTCTTTGCCACGCCCGCGCCGCAAAAGCCCGCATTCGTTTGGCCCCTTTTCTCGCTACCGATTCAATAGCAACAAAGCCCGTCAAACCGTGCGATGGAGGCGTTTTCAGGGCCTTAAATTTGCTCCTTCTTTCGCAGCAAAACCGGGCCTGCCATCCCCAACGCAGCCTAAACCATGAATAAAGCGGACGGCGCTACTTTTGAAGCCACATCCAAGCCAGTCACAGAGCGGCGTATCGGGCGCATGGCGTCGAAAAACCGCCCAAGCCTGGCCGCAAGCCAGCTCCTTTGTTGCCACTCCGCCGCCCCTTTGTCGCCGCCCGCGCCGAGAAATCCAGCGCCTGTTTGGGCGCCATTCTCGCTACTGATTCAATAGCAACAAAGCCCCAAAAATCGTGCGATGGCGGCATTTTCGGGGGCCTTTATTTGCTCCTTCTTTCGCAGCGAAACCGGGCATCCAAAATGACGACGACGCCCGAAACATACGCAAGGCGGGCGAGCCGTTTTTGAAGCCGCACCCAAGCCAGCCACGGGACAGCCTGTCGGGCGCATGGCTCAAAAACCACCGCAAACCGCCCCTTTGCAGCCGCCCATGCCGGACCGGCGTTTTCGCCTCTCGCGGGCGGAATTTGCACCGGCCCCAGGAACTCGCTCATGAACTGGCCGCAAACCGCTTTTGCTGCGCCCGCCCCTCAAAAACATCTCTTGTTTCGCTACCGCTTTGATAGCAGCCAAGCCCCTAAAACCGTGCGATAGGGGCGTTTTTTGGGCCTTGGATTCACTCCTGCTTTTGCAGCGAAACCGGGCCTGCCATCACCAACGCCGCCGCCTAAACCATTCGCAAAGCGGGCGGCGCTGTTTTTTGAAAGCGCACCAAAACAAAGCCAGTCGCGGGCCAGCCTTTCGGACGCATGGCGTCAAAAACCGCCCAGAGCCAACCCGCAAGCCAGCCTCTTTGCCGTCTCTTTGCCGTCTCTTTGCCATCTCTTTGCCGCGCCCACGCCGCAAAAGCCTACATTCGTTAGAACCAGTCTTTCGCTACCGATTCGATAGCAACAAAGCCCGCCAAACCATGCGATGGAGGCGTTTTCAGGGCGCTGAATTCGCTTCTGTTTCTGTAGCAGAACTGGCCCGCCGTCCCCGGCGCTGTCAACTGAACCATGCGCAAGGCGGGCGGCTCTGTTTTTTGAAAATGCACCAAAGCCAGTCGCAGGCCCAGTGATTGAGCGCGTTGAGTCAAAAGCCGCCTCGAGCCTGGCACAAGCCGCCCATTTGCAATCGTCCGCGCGGTAAAGGGGCGCATTGGTTTGAACGTCTTGTTTTGCTCCTGGTTTTGATCGCGGCCAAGCCCGCCAAACCATGCGGCGGGGACGTTTTCAGGGCCTCAAATTCGCTCTTAAAACAAAGCGGAATGTGCCAAACCGGATTCGCGCCGAAATTGTTTTTTTCACCCCTCACGGGCGGCATTTGCACAGGCTCCGAAAACTCGCTCATGAACTGGCCGCGAACCGTTTTTTGCTGCCGCCCGTGCCTTGAAGGCACTGCTTGTTTCGCTACCACTTTGATAGCAACAAAACCCGTCAAACCGTGCGACAGGAGCATTTTCAGGGCCTTAAATTCGCTCCCGAAAAGAGAGCAAAACGCGCCAATCCGGGGCTGCGCCCGGTTTGCGCCTTCGCTCCTTGCGGGGAGCTTGGCGCAGGCCATAAGATTTGCCGCCTCAACCTTTCGCCGCGCTCCCCATGCCTGCCTTTCCCCGATTTTGGTCTGCACTCGGCACTGCCGATTTCGCGAATCTGGACGTCAGCCGCGTCATCGCCGTTTTGCCGCTGGCGGCCACCGAGCAGCATGGCCCGCATTTGCCTTTGTCGGTTGACGCCGATATCGCGCAAGCCATTGTGCAAGCGGCTGCGCCTTTGGTGCCCGATGAGGTGCCTGCGCTTTTTCTGCCCGTGCAGGCCATCGGCTACAGCCCGGAACACGCCCACTTTGCGGGCACGCTCACTTTGCGGCCCGAAACCGCTTTGCGTTTATGGGGTGATATCGCTGAATCCGTGGCGGCCAGCGGTGTTCGCAAGCTGTTGTTTTTCAACACGCACGGCGGCAATACCGGACTGCTGGACGGCCTTTCGCGAGAGCTGCGTGCGCGCCTTGGCCTGCTGATTTACCGCTGCAACTGGTTCGATTTGCCCCTGCTGGATGCGGATGGCAACGACCTGATGGCCCGTTTCAGCCCGCAAGAGCGGCGCTTCGGCGTGCATGCCGGCCAGGTTGAAACCGCTTTCATGCTCGCAGCCGCGCCACACACCGTGCGCATGGACCGCGCCGATCACTTTCAATCAAGCAGCCAGGCGCGCGCGCAGCAATTCACCTTGCTGGGCAACGGTAAAAGCGCCAAATTCGCCTGGGCCGCCCAAGACCTTCATCCGAGCGGAGCTGCCGGCAATGCCCGCGCAGCCACCGCACAGGATGGGCAAGCCCTTATCAAGGCGGCCGCGCACGCTTTGGCGCAACTGCTGCTTGAAATTGACCGTCTGCCCGCCGCACTGGCCGTGCATGCGCGCAAACCATTTGTTTGATTCACCAGACGTTATTTGCAGAGGTCCTTTTCAACATCTGGCCACGCGGGCAAATGCGAAAACCCAAACGAACCGCCGAATACAAATCGACGGAGACATTTCCAAAAACTGGAATTTGCACTTGCAAACAAAGTGAAACGCGCGAAATGGGGGCAGAAACGCTTGGCATTTTAACCGAAGAGCCTCTATTGAAGAATTCATCAAATAATCGGAATGAAAACTAGATAAACAACCCATTGTTGAACGCATGCCCTTCCAGCGTTAACAAGGCCATTTTGCGCTGCATGCCGCCCGCATATCCAGTCAAACCACGATTACTGCCAATCACGCGATGGCAGGGAATCAAAATACTGACCGGATTGGCCCCAACAGCCGCACCCACTGCCCGCGCGGCCTTTGGATTGCCCACGGCATCCGCAATTTGCCGGTAGCTGCATAAAGCGCCAAAAGGAATCGCCAATAAAATCTGCCACACTGATTTCTGAAACTCGGTACCCGCCGAAATATCAATTGGCACACTGAAGATGCTGCGTTTTTTCTGAAAATATTCACCGATTTCCGATGCGGCCTGCACAATAAGCGGATGATTCCCGTCTTCTTTTCCCAAACTATTCGCATCAGGACAATCAGGTTGCCCGCTTGTGAACCATGCTCCGCAAAGTCCGTTACGCGAAATAGCCAAACGTATATCTCCCAGCGGAGTTTCAACTGTTGCGTGAGCAATAACACATGCGGTGCGTGTCATGTCAATTCCGTATAAAACCCAATAAAAAACCCGCTCAAGGCGGGTTTTTATCAATCAGCCGGCTATATAGAAAGCGGCGCTTTAAACGACAGCTGCTTTCTGCACCAAACGAGTTACAACCCAGCTTTTCGTTTTTGAAATTGGGCGGCTCTCCACAATTTCAACTATATCGCCCAGCTTGTATTCACCATTCTCATCATGAGCATGATACTTGCTGGACCTCAGCATGATTTTTCCATAAATCGGATGTTTCACGCGACGCTCAATCAAAACCGTAATTGTCTTCGCGCGTTTGTCACTGACCACTTTACCAATGAGAGTGCGCTTGAGGGACTTTTTTTCTTCCATCATATCACCTTATTTGGCAGCCGTTTTCTCGGACAGTATCGTCAGGGCCCGCGCAATAGCACGGCGCGCCGCCTTCAACTGATGAGTATTTCCCAATTGCTGCATGGCCTTTTGCATGCGCAAATTGAAATGGGCTTTCCTCAATTCCTTGATTTCGACCTTAAGCGCCTCCACATCTTTCTGACGCAATTCCTTGGCATTCATCTGAATATCCTTTTCTAGATTACTGACCAATCATACGGGTCACAAAAGTAGTGCGCAGTGGCAACTTGGCCGCAGCCAGCGCAAACGCTTCTCGCGCCAGCTCTTCGGGAACCCCGACAATTTCATACAACACTTTGCCTGGCTGAATTTCGGCGACATAGTAATCTGGGTTACCTTTACCGTTACCCATACGCACTTCAGCAGGCTTTGTTGAAATGGGTTTATCAGGGAATATACGAATCCAGATACGGCCGCCACGTTTCACGTGACGCGTAATGGCACGCCTGGCCGCCTCAATCTGACGGGCTGTCAATCGGCCACGATCCGTAGATTTCAGCCCAAATTCACCAAAAGCAACCGTATTACCACGCGTTGCCAACCCGGTATTGCGACCTTTCTGCTCCTTGCGATACTTTCTACGTGCAGGTTGCAACATTTTTACTCTCCTTGCGCGCCAGCAGCAGACGCAGCAGGTTTGCGAACGCGTTTAGCGGCTGATTTGGCATCGGCTCCTGTCGCCTCGGCAGGTTTATCACTGCCATCGGCAGGAGCAGCGCCGATAACGCCACGATCACGACGAGATGAATTCCTGCGAGAAGACCGGGGCCCCCTGCGATCATCTCCCTCTGGACGTGGCGTACTATCCAATGAAGGAACATCGCTGCGACCCAAGGTATCGCCTTTATAAACCCACACTTTTACACCAATAACGCCATAAGTCGTCTTGGCCTCGCTGAAACCGTAATCGATGTCAGCGCGCAATGTGTGCAAGGGCACACGCCCCTCGCGATACCATTCAGTACGGGCAATTTCGATACCATTCAGGCGACCGGAAGACATAATCTTTATGCCCTGAGCGCCCAAGCGCATTGCATTCTGCATGGCGCGTTTCATTGCGCGACGGAACATGATGCGTTTTTCAAGTTGCTGGGTAATGCTGTCAGCAATCAGTTGCGCATCCACTTCAGGTTTACGCACTTCTTCGATATTGACTGCAACCGGCACACCCAACTTTTCAGCCAGATCCTTCTTGATCTTTTCGATATCTTCGCCCTTGCGGCCAATCACCACGCCCGGACGGGCAGAGTAAATGGTAATACGCGCGCTTTTAGCGGGGCGCTCAATCAGAACGCGAGAAACGGCTGCATTTTTCAGTCTTGCCTTCAGATACTCTCGTACCTTTACATCTTCTGCCAGCATGCCAGCAAAATCACGGTTGTTGGCATACCAGCGACTCGCCCAGTTACGGCTAACCGCAAGGCGAAAACCAGTAGGATGAATTTTCTGTCCCATGAATACCGCCTTTCAATAGCCAACTGTCACGTACACATGGCACGTCGGTTTGCTGATACGGTTGCCACGGCCTTTTGCGCGAGCCGTGAAGCGCTTGAGGGTTGTGCCCTGCTCAATATAAATTGAGGTAACACGCAGTTCATCAATATCAGCAGAATCATTATGTTCGGCATTAGCAACCGCTGATTCCAGCACTTTTTTGACAATAACAGCGGCTTTCTTCGGCGTGAACGCAAGAATGTTGAGCGCCTGCTCTACTTTCTTGCCGCGAATCAAATCAGCCACAAGGCGCCCCTTATCGACAGAGAGGCGTACACCACGGAGGACTGCACGAGTTTCCATTGATCAGATCCTTCCTTATTTCTTGGCCTTCTTGTCCGCTGCATGCCCTTTGAAGGTACGCGTCAGAGCAAATTCACCGAGCTTGTGACCCACCATCTGGTCAGTGACATAAACCGGCACATGCTGCTTTCCATTATGGACCGCAATAGTCAGTCCAATGAATTCAGGCAAAATCATCGAACGGCGTGACCACGTCTTAATAGGTCTTTTATCTTTTGAAGCCGCAGCCTTATCAACTTTAGCCAACAGATGATGGTCAACAAACGGACCCTTTTTGAGAGAACGAGTCATTTGCTACCTCTTATTTTTTACGACGCGACACAATCATATTTTGTGTGCGCTTATTGTTGCGAGTGCGATAACCTTTGGTCAGATTACCCCACGGATCAACCGGAGCGCGGCCTTCGCCCGTACGACCTTCGCCGCCACCGTGCGGGTGATCAATCGGGTTCATAACAACGCCACGCACCGTCGGGCGAATACCCATCCAGCGCTTAACTCCCGCTTTGCCATACTGACGCAAGCTGTGCTCTTCATTGGCGACCTCACCAATTGTGGCCCGACACTCAATATGGATCTTCCGAACTTCTCCAGATCGCATTCTGACTTGCGCATAGACTCCCTCGCGAGCCAACAGCGTTGCAGAAGCCCCGGCAGATCGAGCAATTTGCGCTCCAGCACCCGGTTTCAATTCAATGCAATGAATTGTGGAACCCACTGGGATATTACGAATTGGCAACGCATTGCCGACACGAATCGGAGATTCGGATCCACTCAGCAACTGCGCCCCCGGTTCTACTCCACGTGGCGCAATGATATAGCGACGCTCACCATCTGCATAACACACCAATGCAATATGCGCTGAGCGATTAGGATCATATTCAATGCGTTCAACTTTCGCAGGAATCCCATCTTTATCACGACGAAAATCCACAATTCGATAATGATGGCGATGTCCACCACCTCTGTGCCGCGTCGTAATATGACCATTATTATTGCGGCCCGCTTTCTGGAACTGCGCTTCCAACAAAGGAGCATAAGCCGCCCCTTTGTAAAGATGGTCACGCGTCACCTTCACCACAGCTCGACGACCAGGCGAAGTCGGTTTCATTTTAATGACAGCCATAAATTACGCAGCCTCCCCGGAAAAGTTGAGGTCTTGCCCCTCTTTAAGCAGCACATAAGCCTTGCGCACATTGGAGCGACGGCCAATGCTTCGACCAAATCGCTTGGTCTTGCCCTTTACATTAACAACAGAAACGCTCTGCACTTTCACCGGAAACATCAGCTCGACAGCGGCCTTGATTTCTGGCTTGGTGGCATCCTGAAGCACCTTGAAAACTACTGCATTAGATTTTTCTGCAGCAAAGGTCGCCTTCTCCGAAACAACGGGCGCAACAAGGACTTGCATCAAGCGCCCTTCGTCAAACTTGCGTTCTACGGGAGTCGGATTAACTCGGCTCATGAGAACATCTCCTTCAGCATTTCGACAGCGCCTTTAGTAACCAGCACCTTTTTATAATGCACTAGCGAAACAGGATCCGCATAACGTGGCTCCACCACCAGCGCACCGCCGAGATTGCGAGAAGCCAAAAACAAATTCTCATCCACTTCGTCAGCAATCACCAAAACTGTTTCAGGCAGATTCATCGCCTTGAGCCTGGACGCAAACAATTTGGTTTTCGGCGCATCCAGCTTTATAGACTCAATAGCGGCAATACGTCCCTCACGTACTAATTGCGAGAAAATGGAAGCCATGCCAGCACGATACATTTTTTTATTGATTTTCTGGCTGAAATTTTCTTCCGGAGAGTTCGGAAAAATGCGCCCACCTCCACGCCACAGAGGCGAAGACGTCATGCCAGCACGAGCATTGCCCGTCCCTTTCTGACGGAAAGGCTTTTTAGTAGAGTGACGAACTGCCTCGCGATCTTTTTGCGCACGAGTCCCTTGACGGGCATTTGCCTGATAAGCAACTACCAGTTGATGCACCAGCGCCTCATTGTATTCGCGACCAAAAACAGTTTCGGGCACATCCAATTTCGATACAGCCTGTCCCTGCTCATTAAGAAGATCGATTTGCATTATTGAGCATCTCCTGTGGCAACTGACCGACTCTTGATAGCGGGACGCACTGTCACAAAACCACCTTTGGAACCTGGAACAGCACCTTTAATGAGCAGCAATTGACGCTCAACATCCACACGAAACAGATCAAGATTTTGAGTTGTGACCGATTCACACCCCAAATGACCCGTCATCTTTTTCCCAGGAAAAACCCGTCCCGGATCCTGAGCCATGCCGATAGAACCAGGCACATTATGCGAACGGCTATTGCCGTGAGAAGCGCGCTGCGATCCAAAATTATGGCGTTTTATGGTACCCGCATAACCTTTACCAATGGACGTTCCTTGAACATCCACTTTCTGACCGCTTGCAAATATATCCACAAGCGGCAAAACAGTCCCCGCTGGATATTTACTTGCATCCGCTGCATCAACGCGGAATTCACGAACAATCTCCCCAGCCTCCACTCCTGCTTTAGAGAGATGACCCGCTTGCGGTTTGGTAACGCGAGATGAACGACGCGAACCGAATGTCACCTGAATAGCAACATATCCGTCGTTTTCTTGGGTTTTTACTTGGGTCACACGATTATTGGACACATCTACCACCGTGACGGGAACGGATTCACCATCATCAGTAAAGAAACGCGTCATGCCTATCTTGCGCCCAAGCAATCCCAAACGATTGCTCTGACTCATTTATAGCTCCTGAACTTTTGCCATACGTTCTGCAATTGGTCCGTATGTTTAATGTGCAAAAGAGGGTTGAACAACTTGCCTCAAAGCGCTCAAAAAATTAAAGACTACTTCAAGGCAAGAGGGGAAGTATAGCAATAAACTGACATCTTGGACGCCCCTTCTTGCCAGCTCACTGCAACAAGCCACATCATTGCAGCTTGATTTCAACGTCAACGCCCGCAGGCAAGTCAAGTTTCATCAATGCGTCAACCGTTTTGTCGGTCGGATCGACGATATCCATCAAGCGTTGATGTGTGCGTATTTCAAACTGATCACGGCTTGTTTTGTTCACATGCGGCGAACGCAAGATGTCAAAACGACGCATACGCGTTGGTAGTGGCACAGGCCCTTTGACAACAGCGCCAGTACGCTTGGCCGTATCAACAATTTCGGCCGCCGATTGGTCGATCAGTTTGTAGTCAAACGCTTTGAGGCGAATGCGGATTTTTTGCTTGGCCATCTCGACACTCGCTTCACTCAATAATTTTTGCTACCACGCCAGCGCCCACGGTGCGGCCGCCTTCACGGATAGCAAAGCGCAGACCTTCTTCCATGGCGATCGGCGCAATCAGCTTGACCGTGATGC
>ERZ772827.1780-NODE-1780-length-10798-cov-3.330355_pt1 | contig 10798 bp, 7 predicted proteins | sample MGYA00580850_ERZ772827 | MGnify/ENA primary metagenome ERZ772827 (study PRJEB29015, sample SAMEA2737950) | human oral metagenome | biome: human oral; feature: human-associated habitat; material: dental | place: China | collected 2145 ...
CGATTGATGTAAAAGTACAACTGCCTGCCCAGTTTAAATTTACTCGTGGAAGTTGGGAGACAGAAGGGTTTCCTGCTAATGCGTTAGGCGGTATTAATCTTCGTATAGATAACAAAAGCAAGAAGACTTACGTCTACAAGATTTCAAATTGGATTGATAAATAAGAGCTATTCTCAAATTTGTCGGATGATAAAGTTTACTTTGATGGGGTGATACAGCTATTTGCACAGACTTTAGAGTGAATAGTCTGCGAACATTTGTCTTTGTACGACGAAGCTGCATCCATTGCGCTAGCTGCTACGTAGTAGTTGGCGTAAGTAGGACGTTAGTTGGCCAACCATAACAAGCTGTTCTAGGTTTTGGGTTTATCTGTGCTTTTTATGATTTCTTTTAATGTTTTTCAAGTTTGCATCTTTTTAGTTGGTGATGTAAAATAAAGCCACTACCTTTGCAGTAGAACTAAATTGAACTATGCGAGACAAGCCTTCTTGACATGGACATACCAGTGAAACGTTTTAAATATTAACTAATCAAATAAACAAAATGACAAAAACATTTACTCTTAAACGTGTAGGCTTAACGCTTGCAGCCTTCCTATTGACGCTTGTTGCCTCTGCGCAAACCGTGGTTTTCGACTTTAATAGCGAGAAATGGGTGAACGACGCCAATGGGCATACCATGGAATTGCCCGAAGGAGCAGAACTTGAAGAGGGTGGGGTGAAGATGATTAATCACAAAAGGCCTTTAATAAGGGTTACCAACGTGTTGAAGAATCAGCATCTCTTTATTCCAAGGGGTAACTCTATAGACTTTATTGCACCCGACGGGAAACAGATAACCAAGGTGGTGTTCGAGGTTGAGGAGGGCTATTTTGAAATCTCTGCCGATGGCGATAAGCTTTTGCCGATGGTAAACAATGACGCGAACACCCGCGTGTGGGAAGGCAATGCACCCAAAGCTACCTTCTTTGGACTGAACACGCCCCACATCCGCAAAGCTACGCTTACGCTTGTGGGCAACGGAACTACTGGCGTTAATGATGTAACGAGGCTCGGAACTGCTGTGTACAGCGTGTTTAACCTCAATGGCGTTAAGGTTGGCACAACGGCCGATTTCAATCGCTTGCCAGCTGGCGTATATATCGTAAACGGAAAGAAAGTGGTTAAGTAAGGCTGGTTGCCAGCGGTTTGGGTTACGCCCTAGTGTGCTATTTTCAACAGCATGAAAGGTACAACCTATGCCGTAACCCAGTAAAGCCTTGCTTAAATCCAAATCGGTTCATTAGAGCCACTTTGATTTTTTGTTGAGTATCTTGTCTGTTTTATTCTTGAAGGCGTAGTGGGCTACGTCAAGAGAATAAGACAGACAATATGCTCGACAAACAAAAGAAAGATGAACAGGGAACAATGGAAACAACCTAAAATAACTGATGAGCGGTCTAGCCACCGATTTAGGTTAATGCAATGTGTAAAGAATGAAAAGAGCACTATTTTACCTCTTAGTATATGCAGCAATACTCATTGGTGTTTTTGCTATATGGGGCTGTGGCGCCATGCTTGGGAAGACAATCTTTGGTGTTCCCTCTGATAATCCAGTATTCGCTTTAACCTTTTTAGTGGCGTTACTCTTGGGGCAAGTCATAGTTATTTGGCTGTTTATTGATAAAAAGTGGGCAACGATAAGTTGGGGTAGCATTACTAAGCGTGCACGGCCACATATAATTGTCCTCTCGTTTTTCTTTGTTTTAGCAACTTCGCCAATGGGGACGATTATTATAAATCTCTTCCCCGATACGTCACCACCAAAGATGCTGTCTTATTTAGATAACGCGCCAATCTCTATTGTCGGCATCGTGTATGGCTGCATTGTAACACCCATAGCCGAGGAACTGTGCTTTCGGGGTGCGGTGATGCTTGCACTTTATCGTTGGAAACGTAATGCGTGGTTTGCCATCCTTGTTTCGGCGGTATTGTTTGGTATAGCCCATCTAAACATCGTGCAAGTTTTTTATACTTTCATTCATGGCGTTTTGATGGGTTGGTTGTTTTATCGCACAGGCAGCCTTATTCCTGGCATTGTAGCACATATAACCAACAATTCGTTGGTTGCGGCTGGCAGCCTTTTCTTTGGCAATGACAACGAAGTGGCCGGCAGCCTACCACTTGACGATGTTTTTTTCTTGTCCTTTATGGCTCTTTGTCTGGTGTTGTTGTTCGCGTGTTGTTGGGTAGCCAACAGGATGTTTGCAAAGTACGAGCCATTGAAGGTTTGAGCGTATGTGCTTAAAACATAACACATAAACGCCTCGCCTACTTGTGGCGATGAAACGAAAAGCGGGTATGCCGATAGGCATACCCGTTTCTTTTAGGGATAGTTCAATTGGTGATGTGGCGCGTTTAGCTGATTGCTTGATGTGGTATTTGGCGATACAGAGGTTTAATAGCCCCTCGCAAACTTACAATCTTGTGAACGATTTATCATCATACGCGCCTGCAAGCTCATCATTTCACAAGCTCACAAACTCATGAACTCACAAACTTACTGCACCACCACTTTCTTTCCATTACGAATGTAAATGCCTTTTTGGGGCTTGGAATTATACTTGATGCCTTGCAGGTTATACCATGTGTTGTCTTCGTTGTCTGCATCGTTAGCCACTTTCTCTATCCCCGTAGCCGCTTCTCCCTCGAACACAAGTTTGAGATTTGCGCCAACCAGCATGTCGGACAAGTGCAAGAAGGCATGGAAGGGCGTAAGTTTAGCCTCATCGGTGGCTTGCACAAACGTGGCATTGCCCTTGTTTCCCTCTGCATTAAGGGTGTAAGCAGCCCCGTTTAACTGTTGCGCAGCGGCTAATGCCTTAACGAAATCGGCCTTGTATACGCCAAACAAGCCATCTTTCGTCGGCGTGTTTGTGCTGTTTTGTGGGTTCACCACCACATTTTCTGCCCATATCTCTGTGCCGTCAGACGCATATATATAAGGAGTGTTGGCCAGCAACTCGTCTTTTTGGGCAAACTTCAGGGTGGTGTTGGCGCCTGCTTGCTTGTCCATGCCATCGAAAGCAAAGGCCTTTCCGCGCGGTTTGGCAGCAAAAGGCAAAACAAGCGTCTCTTTCTTTTTGTTCTTAAAAGACGAGCGGAAGAAGGTTGCGCGCTTGGCTTCAAAGCTATAAGGAAGCCGATAGGCGAGGTTTCCTTGCAGAGCCAATGCGTCGAAGTTGTCGTCTAGCTGTATCTTGTAAAGGCTTGTGTGGCGTTTCCCGTCCTTATTCGTCAGCACGGTGTTGGCGGCACGGTGCTCTTGTGCCTGTGTTTTGGGCGCATACACGATGGTAAATTCGGGAAGTCCGCTTAAAAGCGCATCGCTTTCGGCTTTGCTTAGTGGGCTCATGGCCGACAAGTCGAGCGAAACCAAAGCCTTGCATTGTGCAAAGGCGTTTTTAGATTGAGCGGGTTCGATGCTAGCAGGCAAGGCAATGTGGTGTAGTTTAACAATGTCGTTGCCGGTAAAGAAGTTGGCATCTATGCCGTTGATGCGGTATTCGGGCTTCCATTTGCCTGCGAACGTGGGATTGTACACGGTCGCTTTCAAGTCTTTAAACTCGCTTGTCCAAGGCTTCTTGTCGCTCTTCTTGTAGGCCGAGGCCGTGAATATGCCCGGATATTGACCCACTTGCACTATCTGATAGATAATGCCGTTGTAGATAAACTCGTCTTGGGGAGCCATTGCGCTGATGGGAAGCAGTCCGTTGCAGTAGCTCTTTTGCACATAGTTTTGCGGTTTGCTGACATACCAATGGCTAGCGGCGTTCACGCCCTTGTTGTGTACCGATGGCACGGCATTGCCGTCGAACATGTAGAAGTCGCACGAGCCTACTCCGCGAAAAGCATCTTCTTCAATGCTTTGCAGCGTAGGGGGCAGTATCGCCATTTGCAGCTTGCAGCCATCGAACGCGGCGATGGGGATGGCGGCTACCTTTATCGGAAGTATCACCTTATTGTCTGCGAATTGGTTTCCGGCGAAAGCCTCTTGTCCAATCGAGGCCAGGTTTTCAGGCAACTGAGCATGGCTAAGTTGTTTGCAACCCGCGAATGCACCTCTGCCAATGGCGGTTAGCGATGCGGGATAGCCGATGACTTGCAGGGCGTTGCAGCCCGAAAAGGCATTCTCGCCAATCTTTTTGATGCCCTCTTCTAGGGTAACCGCGGTTAGTTTGCTGCAAAGGCTAAATGCAAAGTTAGCCACTTTCTCAACCTTATACCTGCGTTTGTCAGCAGGGTTTACGATGCTGGCCGGCACAACAAGCTTGCCTTCCGAATACTGACTGATGGCTGCATTCTTGCCGTTGCCAACCGCCACAACGTTTGTTCCCGTTACGTTAAACCACATCGGCACGTCTTTTCCGTTGAGTTTGGCCGTTCCCTTGAAGTTCGTGTCCTTGCCTAACCCCTTGGCCGAAAGCTGTGTGCAGATGGCAAGCAGCAGTAATATGATATATTTTCTCATGTCTTTTTTCTGTGTTGATGATTGTAAGTGATGTGTGTGCTAATTGCCGTTAGGGGTTAAATTGGTTCCACGTTTCTTCTCCGCCTACAATGGCATCGATGCCTCTTACTTCATAGCATTTCCCGATGACAGAGAAGTAGAAGGCCTTGCCCGTGTCGCCGTGGTTGCCTTTGTTAAGGTAGGTGTACTTGATGATGTTGGGTTTAGCATCGGTTCTCATGCTGTTGTAGGCACTTTCGGCGTTTGCGATGGGTACTACCTCGTCTGTTCGCGAGTGCACCAGGTAAATGGGATACTTGGGTTTCCATCCCTCGGTAAGGTTGTTTTCGGCGAGAGCGGCGTAAAGGTCTTCGTATTTAGGGTTCTTCTCTGTGGGTTCGCCTTTCATCTTTTTGGCCATAAACGCGAATGCTTCTGGTTTTAATATCTCAGATGCTTTGAGGTAGTCTCCCCGCTCGTCTCTCTTGAAGTTAAACGTTTTCCTCAATTGCATGTGTATGTCGCCAAGTGTTTTCTCCTTTTGGGCAATCCAATCGAGTATGCCCGTGTCTAGAAATCGTTTGTTGAAATAGTCGCTTGCCTTGTGTCGGCGCATGTAAGGGCTATAGTCTAGCATGCCCTTAATGATAAGCGGCAATGCAACGGGCATGTACACCTTGTCTTCGGCGAGGTAAGTTCGCAGTGTGGCAATGGGGTTATAGGGGCCGTCGCCGCATACAGAGCCGCCCAGATGCAGGTCGGTGTCTAGTGAATTGGTTTCGATGAACCTTTGGCAAGCCATTGCCACTGCTCCCCCTTGCGAGTATCCCACGCATACGGTTTTCCAATTATCCCTTATCTTTGCCCTCTTTTTCTTGCAGGTTTTGTACAACTCAATGCCGTAGCGCAGCGCGTCCACACTTTGTCGGGCGGTAACGTCTTCTACAAGGTATGGGTGCGCTTCGTTACGTGTTAGCCCATACCCCTGATAGTCGGGCAGTATTACAAGGCAGGTGTATGCCCGCTCAAAGGGCCTGAACCTGGCGTGCATCGTGAGCATGCCCACTTCGCTAAACATGGTGTTCCCCCTTACATATTCCGAGGGTGTGCTGGCATTGTCTGTGATGGTGGAGTGGCATCCCAGAATAATGTTGTTGATGATTACAGTTTCCGCCTTGGGCATTGCCGCAAGAGCAGATAGGGTTATGGGTTGGCCTTTGGCGTTGACGGTGGGGTAGGTGTAGCGATAAAACTCGTATCCGAAAACGCTGTTGCCATGATCCTTGTTGTCGTTGTCGAAACCGTTACCTCGAGTTGCTGCCGCGTCTTTGGGCAGTTCAACAACTTTAATGCCTTGTTCGATAATCTTTGCATCGGCGGCATTTACGCCTGTGCGGATGGTGGAGAAGTCGCTTTGTGCAGCAACCGACAAGCTAAAAATGAGCGTCACCGCTAAGCAGAGCCGCCTGAAATGTTTGTTTACATAAAAATTATTCATCTTACTTAGGAGGATTGATTGTGTTTATATCTATCATTTGTAATAAAATCCAAAACATTTATCTTTAACGAGTTTAATGAAAGCCTTGTCTTAACGGCTTAGATATCATCCTGCTCGTTGGACTTCTCAATCGGCAAAAAGTATTATCCTTTTACAAAGTTCCGAAAAAACATTGAGAACGGCAAGCTGGTTAACGTTGTTTTACAGAACATCAAATTCGTTAAAGGTTGCTTGTGCTGCGTTTCAGCTAGCCAACTGAAACGCGGTCTGCTCTTCAGAAAAGATTTTAAGATGTTTGCATAGCCTCCTGTCCCTCTCTCGTTTGCTTGTCGGCATCTTGCCATTCTTTTTGTTTTGACGTAGCCCGCTACGCCTTTAAGGATAATACAGGTGCTATCTCTTGATTTAGGTTAAACGACTTATGTCTTGCTAGAATGGGAGGTACGAGCGTGTGCATTATATTATGGCGCAATGTGTTTAAGACTTAAGCTTGTGATTTGATGTGTTTTGTGGAGCTGTTGTAAAGGCGTTAACCTCGTGCATATTGCAAGCGGGGCGTAGTTTTATGTCCCGAATACATGTGGAATGGTGATGTGGCAGATGCCTTTGACCTGAGATGTTCGCATCGATTTTTGCTTTATGCACTGAAGCTAGTGGCGGATGCTTTGGCCGCAGTGTTTTATGAAGATGGCTTCAGTGGCGCTTTCTCTCCTTGTTCGCATTGCGGAGCATATAGCAGAAAAGCATTGCCGTGGAACCAAGCAGGGCTAGGGCCATATCTTTTTGTGCATCCCACATGTCGCCTTGTTGGCCGTTATAACAGTCTGCTGCATCTGCCGACATAACAATAGTAAGCAGCCATTCGAACAGTTCGTATATCATGCTGCCTGTTTGTATCATCAGCCATGCCATAAAAACAGCGATGAGCTGTTGCTGTTTAAACCATTTCTTACAGATATAGACCAAGTATGGGAACAGCAATACACCAAAAGAAAAATGAACTAAGCGGTCATAATGATTACGAGGGTCCTGAAAGAAACCGGTATCAACCAACCCCAACGAAACAGCTAACTCTTTATATGGCACGTACGAGTAGATATAGCGTGCGCCAATAACGTGCAGGATGGTAAAGCATACAAGTCCTACAAACGCCGACATGGGCATTGCTTTCTTAAAAACATCAGTGATTAGTGGAATGAACAATAAAACTGTTCCAATGTGTTGAAGCAGTTGCTCGTGGGGATAAATAGGGTTTATGCATGTTATTATCGTAGCAATTGCCACAAGTAGAACAAGCGCAAGTTTTGTTTTGTCTATTTTCATGTTGTTTATCTAATATAGCATTTTATCTTTCTCGTTTAGCTAAGGGTGCAGGAACTATGCACATACCCGTTGCAAAATCTTGTAGTTGCAAGGTGAATAGTAAAATAACAACCTTTGGTGGTTTAAACTTTTAGCAGTGCAAATTCTGCTTGTTTCTTGAAGAAACATAATGCAATATGCGAATGAAAGGCTGCCCTCATGATCCAAATGAGAAAAGTCAAACTTGCCTTTGTACATTACTATGCCGAGAAAACAGGCTTCTTGCTGAGTGAGAAAAGGGAAATAGATAGGTCGTGGATGGTGAAATCTGAAACATTTGTTGAACCATAGTGAGTTTTTTAGAACAGACCTTAAGTTTCCTTCAACCTTATTTTACGATAGAAAACCACGGTTTAGCCGTCTCTCTTTTCTGTAATCAGCCATTGGTAACAGGTATAGAAAACGATGGGCTACAGGATGCTCGGCTACGTTACCTTGTTATTACATTCGCATTGTTACTTAAAACCTTTATTAATCGTTCAAGTCCCGCAGGGGTACGAGGATCGATATCCAAGTCCATTATGTTGCCTTCAGGAGAAATCAACCTATATGCGGGATAGGAAGAAAGTTTGATATATCTCTCAAAAATGGCCTGCTGGTTGGGTGGTAAATTATAGTGCACACAGTTGTCTTCTGTTAGTTTGTATTCATGAATGCAGTTTTTCCATGCTTCCACGGGGCTATTGTTGGCAAGATACATAAAAATTACATCGTATGGAGCGAGTGAATTGAACAGTTCTTGGCTATGCGACAGTGCCTCTTTACATGGACCGCACCAGGTTCCCCAAACATCTAGGAGAATATAATGCCCGCGATAAGGTGATGTTATTTTGTTAAACAACTCTTTCCCATCCTCTATCCCCGACACGTCTGCATTGTTTTTTAGATATTTATTAAGCTTTTGGCTCTGCTGTTCAATGGTAAAATATTTTAGATGCTCTTGCATCACAATGTTTTTTGCATAAGCCATTTCAACGTTAGTGTTCAATTCGCACAGCAGCCGTTGAGGAAGTGAATGACATTGGCGTTCTAAAGTTTTGCAGTAGCGAGCAGCAAGTAGAATATCTTTTAGTTCTTGCGTGCATCCCAACGAGTCGATAGTGAAGTTGTAACATCTTATATTGTAGGCCTCTATCTCTGTGGCATATTTCTTCGAAAGGCTTTCAAATGCTCTCCAAACATCGCTGTTCTCGTTCTTATATGTTTGGTATATGGTTCTTTTTTCTTCGTCGTTTGTGGTGTTACCAAACTTAATCTGCATCTCTTTATCTATTTTATCCCACCTCGCCAGCATTACCTTCTCCTTGTCGGTTACCCCAATCTTATACATCTTATCAGCATTTTGAAGTGTTTCAGCGAATGTTTTTTCCGTGTAATCATTAAGGAGATCAGTCATAAACCACACCATTTCTCTATATAATGTGGCAGGTTTTGCTGGGTACTTCCAAAAGTTTTGATATAAGTATTCACGAATATCTTGTGGTAATTTAAATGTTGGCGTACTATATTTTGATTGACTAATAGCGTATGCCACATTATACTTCATCCTTGATTGCACATATTCTTTAAAGCGATCTGAGAGATTGGGGTTGTCAGCCATTAGTTTCTTGAAACTCTCTTCACTGCGTTGAACATGAATTTTCACTCGTTCCATAAAATCAGAGAATGGCTCTCTATCTTCTTTTACTTTCAAATGGGGCACGAAACTAAATCGTAACATCTCATTCTGTAAACGCGCATTTGCCCCCATGAAAAAACGTTCACCTGTTTTGAAGTCACATAAGAGAAAGTAGGTTTCACCAGGTTCAAACACCGACATGATGCGGGCGCGTTGCTGGTCGAGGTAAACTTCAGTAGTGTTGACTAGTGGAAACGTCAGGCGGAAAAAGCCATTGTTGTCTATTTCCGCAGTGCATAATGGATCCTTGTCTGTAAATACGTCAGAATAAACAACATCAAAGTGTTTCTTCTCCGATTTACTTGCGGGCATGTTACGCATCCACCCAACAAGAGTAACCTGTTCTCCATGCTTATAATGTGTATCTTTAATGGGTGAATGGTCTTTTACAGGATAATCTGGCAATTGTTGTGTCGTTATTCTTTGGCAAATGATAGAATGAGAATTGTCAAATACAATCTTTCGTAAGTTGTTTTTCTGTTCAATCACCTCGAGAGAAATGTCTTTTGTCCCATTTGTTATAAGAAAACGATATTTCCCTTTCTTTTGTTCCTTTTGCTTATACTTCCAAAAATGAGCCTTGTAAACCACACCGTCTTCATAAAAGCCAATCGCCCAATCGCCTGTTTTAATGTCTCTCCAATTCGACATGGAAAGCTCACCTATACTATTGTCTAATGCATTAGTTTGCAATAAGTTGCTGGCTAAGAGAAGAACACTATCAAATAGAATAATTGTAAAAAGGAGAAATCTCTTCATGTCAGTGATGTTTCATTTGTGGGGTTGTTGTTTATGTCAAATAGGTTTTTGGAGACTCTCCACTAGTGGTGAACCAAAAAAGAAAGGAAGCAATCATATCTTGTTGATATAAAACTGCTTCCTTTATTATTGTCGTACCCAGACCCGGTACAGAGTGGGTAAAACAAGAGAAATGAAAAGAATATATTATATTGATAATCAGCTATTTATAATTTTCTTATATTTGGCTACTTTGCCCATTTTTACCTGTTTTTAGTTAGATAGTACACTTTTAGTACACTTTGGCATTCGGAACTTTTTAGTATCTTTGCAAAATAAGAAAACATCTGAAAATAAATGAGTTAATGATTTTACTCGGTTTGATACACATTTAGGTACATAACTATCAATTATGGCAAAATTAGAAAATAAAGCAAAAGAAAACCCGAAATTGGAGCAAAATGTGCTATCTGATGGTCGGATAAGTCTTTATCTGGAGTATTATCTCGGTAGAGAAGAAACACCGGTTTTAGACGAAAACGGCAAGCCCGTTTTGTACGAAACAGGCAAGATGATGGGCAAGCCAAAAGTACATATTAAGCACAACAGGCGAAAAGAAAATTTGCAGTTGTACTTGATAGCTAAGCCTCGTACTCCAGCGGAACGACAACAAGGAAACACTTAAATTGGCTGCCAAAATTCGTGCAGAGCGGGAACAACAGTTTAAGGAGAGTATGCTTGGTTATCGTCTGAAGAAAGACAGAAATGTCAATTTCTTGGACTATTATCAGGCTTACATAGACAGTTATACGAAGAAAGACTTGCGGATGATAAAGATAGCCTTGAATCGTTTTAAAGATTTTCTGAAAGAGCAATATCCAGTTTATGAGTTTGGCATTAAGCCCGACTTGATAACCAAGGATATGATGGAACAATTTGTTGAATACCTACAATCGAGAAGTGTCGGCGAAGGAGCAAAGAGTATCTATCAGCGTTTCAAGAAAGTTGTTCGTTATGCCATCGATCACGAAGTG
>ERZ772827.1784-NODE-1784-length-10789-cov-2.923235_pt1 | contig 10789 bp, 9 predicted proteins | sample MGYA00580850_ERZ772827 | MGnify/ENA primary metagenome ERZ772827 (study PRJEB29015, sample SAMEA2737950) | human oral metagenome | biome: human oral; feature: human-associated habitat; material: dental | place: China | collected 2145 ...
TTCAACCATGAAAGCCCGCTGCGTGGACGCGAATTCGTGACGCGCAAAATTACCGACAGCGTCGCGAAAATCAAATTGGGCAAGCTGGACTGTCTGGAGCTGGGCAATCTGGATGCCAAACGCGACTGGGGGTTTGCCAAGGAATATGTGGATGCCATGTGGCGCATGTTGCAGGCAGATACGCCGGACACTTATGTAGTGGCTACCAATCGTACAGAGACAGTACGTGATTTTGTGCGCATGGCGTTCAGAGGGGCGGGCATGGCCGTTGATTTCAAGGGGCAGGGCGAAAGCGAAACGGCAGTGGATACGGCAACCGGAAAAACCGTGATGCGTGTCAACCCGAAGTTCTACCGTCCAGCCGAGGTGGATTTGCTGATCGGCAGCCCCGAAAAGGCCAAGCGCGTGCTGGGGTGGGCACCGAAAACCACGCTGGAGGAACTGTGCCAGATGATGGTTGATGCCGATCTTGCCCGTAATCAGCGCGGTTTCTCGTTCTGAAATGCCGACCGCGCTAATTACCGGAGTTGCCGGTTTTACCGGCGAGTATCTGACGCGTGATTTACTGGCGTTGGGGTATCGGGTCGTTGGACTGGATCAGTCGGCTGGATTGCCTGTTGATAATTTGCTGGCGACGTCCGCTTGTGCGGACGTTTCCGTTTGCCGGTGCGACTTGCTTGACCGCGTGGCGCTGGGGCAGGCTGTTCAGGCGATTGCGCCGGATGTCGTGGTGCATCTTGCCGCGATTTCTTTCGTCGCGCATGGCGATGTCGATGCGATTTACCGGATCAACGTCGTTGGCACGCGCAATCTGCTCGAAGCGCTGGCCTCGCTCGATAAAAAACCTTCTGCCGTATTGTTGGCCAGTAGCGCTAATATTTATGGAAATGCGACGGTTAGCCCGATTGACGAGGCGACCCCGCCTAATCCAGCCAATGATTACGCGGTCAGCAAACTGGCGATGGAATATATGGCGCGCTTATGGTTCGATCGTTTGCCGATTGTGATTGTTCGTCCGTTCAATTACACCGGCGTCGGCCAGTCGCCGCAGTTTCTGCTACCAAAGATCGTCAGCCATTTTCAGCGTCGGGAACGCGTCATCGAGTTGGGCAATCTGGATGTTGAACGCGATTTTTCCGACGTGCGCTTCGTCAGCCAGGCGTATTGCCGTCTGTTGCAGGCAGCGCCTGCCCGACAGGTGTTCAATATCTGCTCGGGCAATGTGTATTCGCTCAAGGAAATTTTGCGCATGATGAGCGAGATTGCCGGGTATGAAATCGAGGTACGGGTGAATCCCGCCTTTGTGCGGAGCAATGAGGTATTGAGACTGGAAGGGAGACATCGCCGCCTGTTTGATGTGGTTGGCGCTTTGCCTGTCATTCCGCTGCATGAAACTCTGGCATGGATGCTAGCTACCTCCTCAGCCGAGTCTCGTTGCGGATAAAAAGCAAAGTGGCGGAGCCGTGGATTGGGCAGCAAGGCGAGAAGAAGGGCGCAACGCCTTCTTGTACGCAGGCGGATGCCCGAAAGCTCCGGGTTGGGATTAACGCGATTACCTTATTGTCTCCGCGTACCGGGATTGGGAATTACGTATTTGCGCTTGGCAATGGGTTACTGGCTTCACCTGAGGTAACGCCTTCTTTTTTCTACGCCAAAGAGTGGAGTCCGCATCTGCGAAAAGATCCGTTGCCCAACATCAACTCGGTCAAAATGCGTGTCAAGCGTTATGTCCCGGGTGCCTACCCGATCTTTCGCACTATCAGCAGTGGATATTTCAGGCGCGGATTAAAAAACCATCCAATCGATGTGTATCACGAGCCAAATTATTTGGCTTATCGCTTTGATGGTCCCGTCGTAATTACAGTGCACGACCTTTCCTGGATTCGGCATCCAGAAACGCATCCGAAAGAACGTCTGCGCGCTATGGAGCGCTATTTCCCGCAATCACTGGATAACGCATCGGCGATTATTACGGATTGTCAGTTCGTCAAAAACGAGTTGGTGGAGGTCTTTGGGGTTGCGCCCGCGAAAATCACTCCGGTTTTGCTGGGCGTTTCTCCGGACTTTGTACCTATGCCTCAGGCGCACGCCCAGCCTGTGCTGGAATCTTACGGCCTAATTTTTGGTAGTTATTTTCTGTGCGTCGGAACGCTGGAACCGAGAAAAAATATTCCTACGCTGCTGGAGGCATTTTCCAGCCTGCCACAGGATATACAGAAAAGCTATCCCTTAGTGCTGGTGGGGATGCGCGGTTGGCTGACCAGCGGGATCGAAAGCAGAATGCGGCCGCTGGCGGATAAGGGATTGGTTAAAGTGCTGGGCTATGTGCCCGATCCACATATGTCCGCGTTGTATTCGGGGGCGAGGGCGTTCATTTTACCTTCACTATACGAAGGATTTGGCTTGCCGGTGCTGGAAGCCATGGCCTGTGGTGTGCCAGTCATTGCTTCGCGTAGTAGCTCCATTCCAGAAGTGGCTGGCGATGCCGGTATCCTGTGTGACCCCATGGATGCGACGGCGTTTGCTGATGCCATGCGGCAGCTCGCCGAGGATGCACCATTGCGCCAAAACCTGTCCGCCGCCGGAATTGCGCGTGCGGCATCGTTCTCATGGCAGGCCACGGCTAAAGCCACGATTTCTGTTTATCGTAATACGCTGGCCAGGATTTGAGAAGGCGGCTTGCCATGCAGCGTGTATTGCACATCTATCGCACCTATTTCCCTGACCCGCCGGGTGGATTGCAGGAGGCGATTCGGCAAATTGCGTTCTCGTCGATACCATACGGGATCGAAAACACGGTTTATGCGCTTTCGCTGCGCCCAGACCCAATGCAGATCAGTTTTCCCGAGGCGCAAGTGGTTCGGCGGAAGTCCTGGGCTGCGCCCGCTTCGTGCGACCTGGGCGGGCCGGCGGCGCTATCGGCTTTTTCCACGTTGGCGCGCGAAGCAGATGTCGTGCACTATTTTTTTCCGTGGCCCTTTGCCGATGTGTTGCGTGTGCTGACACATCCGGATAAGCCCGAGGTCATGACCTATATTTCCGATGTGGTACGCCAAAAATGGCTGGGCAAGTGTTATGCGCCGTTGATGTGGAAGACGCTCAAGGCCATGAAGTTCATTGTCGCCAACTGCCCGACTTACGCAAGAACCAGCACCGTGCTTTCGCATCCCGCTTTGCGTGACAAGGTGCGAATCATTCCGCTGGGGATCGAGGAAAGTGCTTATCCCAAAGCGTCTGACGATAGCGTTTTCGAGCGTTTTGGCATCGAGCGCGATGCACCGTATTTCCTGTTTCTTGGTGTTTTGCGTTACTACAAGGGATTGGATTTTCTGATTCGCGCAGCAAAAGAGGTAAATGCGTGTATCGTCATCGCCGGCTCAGGTTCAGAAGAAATGCATCTGAAGCGTCTGGCACGAGAGCTTGATGCACGGAACATCGTTTTTACGGGGCAAGTCTCTAATCAGGAAAAGGTTTCGCTTCTCCGGCACTGTCTGGCGCTGGCGCTCCCTTCGCACCTGCGTTCCGAGGCATATGGCATGGTCCTTGTGGAAGCGGCCATGTTTGGCCGACCCATGATCTCCTGTGAAATTGGCACTGGGACCTCGTTTATCAATGCACATGAAGAAACTGGACTGGTTGTCGAGCCTGAAAATCCGGCGGCGCTGGCGCGAGCGATGAATGCCTTGCTGCATGAATCCAGGCTGGCGACGCACTTCGGCGCAGCGGCGCGGCAGCGGTATGAGCGCATATTTTCGGGGGCGGCGTTGGGCAAGGCGTATGCAGAACTCTACAAGGAGGCCGCCGGGCTGGCATGAGCCTGCATCGTTGCCAGCCCATTGCAAGCGCCGCACTTTGCAATCAGGTGAACTTCGTTTTTCAACGTATGGAAGGAATGATAATGCGCTTGGATATTCAATCGGCTTTCCCTGAACTGGCTTTTGGCACCAGTGGCGTGCGCGCTCTGGTGAAGAGTTTTTCCTTTGAAGCAGTGGCTGCGTATGTGTTTTCCTTTGTCCAGCGGATGCGGCAGACCGATGCCTTGGGCAAGGAAGAACAGATTGCCATAGGAATTGATCTTCGTCCCAGCAGCCCGGACATCGCCTTGATGGTGTGCGAGACGCTCGCGCATCTGGGCATCCGGCCAGACTATCTGGGTGCCTTGCCGACGCCAGCGCTGGCGCTGTATTGCCTTGATTCAGGTATTCCCGGCATCATGATTACCGGCAGCCACATTCCATTTGACCGTAATGGGATCAAATTCTATCGCCCGGATGGGGAAATTCTCAAGGAAGATGAGGCCGCTATTGCCAGCACAGTGATTCCGGCCGGCGCCTTGCCTGTGCAAGCATCCTGGACACAGTTGCCTGAGGCGTCTCTACAGGCCAGGGCGGCATATGTACGGCGCTATGTCGACTTTTTTGGTGCGGACGCACTCGCCGGTTTACGCATCGGCGTGTATGAACATAGCGCAGTTGGCCGTGACCTGACCGTAGAAGTTTTGTGTGCCTTGGGCGCCGAAGTAATAGCGTCGGGGCGTAGTGAGGAATTTGTCCCGGTAGATACCGAGGCGGTGAGCGATGCCGATCTGGCGCAGGCAAAGCGCTGGTGTGGAGAGCATTGTCTGGATGCTCTGGTGTCGACCGATGGCGATGGTGATCGGCCGCTTGTCTTCGATGCCGACGGAAATTTCGTGCGGGGCGATATTCTGGGCGCCTTATGCGCTCACATGATGGGGATCGAAGCCTTAGCCGTGCCTGTCAGTTGTAATACGGCCATTGAGAAAACCGGATTTTTCCCGCGTATTCTGCGCACGCGCATCGGCTCGCCGTATGTGATTGCCGGCATGAATCAGCTTCTGGCGGAAGGCTTTGCGCGGGTTGCGGGCTTTGAGGCTAATGGAGGCTTTCTGCTGGGGTCGGCCTTGCAAGATCTTTCTGCGTTACCGACGCGGGATGCGCTTTTGCCAATGATCTCGATCCTTGTGGCCGCTAAACGGCGCGCTTTGTCGGTTGCCGATCTGGTGGCCGAGTTGCCGCAGCGATTTACGTACAGCGACCGCCTCAAGAATATTCCTTCGGAGTTTTCACAAACGCTGCTATCGCGCCTGATTGACAATGCGGCCTTCAGGATGCAGCTTTTCCAAGAGAACGGCGAAGTCGTTTCCATCGACCAGACCGATGGCGTGCGCATGAGTTTTTCCGATGGACACATCGCCCATTTGCGCGCCTCCGGCAATGCGCCGGAGCTGCGCTGTTATGCTGAGGCGCCAACCTATGATCAGGCCAAGGCTTTGTGCGAACGGACGCTCAAGCGGATTGCCTGAGCCTGTTCCAGCGCCGATTACAGCACCTGCTTCGTGCGGTTTCGCGGGTAGGATTCCCTCGGTTTGCCTCATCAAGTGCACAGACGCTTGGGGCTACGTAGAGATGTATTAAGCTTTGTCGGCAGTCGTAGCGTGTGTCCGGCTTGCTTATTTTCTTGCGTTCTGATGCCTGCTGGCGCTATAGGGTGTGCTGCCGGAAGGCAGGCTGGCGTAATTTTTGTGTGGTGGCATTGTTTTTTCCTCACGGCGCGCCTAACATATCTCCTGACGCGCCCGGGGCTGTTGCAATGTGCACAGGCAGTTACGGTGGCGTGCCGTTAGTGTTGTTTTCTGGTGTAACCTGCCATTTGTTTGTGGCCGTTCTGAACATCAACCAATAATAGGAGTTTAATGATGCTGACCGAGGAAGAAATTACCCAAGCCCGCGCGACGCTTGATGAACTCAAAGTAGAACATCGAGACCTCAACTTGATCATTGAACATCTCGCCGCCACACCTTTACCGGATCAGGACCAGCTTCTGGTGCATCGCCTCAAGAAGCGCAAACTCATGCTCAAGGATAAGATTTATCAGCTCGAACGTTCGCTGCCCTGAGCCTTCTTTCCCTCTTAGCCTGAAAGGGCAAGTCGGACACAGAATACACGTTGTTCCTCTACTGATGTACAAGTCTGGCAGAGGCGTGTACCTATGCAATAGGTGAATGGCGGAGTGTCTGTATAGCTCAGGGCAGAACGGATGGGTGTCGTGCTCATTGCCAAATAGCACATACAGGCGATGCACATAGAATCGATGGCATACGCTTTCCCAACAAGACGGTGAAATCTAGGCTACGCAATATGGTGCGTACGACGAAAGCAGTCGGCAAGTAACAAGTAACGTCATCGGGAAAGCGAAGGCCTTCGACAATATTGGTCGGTAAGCTGCGACTGATAGCGGGGCATCCTGTTTCTATTAAAGCGAATCCCCTTGTCCGGAGAACTGGAGGAATTCACATGGAAAACCCAAGCATTCTCTCTCACGTTTCGTTGGGTTCAAATCGTTTCAGCGAGGCCTTGGCGTTTTATGACCGGGTTTTGGCAACGCTTGGCATTGGCCGCATATTGGATTTAAGCGAACATCAGGCGGTTGCTTATGGCCGTATCTATCCGGAGTTCTGGATACAGGCGCCTTTTGATGGCCAACCTGCACAAAACGCCAATGGTGTGCATATTGCATTTTTGGCGAAAGACCGTGAACAAGTTCATGCCTTCTACGAGGCGGCACTTGCTGCAGGCGGTAAAGATGATGGCGCACCGGGGCCGCGCCCGCATTATAGTGAGCCGTACTATGGCTGTTTTGTCCGTGATCTCGACGGCCACAAAATTGAGGCGATGGCCTGGTTGGAGCCGGATGAATAAATCAAGACATGGCGTTTGCTATGCCGAAAAATCTGGTAATCCCCTTCGTTTCGTTTGGGTTTTCTGGAATTGCCGGCAGTCTCTAGGCCTTCAGTCAGAAACTTCCGGCGGCCTCATTGAGGTGATCGCATTCATCTTTATTTTTTTGTGTCTCGGTACCGGGCGTGTTGGATGAAAAGTGCCCATAGACAGGATCAATGTCGCATGGCGGCGATGTAGATACGTAGCCGATAGAATGAATGAGCAGAGAGGGGCAGAGAGGCTTTTAAGCCCAGTGTGACGCTTCAAATTAGCGCGCGTCCTACATACCAGCATAGTGCCGAGATCAGGGCGCTACAGGGAATCGTCAATATCCACGCCCAGACGATGGTGCCGGCGACGCCCCAGCGCACGGCGGAAAGCCGCCGGGTGGCGCCGACGCCAACGATAGCGCCGGTAATGGTGTGTGTCGTCGAGACGGGAATCCCTAGCCAGGTGGCAAAGAAGAGAGTAACCGCCCCTCCTGTCTGGGCACAAAAGCCGCCGACGGGACGTAGCTTGGTAATTTTCTGCCCCATGAGTTTGACGATCCGCCAGCCGCCAACCACTGTCCCCAAGCCGATCACTGCGTGGCAGGCAATGACGACCCATAGCGGCGGCATGCTGGCATGCAGATCGGTCATGCCGGCCGCAATCAGCAGCATCCAGATGATCCCGATCGTTTTCTGGGCGTCGTTGCCGCCGTGACCGAGCGCATACGCTGAGGCTGAGATCAGTTGCAGGCGACGTGACCAGATGTCGACACGGCGCGGCGGTGTTCTGCGAAACAACCAAGATATCAGGATCATCATCATCGACCCGAGCAGCACGCCGAGCAGGGGAGAAATAAAGATGAATGCGATCGTCTTGATGATGCCGCCTGAAATCAGCGCCGCGGGCCCGGCCTTGACCAGTGCGGGCCCAATCAGGCCGCCGATCAAGGCGTGTGATGAAGAGGACGGAATTCCGTAATACCAAGTGATCACATTCCATACGATGGCGCCGGCCAACGCGCCGAAAATAACGTAATGGTCGATGATTGCGGCCTCGATCGTGCCTTTGCCGACGGTTGCGGCGACTTTGAGGTCGAAGACGAAAATGGCGATTGCATTGCACGTTGCAGCCAGAACAACCGCCGTATGCGGCTTGAGCACGCGTGTTGAAACCACTGTGGCAATCGCGTTGGCCGCATCATGAAATCCATTCATGAAATCGAAGGCCAACGCCATAAAGAGCAACAGTGCCAGGACGCCCAGACTGATGTTCAGATGTTCCATCGACGATGCCCGTCAGGAGTTTTCGAGAACGATACCCTCGATGATGATCGCCGTTTCCTCACAATGATCGGTGATCACTTCCAGCAATTCATAAATGGCCTTGAACTTGATCAGCTCGCGCACATCCGGTTCATCACGGAACAGGCGCGAAATGGCACCGCGCATGATCTGATCCGCTTGATATTCCAGCCCGTCGATTTTATTGCAGAAGGCGAGAATCTCGCTGGCATTATCCATTGAGCGGAGCAGGAATACCGCCTGCTTCAGATATTCGGTACAGCCGACGATCAGCTCGCTCAGCCGAATGGCCTCTTCCGGAACGTGGCGGATGTTGTAAAGCGAAATGGTGTGCGCGCTATCCTGAATCAGATCGAGGATGCCGTCGAAACCAGTACTCAACTGGTGAATTTCTTCCCGGTCGAGCGGTGTGATGAACGATTTGTGCAATTGCTGCAGTGTTTCGGCCTTAATCTTGTCGCCGCGTTCTTCGGAGGCATCGACTAGAGCGCGCTGGTCATCTGCTTGCGTCGTCGAATGGTTGAACGTGTTCAGCATGTTCAGCAGGGCATGGCTACCCTGCACCATCTGTTCGGCGTGCGCATCGAACAGATCGAAAAATTTCCCTTCTTGGGGCATGAGTCGCGAGAACATGGTGAGAAGGGGGATGGTTGAGAGATGGCGCTCATTCTATCATCTTGCTTGACGCGCAAACTTGCACAGACACAGCACCATCTCACCATTGCCGTAGCAATGCCTCCTGAATGGTGGTTCTGCTCAGAAGGGCAAGCAGACACAAATAAAAAGGCCGGACAAAAAGAGTCCGGCCACTAAAAAACGCACAAAAATGCGTGCGAAAGGAGAAAAGAAAATTCTTTAAAAAGCCTAACCGCTTGGTGCGCGATACTGGGTTCGAACCAGTGACCCCCGCCGTGTGAAGGCGGTGCTCTACCGCTGAGCTAACCGCGCAACCATGAGGCGCGATTTAATCATAAGCGGCACTGACGGTCAATTTTGGTGAGGCTTGTTACTACATCTATTACAATATTGCCGATTCCGGAATACCAGAAGAAGCAGGATTTATGTGATGACATACACGGATATGTCGCGCATATCCCGTGTTTATGTTTTTCGCGGTAGTCTCTGCGGAGTTTGCGGAGTTCGTTCTCTTTTATTTGGCTAATAATTTTTAACGATGAATACAGCAACAACCACCGTTCGCACCCGTTTTGCGCCTTCACCGACAGGCTTTCTCCATATTGGCGGCGCGCGCACCGCCTTGTACGCCTGGGCGTATGCGCGCCACTGCAATGGCAGATTTATTCTGCGTATTGAAGATACCGATGTTGCCCGTTCGACGCCAGAGGCCGTGCAGGGCATTCTTGACGGTATGCAATGGCTTGGGCTAACGCCCGACGAAGGCCCGTTCTACCAGATGCAGCGCATGGAAAGGTATAAGGACGTGCTTCGTCAGATGCTTGCCGAAGGCTCAGCCTATTACTGTTACACCACGCCGGAGGAACTGGAGCGTATGCGCGAGGAACAGCGTGCCAAGGGTCTGAAGCCGCGTTATACCGGCATTTGGCGACCCGAACCCGGCAAGACGCTCCCGCCGGTACCTGCGGACAGGCAACCTGTCATCCGCTTTAAAAATCCTATCGACGGCAGCGTTGTTTGGGATGATCTGGTCAAAGGACGCATCGAAATCGCCAATGCCGAGCTTGACGATTTGGTTATTGCGCGCGCCGATCTGACGCCGACGTATAACTTCTGTGTCGTAATCGACGACTGGGACATGGGCATCACCCATGTCATTCGCGGCGACGATCATGTGAATAACACGCCGCGGCAGATCAATATTTTTCGGGCGCTGGGCGCCAATATCCCACATTTCGCGCATTTGTCGATGATTCTTGGCGATGATGGGCAAAAACTTTCAAAACGCCATGGCGCGGTGAGTGTCATGCAGTACGATGAGGACGGCTATTTGCCAGAAGCCGTGCTCAACTATCTGGCCCGGCTCGGTTGGTCACACGGAGATGACGAAGTTTTTTCCATGCAGCAATTCTGCGAATGGTTCGACCTCGATCACATTACGCCGTCGGCGGCGCAGTTCAACACCGAAAAACTAAACTGGCTCAATGCCCACTACATCAAGCAGGCTGACAACGCACGGCTGGCAGCACTGATCCGGCCGCGTCTGGCTGATCAAGGCATCACCGTCAGCGAGCTGCCGGCGCTGGATGCTATCGTCGGCCTTTATAAGGAGCGCGTTGATAATCTCAATACCCTGGCAGCTGCCGCACGGGCGTTTTACACCGAACCGGCACCTGCCGCAGAACTGCTCGCACAGCATCTGACGCCGGAAAGCCGCCCGCTGCTGGCTGATTTTATTGCCGGTTTGCGCGATGTTGCCTGGGAAGTGCCTGCCATTAATGCCTTGATTAAACAATGTATTAGTCAGCACGGCGTCAAGATGCCCAAGCTGGCCATGCCTTTGCGCATCCTGCTCACCGGGCAGGCGCAGACACCTTCGGTTGATGCATTGATAACGCTCTTCCCGCGCGAAATCGCATTGGAGCGCCTGGTGCGCGGAATTTCAGAAAAAACTGAAGCCCGGCGGTAATGCCAGTTTTTGCTAGAGGCACATTTTGAATGTGACGCGGGTGATGTGTTGGCAAGGCTCATTCCAAAAATGCTTTACAAGAGGCGGTGTCCTCTCTATAATTCGCGCTTCTTTCGGGCGGGGGTATAGCTCAGCTGGGAGAGCGCTTGCA
>ERZ772827.1788-NODE-1788-length-10769-cov-2.070562_pt1 | contig 10769 bp, 20 predicted proteins | sample MGYA00580850_ERZ772827 | MGnify/ENA primary metagenome ERZ772827 (study PRJEB29015, sample SAMEA2737950) | human oral metagenome | biome: human oral; feature: human-associated habitat; material: dental | place: China | collected 2145 ...
TGGTGAATATGGCCTTAAAGCGACTACTAGAGGTAGAATAACTGCTAGGCAAATTGAAGCTGCGCGCCGCGCAATAAATCGTCACGTTAAGCGTGGCGGTAAAATGTGGATTCGTATTTTTCCTGATGTTCCCGTTACTAACAAACCGTTGGAGACCCGTCAAGGCAAAGGTAAAGGTAATGTTGAGTATTGGGTGGCGAAAGTACAGCCTGGTACTGTTATCTACGAATTAGAGGGCGTTACTGAAGATTTGGCTAGAGAGGCTTTTCGCTTAGCTGCGGCAAAATTACCTGTTCGTACAGTATTTGAAATTCGTAAGGTGATGTGATGTCTTTCAAAGAATTACAAAAAAGAACTACAGATGAATTGCGTGAAGAACTTCTGACTTTGCGTCAAAATCAGTTGAAAGTTAAGATGCAAAAAGCGAGCGCTCAGTTGGAGCAAACACATCAGATTCGTAAAATTCGCCGTGATATCGCCCGCGTTAAGACTTTGCTGCGTCAGCAAGAAATTAGAGTATAGTATTTATGAATAATCAACAAAATATACAGCGCATTTTGCAAGGGCAAGTTGTCAGCAATAAAGGCGATAAATCTATTACAGTGAGCGTAGTTCATTATGAGCGTCATCCGGTTTATGGTAAATATATTAAGCGTACCTTAAAGTGTCACGCACACGATGAGAATAATGCTTGCGGTATTGGTGATACTGTACGTATCGCGCAGAGTCGCCCAATTTCCAAGACTAAAACTTGGTGTTTGGTAGAAATTGTTGAACAAGCTAAAGGATAAGGAAATACACCATGATTCAGATGCAATCACGTTTAGCCGTAGCAGATAATAGTGGAGCGCGCGAACTCCAATGCATTAAAGTTCTAGGAGGCTCTCATCGTCGTTATGCCGCCATTGGTGATGTTATTAAGGTGTCAGTAAAAGAAGCGCTACCACGCGGTCGTGTTAAAAAAGGCGATGTTTATAATGCGCTCATCGTTAGAACTAAAAAAGGTGTGCGCCGTAGAGATGGTTCTGTATTACGTTTTGATAGTAATGCCGCTGTATTATTAAATAATAAGTTGGAGCCAATTGGAACCCGCGTGTTTGGTCCAATTGCGCGCGAGTTACGGGGAGAAAAATTTATGAAGATTATTTCCCTCGCTCCTGAAGTACTATGAGGAAAATAATATGAAACGAATTCGCAAAGGCGATGAGATTATTGTTATCGCGGGCAAAGCGGAGAATAAAGGGCGGCGTGGCTCAGTTTTAAAGGTTGCAGGTGACTATATTATTGTTGAAGGTATTAACATTATCTTCAAACACATGAAACCGAATCGTCAATTACAGATTGAGGGTTCTATTGTGAAAAAAGAGGCTCCTATACATATTTCTAATGTTATGTTGTATAACCCTTCTACGGGAAAAGGTGATAGGGTTGGCTTCAAAATGGTTGAAGGTAAAAAAGTTCGCGTCTATAAATCTACGGGCGCACAGGTAGATTGAGGTTTATATGGCAGCAAGATTGCATGAACAATATCGCCAGGAATTTGCTCAAGAATTACAGAAGAAGCTCGGGCTTAAAAATGTAATGGAGGTTCCTAGATTAGTTAAAATTACCATTAATATGGGAGTTGGTGAAGCTGTAAGCGACAAAAAGATAATGGATAATGCTGTACGTGATCTTAGTTTAATTACAGGGCAGAAGCCATTAATTACCAAGTCAAAAAAATCGATTGCAGGTTTTAAAATTCGAGATGGTTGGCCAATTGGATGTAAAGTCACCTTACGTCGTGAACAAATGTATGAGTTCCTAGATCGGCTAATTAATATTTCCCTACCTCGCACTAGAGATTTTCGAGGGTTGAGTATAAAATCATTCGATGGCAGGGGAAATTATAGTTTTGGTGTTCGTGAACATATCATTTTCCCAGAGATAGACTTTGAGAAAACTGATTTAATTCGCGGTATGGATATAACTTTTACAACCACTGCAAAAGATGATGCGGGAGCTAGAGCCCTTTTGGAATCGTTTGGTTTCCCTTTTAGAAATTAAGGAATTAAATTATGGCAAAAAAAAGTATGGTTAACCGCGAGGCTAAGCGCATCTTTTTGGTGCAGAAGTTTGCAACTAAGCGACGCGAACTGAAAGAAATAATTCGTAAAGTAGGTTCGTATTCTGAAGAAGAACGCAATGCTGCCCAGGAAAGGTTGCAAAAATTACCTAGGGATGCATCTCCAGCCCGTTTGCAGCGACGTTGTCGTATTACCGGGCGTCCGCATGCGGTTTACCGTAAATTTGGGTTGTCTCGAAACAAATTGCGTGAACTTGCGATGAGGGGCGAAGTCCCAGGTGTAAAGAAAGCTAGTTGGTAATGCAACTAGTTTAAGTTCCAGGCTCTATTAATGAGCTGATACTGACATATAAAAGGTATAGTTATGTTAACTGATCCAGTCGCTGATATGCTGACTAGAATTCGTAATGCCCAGAGAATAGGGCGATCATTGGTTGTTATGCCCTCTTCTAAACAAAAAGTTGCGATAGCGACTGTCTTGCAGGAAGAAGGATATATTCAAGCTTTTGAGGTCAAAGGTGATAAGAAGCTTGAGTTAAGTATTAGTTTGAAATATTATCAGGGTAAGCCAGTCATTGAATTTATAAAACGCGTTAGCCGCCCAGGACTTAGACTTTTTAAAAATAAGAATGAATTACCACGTGTGCAGGGTGGCTTGGGAATCGCAATAATTTCTACCTCACAAGGTGTTATGAGTGATCATAAGGCTCGCCAGAAAGGGATTGGTGGCGAAGTTATTTGTTATGTTGCCTGATTTTAGGAGTTAACAGAAATGTCACGAGTTGGTAAACAACCTGTCTCTATCCCCAAAGGTGTAGATGTAACAATTGAAGATAAACAAATTACAGTGAAAGGTAAAAAGGGTAGTTTGAGTCTGAAATTACATGACTATATTAGTGCCAAACGAGAGAGTGATTTTATTCGCCTAATGCCTTTATATGAAAATGCTGAGCATTGGGCAATGTGTGGTACTATGCGCGCTTTAGTTAATAATATGGTTATTGGCGTTAGTCAAGGTTTTGAGAAAAAATTGCAACTAATAGGTGTTGGCTACCGCGCCCAAGCACAAGGACAGAAATTAAATCTTTCTTTAGGTTTTTCACATCCTATTGAATTTAGTGTACCTGAGGGCGTGTTGGTTGAGACTCCTAGCCAAACAGAAATCCTTGTAAAAGGTAGTGATAAACAGCAAGTAGGAGAGGTTGCTGCGAAGATACGAGCATATAGACCTCCGGAGCCTTACAAAGGTAAGGGTGTACGTTATGCAGATGAATATGTTGTTATGAAAGAAGCTAAGAAAAAATAAGGTAATATGATGAATAAGAAAAAAATTAATCGTATTCGCCGTGGGAAGCGTACTCGTTTAAATATTAGAGAGTCTGGTAAAATTAGTTTGATTGTCAATAAAAGCTCTCAACATACTTATGCACAAATTGTTAGTGCAGATGGTAATAAGATATTAGCAACTGTTTCTACGTTGCAAACAGAAGTGAGACAAGGATTGGCTCATACGGCTAATATTGAGGCAGCAACAAAAGTTGGTAGAATTATTGCTGAAAAAGCTAAACAACTAGGGTTAGATAATATTGTTTTTGATCGTAGTGGTTTTCGCTATCATGGTCGCATAAGAGCGTTGGCTGATGCTGCGCGTGAAGCAGGTTTGAATTTTTAAGAGGCAGTTATGGCACAACAAAAAGAACGAATTCAAGATAGTGAATTTTTAGAGAAATTAGTTGCTGTCAACCGCGTAACTAAAGTCGTTAAAGGTGGACGTCAGTTCGCATTTACAGCATTAACTGTGGTTGGTGATGGTAATGGTCGTGTTGGCTATGGTTATGGAAAGGCAAAAGAAGTTCCTGTAGCCATACAAAAAGCAATGGATCAAGCTAAAAAGAATTTAGTTGCAGTAACCTTAAATAAGGAGACTCTTCAACATCCTATTATTGGGACACATGGTGCTGCGAAAGTTTATATGCAGCCTGCATCTGCAGGTACTGGTATTATCGCGGGTGGTGCAATGCGTGCTGTATTTGAAGTTCTCGGTATTAAAGACGTGTTAGCGAAATGTATGGGAACTCGTAATCCTGGTAATGTTGTACGCGCTACTATTGCGGGTTTACAAAATATGACAACTCCGCAGATTGTTGCTGCGAAGCGCGGTAAACCTGTTGAAGAGGTATTAAAAAATGTCGAATAACAAGAAACTTAGTATTACTTTAATAAAAAGTAAATATGGGCGACTTGAGAGTCATCAGCAGTGTATTTCGGGCTTAGGATTACGCAAGATGCACCAGACTCGTATTGTGGCGGATACTCCGGAAAATCGCGGTATGATTGCAAAAGTATCTTATCTCTTAAAAATTAATGAGGTAAACTAATGTTTTTGAATAAATTGAGGCCTGCTGCAGGATCTCGTAAAGCACCTAAACGACTTGGACGTGGTATTGGTTCTGGGCTAGGTAAAACTAGTGGTAAAGGGCATAAAGGGCAGAAGGCACGTGCAGGTGGATATCATAAGGTTGGTTTCGAAGGCGGACAGATGCCTTTACAACGCCGCCTTCCGAAGCGAGGGTTCCGTAGCCGTGATAAAAATAGTGTTGCACGCCTTCGTACATCAGAGCTAAATATATTTACGGATACTTTGGTTGTGGATCTTTCTCTTTTGAAAGAGCGCAATCTAATTCCAGTCTCTGCAGCATCCGTCAAGGTTTTTTTAAGTGGCGATATATCTGTTGCACTTACACTTAGAGGAATTGCGGTTACGTCTGGAGCAAAAACTGCTATAGAGACGGCAGGTGGTTCAGTTGTAGAGTAATTTCTCTTGTTTAAGGAGAAGTGTTTTTATGGCGAAATTAGCCAATAATTCGCTCAAAGAATTGATGTCACGCTTATGGTACTTGGTTCTCGCACTGATCATTTACCGTATTGGCGTTCATATTCCAGTACCTGGCGTGAATCATGAGAAAGTTCGAGATTTATTTAATAGTGGAGAGGGTTCAATATTCCAACTATTTAATATGTTCTCTGGCGGTGCATTAAGCAACGCATCTTTACTTGCTTTAGGTGTAGCACCGTATATTTCTGCCTCAATAGTATTTCAGCTTTTTACACATATGTATCCACCCTTGAAAGAGCTTAGACAACAAGGTAGTAATGGGCAGAAAAGAATTAGCCAATATACACGTTATCTAGCGCTTGCTTTTGCATTGGTCCAGGGTTTTGCTATTTCTCGTATGGTTATGAGCCAAGGATTAATCCTGTCTTCGGGGCAGGTTTTCTTACTTACTGGTACGATTAGTCTAGCAACGGGTGCCATGTTTATGATGTGGCTGGGCGAGCAGATAACCGAGCGGGGCATAGGTAATGGTGTCTCTATGCTTATTTTTGCAGGTATAGCTGTCCATTTGCCAGCGGGAATAATTAATCTCGTGTCACAAGTTAAAGATGGTAATTTGGGCTATCCCATGTTTTTTATGATGTTGCTTATTATAGTGGCTCTATTTGGGATGATCGTTTATATAGAGCGTGCTCAACGGCAAATTTCCATCCATTATGCTAAACGCCAAAGTGTCGGAATATATGCCATGGGGCAACGCTCCCATTTGCCCCTGAAAATTAATATGGCGGGTGTTATTCCAGCCATTTTTGCTTCAGCTATTATTACATTGTTGGTGTCGCTTTTTGCATTATTACGTAATTTATCTGGTGCATGGGGGCGTTTCTTTGGGGATTTGACCATTGGATTATCTCAGGGTAATTGGCTGTATATGGCCACTTTCTCATTGCTGATAGTTTTATTTTCATTTTTCTATACCGCAATGATGTTTGAGAATAGAGAATTGGCTGATAATCTTAAAAAATCTAATGCGTTTATTCAGGGAATTCGACCAGGCAGACAGACCGCGGAATACCTTGACATGGTACAAGAGCGGTTGACTTTAGTCGGTGCTCTTTATGTTGCCTTCGTATGTATTTTGCCAACATTAATGAATTTGGGAACGGCATCGGAGCAAATACTATTCCTGTTCGGTGGTACTTCTTTGCTTATCGCGGTTGTGGTTGCGATGGATTTTGTGTCACAAGTTCAGTCGCATATTATGTCCAAACAATATGAGTCACTAATGAAGAAAGCGAACCTTTCTGGTTTTAGTAATCATGGTGTTCGCTAATTCGTTATTCAGGAGTTTATTTATGAAAGTTAGTGCATCTGTAAAAGTTATGTGTAGAAATTGCCGTGTGATTCGTCGCAATGGTAGTGTTCGTATTATTTGTTCCGATAAACGCCATAAACAGCGTCAAGGTTAATTTTTTGCGGCAGTAAACATGGCTACTACTTGGTAGTGATTGAATGTCTGATTTTATGATTTTATAGTTTTTAGGAGTTGAGAAGAATGGCTCGTATTGCCGGAATCAATGTGCCAACGCAAAAACATACGGTAATTGCGTTGACATCAATTTATGGCATTGGCTCGACCCGTGCACGCAATATTTGTATTGCGGCTAAGGTGGAACCGAGTAAAAAAATTCGCGATTTGTCAGATGCAGAGGTTGACTCCCTGCGAGCGGCAGTTGCTGAATATCAGGTGGAAGGCGATTTACGTCGTCAAGTTTCTATGAATATTAAACGGTTAATGGATTTGGGGTGCTACCGTGGCTTACGCCACCGTCGTAGTTTGCCTGTGCGTGGTCAACGCACTAAAACTAATGCACGCACACGTAAAGGCCCTCGTCGCCCTATTAAACGTTAATTTAGAGAGAAAATTATGGCTAAGGCTGCTAGTAAACAAAAAAATGTAAGAAAAAAAGCAAAGCGTGTTGTGGTGGATGCAGTTGCGCACGTCCACGCTTCCTTTAATAACACGATCGTGACCATTACTGATGGTCAGGGTAACACGCTTTCTTGGGCAACTGCTGGTGGTTCTGGTTTTCGCGGTTCAAGAAAAAGTACTCCGTTTGCAGCACAGATTGCAGCAGAGCGTGCAGGTAACGCAGCTAAAGAATTTGGCGTGCAAAATCTTGATGTGAATATCAAAGGACCTGGTCCAGGGCGTGAGTCAGCAGTACGTGCCCTCAATGCTGCGGGATTTAATATCCATAGCATTACGGACGTCACTCCGATCCCTCATAACGGTTGTCGTCCTCCTAAGAAGCGTCGCGTTTGAATTTATACGGAGTAATTAATGGCTAGATATATTGGACCCAAGTGCCGTTTGGCGCGTCGTGAGGGTATTGATCTTGAATTGAAATCGGGTATTCGTCCTACTGAATCCAAATGTAATATGGGTTCGGCGCCTGGACAGCATGGGGCGCGTCGTGGGCGTTTATCTGACTATGGTAACCAGCTGCGGGAAAAGCAGAAGTTGAAACGTATTTATGGTGTATTAGAGCGCCAATTCCGCAATTACTACAAGAAAGCTTCCCAGAAAAAAGGATCAACTGGTGAGAACCTGCTCCAATTTTTAGAACAGCGCTTGGATAACGTTGTTTATCGAATGGGATATGGTGCTACTCGAGCAGAAGCACGTCAATTAGTATCCCATGGTGCTATTGAGGTAAATGGCAAACGTGTAACCATCGCGTCTTATCAGGTTAAGGTTGAGGATGTTGTCGCTGTGCGTGAAAAAAGCCGCAAGCAAGTCCGCATTCAGAGTTCTTTGGAAGTTGCTGCACAACGAGGTTTTGTTGATTGGGTTGAAGTTGATACTACGAAAATGTCTGGTCTTTTTAAACGAGTGCCAGAGCGGATAGATTTATCGGCTGATATCAATGAATCTTTGGTTGTAGAGCTATATTCAATTTCTTGCTATTTGTGGTTTTTATTTTATAGGCGTTTGACATGGCTTTATCAGAATTATTAACTCCGCGTATCGTTAAAATCCAAGAAATGGGGTTGAATACTTCGCGGGTGACGCTAGAACCGCTGGAGCGCGGCTTTGGTTATACTTTAGGTACAGCTTTGCGTCGTGTTCTGCTTTCGTCCATTGAAGGCGCTGCTGTTACTGAATGTGAGATTGATGGCGTCTTGCACGAATACTCTGCTATTGAGGGAGTGAGTGAAGATGTTATTGATGTTCTTATGAATCTCAAAGGGTTAGCACTAGTTTTGCATGAAAATGAACGTGCTGAGATGCGTCTATCTGTTAACCAGATAGGTGAAATCAAAGCTAGTGATTTTAATGCACCTTCTTGTATTGAAATCTGCAATCCTGATCATGTAATTGCACATTTGACCCAAAACGTCCCTTTTAATATGACAGTCGTTGTTGAGAAGGGACGTGGTTATCGTGTGGCGACACAAGACAATGATATGGGCAGAAATGCTCCAAATGTATTACGTGTGGATGCTTCATTTAGCCCAATCAAGCGTATCGCCTATCGCGTAGAAGCTGCACGGGTTGAGCAGCATACTGATTTGGATAAGCTGGTTATTGATATTGAGTCAAATGGTACTATTGACCCGGAACAGGCTATTCGTGAGGCTGCAACCATTTTGCATAAACAGATTGCTGTTTTTGTTAACTTGGAATCTACGGAAGTGGAAGCAGAATATGAAGAAGAGATTCAGGTTGATCCAGTATTATTGCGCCCAGTAGATGATTTAGAACTAACGGTGCGTAGCGCTAATTGTCTTAAAGCGGAAAATATCAATAATATTGGCGATTTGGTTCGTCGCACAGAAGTTGAGCTTTTGAAAACCCCGAACTTAGGCAAGAAATCCCTTAATGAGATTAAAGAAGTTCTAGCTGCTCATGGCTTGGAGCTTGGAATGGATTTAGAGAATTGGCCTGGTAAAAGCGGTAATTGATGCTGATCCATTGATAGAATTAGGAGTTTTTTTATGAGACATAAATTAGCGGGACGTAAATTTAACCGCACCAGCGCGCATCGCAAAGCGATGTTTAGAAATATGTCAGTTTCATTGATTGATAATGAATTGATTAGAACTACTTTGCCGAAAGCTAAAGATTTACGGGGTATTATTGAGCCTATTATCACGCATGCGAAGAATCATGATGATGTGGCAGGACGTCGTTTAGCGTTCTCTCGTTTGCGTGATCGTAAAGCAGTGCAGAAATTGTTTGCTGAACTTGCACCGCGTTATAAAGGGCGTCCGGGTGGTTATGTACGCATTTTGAAATGCGGTTATCGTCCTGGCGATCAAGCGCCCATGGCTTATGTGGAGTTGGTAGATAGACCTCTGCCTAATACTGATGCGGAATAACGCTATTTGGCATTTGTATAACCGGCTTATTTAAGCCGGTTTTTTATGCGGTATTAATCGTTTTTATACGGTCTGAATAGATAGCGTAATGACCTTTTTATTTTTTAACATGCTTTATGTTACGCATAATCGTTTGTTCTGGTAGAAGTGTGATAACTGATAGTAAACATTTGGGTTATCAGATGGGGAGGATGTATGAATATGATTACACGCTATATGCAATGGTTATATGAGCATGATTTGGAGACTTATGCCTATCCACCGATAGGTATGGATGTAATAACTGCGTTTGAGCAAGCGCACGATATTGCATTACCAGTGCAATTGTGCGAGTTGTATCTGCGTTTGGGGGGACAGGAAGGCGAGGTATTGAATCAAATTCCTTATCGGCTGATTCCATTGTCTGAGGTGCCCCACATACAGAAACGTCTATTAACGCAAATTCAGCAGAGATTTGGTAATGATTGGTCGGATTTTCGCTTGGATGATTTTGAAGATAGTAGTACGGTGCAAAATATGCTTTTTAATGAGCGCTGGTTCCCTATTTTCCAAAACGACAACGACGATTATTATTGTCTTGATTTTGCCCCTGCAGCAGCGGGTAGGGTAGGGCAAGTTATTGCATTGCGCGGTGAATTAGATGGTAAAGCTGCGGATATTCTACTGATGTTTGATTCTTTCGATGCTTGTTTGGAGGATATTGTTGAGGATTTAGATGGTACGGATGTGCAGGACATGGAATCTTTCTTTGCGCATACGGGAGAATCTTTGGATGAATTAGGCGATTTTTTGCACGACGGAATAGAGATAAATCGTCGTTATGATGCGGAAATTGCCGTACATATTGAGGATACCGTAGGTGATATAGCTGCAACACTCTCTGGAACGGGGGAGCGGCAGATAGATATGTATTATGTGGCAGCAGATGAATCGCGGCCTTTTCAGTTATTGGTAACCAGTGGCATGAGTAGTGTGCCAATGTCATCGCCTACTGGGGAATCATGGCGCGTAGAGCTGGTGATAATGTTACCGCCTGATTGGGATTTGCAGGCGGAGGATATTGTTAAGACTTGGCCATTGCAGTGGTTGAATATATTGGCGCGTTTGCCGCGTGAGCAACGGGCATGGCTGGATTATGGTCATGCGGTTACGTTTAATGAAGATGCGACAGCAATGTTGCCAGGAACGAATTTTAATGCCTTGCTGCTTTTGTCGCCGCGCACCTTGCCGGAAGATTTTTTGCGGTTGGAAACGATGGATGGTGAAACGATTGCTTTCTATGCGTTGGTGCCAATATATCCGGCGGAGCTTGCGTTATTGAATCGCGAAGGCTTGGATGCGTTGTTGGCGCGTTTCAATGAGAGCGATGTGAGCGAGTATGTGGATTGTTCGCGTCCGGATTGTGCTGCATCTTGACCAACGGTTTGCCGGTGGTGTCCTAAAAAGTATGCTGCCTCAAACACGCCCGTAATTGATATAGAA
>ERZ772827.1789-NODE-1789-length-10767-cov-2.910288_pt1 | contig 10767 bp, 7 predicted proteins | sample MGYA00580850_ERZ772827 | MGnify/ENA primary metagenome ERZ772827 (study PRJEB29015, sample SAMEA2737950) | human oral metagenome | biome: human oral; feature: human-associated habitat; material: dental | place: China | collected 2145 ...
TACGAGCGTTTCTCCGACCTAGGCATCCCGAATACGACCAATCTGCTGGAAGGGAAATTCAGCGAAATGAAGCAGCTTTTGCGGTGTCATCGGGGTTTGAAAAAGGAGAATAAGTTGCGCTTTATAAAACATTATTTCGCAAAGAAGACGTCATAAAAACACCTGTTTTGTCCATTACGCCCTCTTTTAGCACTGTGGGGCACCAGTGAACCTGCTAAGCAGGTAATAGCGGTAGGTGAGCGTAAGGATGAGATAGGCTTCTGCGACAAACTAGCTGATCTCGATGAGCCAGTCATCAACATTGCAGGACGAACATCGCAGGACGGTTTTTAGTGCAGCCCTTACTGAGCGGTGAGCTGGGCTGCACCAACGTGCTTGCCTTGGGCATCGTAGTGCCGGACGTGGATCCGGTAGAGTGTGCTGAGCGCTTCCGTCCCTTCCAGCCATACCTCCTTGAGCTTCTCTGCTCCTCCCAGGTGAGCTGTCAGTAGTCGGTTCATGGTGGGATCTTTTCCTTTTCTATCAGATGGTGCTAGGAATTCTAACAACCTTTGGACGTCTTGTTTTGGACTTGTAGGTTCTCAGAATCCAATCTTGAGAAGCGGGAATAATTTCTGTACCAGTTTATTAGCAACCTGATAAGTGTGGTTGGCGGCAGTCTGGAGCCGACATTGTTTTGCGCTTTCGGCTTCCGGAACAAGGTAATACCGAGTGCCCCCGGTAGCGACATAGATGGGGAATAAATTGCCCGCAGCCAACGTGCCATACAGCAAGTTTTGGATGCGCCGGATCCGTTTCCGGAACGAGATCTTTTTTCACCCAGTACAAGTTTGGCAGGACATACATAGTTATATTGCTGGGGCTTTGGGGGCTCTGCATAGCCCAAGGTAGCAGCAACAATAGCAGCTACTGCAACAAGCCATTTCTGGCTACTTGATGACATAGAACTGACCCCTATCATTTGAAACACCTCTTCTGCCAAACCGAATCAGGTGCGAATGAAATTCCTGACTGTTCCACTGATCATAGACGTTCAGGGCTGAGCTGTTTTGGCTCTCATAAATAGCTGCATGACTCTTGTATTTTTCTTGATCATTAAAGGTGGCAATCGCTGTGTCCGCTTTGAGGTTAAGAATTTTTGACAGACTTTTCTTTAAATATGTTTGCCATCCAAGTTAGCAAGCCGAAGGTAGATCATTGCGTTCACAACCCAAACACAGCAACGCCAGTCAACCCCATAAGACTCAACCCCGTAGGAAAATTTAAGTAGACTACGCCATATAGCGACGGCGTGTAATACATCAGGTACATGGCGATGGTAGAATGAAAAGCAGGTAAGGCTGGAGAGCGGCTCTATTTTTGAAGGGCGAAGCCATAAAATTGATACTGGTACTTGTACTTGCTTCTTTTACACACTGCCTTGGTAGTAAAGAGTTTCGCTACCATTGCTTGAGCAGGCTGAATAAACGTGTCCTGAAATTTGGTCAGAACGAACCTGACACAATCGGCGCATCTATGTTATCCGAAGATAAATTTATCAAGGAATAATTAGTTGTATTCATGCATGTATCCAGTCATTGGCGACGCCCATCAAGCATGGCGGGCAAGCCATTGTGTAGTTGTATATATAGGTCATGTATTTTTTACGTGTCATACGTTTTCTGTCATCAGCATTTTTACCTTGACGCGTGTGGCAGCACCTGTCAAAACCATGCTTTGTGCAATCTACCCAAGGTCGTCATCGCCATCGTCAAATCCTGGCATAACTGGTTTTACAGAACGTCACCAGCCAGGCTGGCTTGGGCGCAGTTTTTTCGGGCCAACTTAATGCTCGCCATTTTAAGTGCCTGTATATTTGCCGTTTTGTGTAATGGATTTTTGGATGTCCCCTGAACAGTTTGCAGTTTCTGTACACAACCTGAGCAAGCGTTTCTTTCTATACGAAAAGCCGATACATCGCCTTTATGAGCTGCTACCCTTCTGTAAACGCCGCGGTCATGAATTTTTGGCACTGGACGATATCAGTTTCGAGTTGCCGCGCGGACAAGTACTTGGTCTGATTGGCAAGAATGGTGCTGGTAAATCCACCCTGTTGCAACTGATCTGCGGTACGCTGCGCCCCAGCAGCGGGAGCGTCACCATTAATGGACGTGTCGCCGCTTTACTAGAGTTGGGCGCTGGCTTCAACCCAGAATTCACCGGGCGTGAAAATATCTACATGAACGCCTCAATCCTGGGGCTGGAACAGGCTGAGATCGACCGCCGTTATGATGATATAGTAATTTTTTCTGAGCTCCAGGAATTCATTGATCAGCCTGTTAAAACCTACTCCAGTGGCATGTATGTGCGCTTAGCGTTTGCGATCGCCACTTCGGTCGAACCAGACATTCTCATCATTGACGAAGCTCTCTCGGTAGGTGATGGCAGCTTTGCCCGCAAGTCGTTCGACCGCATCATGGAACTCAAAGCAGCTGGAGCCACCATTATTTTCTGCTCACACTCCATGTATCACATTGAGGCCATCTGCGATCACGCCTTGTGGCTGGAGCGCGGACACATCGTCAAGATAGGCAAGCCGGAAATGGTAGCCCGCCTGTATCAAGAAAGTCTGGTCACTGGAGGCACCCGTAGAGATCCGAGCAGTCAGATATTTCCCAACGAGCAGGTCGTGACGCTGGATACACAGGCCGCTGATACGTCGGTACCTGCTCAACTCGCTGCCCAAAAGCAGGCTTTCCTGCGTGAAGTCAAGGCCAGTATTGATGGCATCACGGGAAAAACGCTTCAGGCACGCGCTGGTCAATCAAATTTGGAGCTTGTCGTCGCCTTCGAACACACGCTGGATGTGCCTGCACCTACGGTTGCAGCCAGTATTGAAACGCAGGCCGGCCAGTTAGTCACGAGTTTCGGCACGGCGTTTGACAGGCATCATCCCGTCGTCGATGCCAGCGGACGAGGAATGGTCAAGCTGTCGCTTCCCAATTTGCCCTTGCTACGCGGTCAATACCGGCTGACCGTCTTCCTGGCTTGTGAACGTATGCTGCATCTATATGACTACGCCAGTCCTTGCGCTGAAATCGAGGTGCTCGACGATGGGCTGGAGCAGGGCCTAGTCTTCATGCCGCATGTTTGGGACGATGGGGAGCTAATCCCCACACGCAGAAAATGACGCAATGGATAATTCAACGTCTGGCGGATGACGCATTAGATATACTTCCGCCCATTTTTGCGCATGCCTTCGGTGCAGCCATTGAATTGTCCGTACTACGCTGGAAATACGCCACAGGATACGGTGAGTCTTGGTTGGCGCAAACTCCTGCAGGTACTCCCGTCGTACACTGTGGTCTGCTCTTCCGCGACGTGCAGTTTGCCGGACAGCGCGCACGGATTGCCCAGCTAGTGGATCTGGCTGCGGCGACCGGAAAGCAAGGGCTGGCGCGGCGCAACGGCGCATTCAGTTGCCTGATGCACCATCTTCTCGACCGTTTGCCTCGCGCAGACAATCCCCACGGTTTGGCGCTAGGTTTCCCGAGCGGGCGCGCCATGCGCTTAGGCGAACATCTGGGCGTCTACCGAGCGGTAGACCAGTTATATGAATTACAGTTTACGCTGACGACGAAGCGATCTTGGTTGGGTCTGACGTGCATACCCGAGGACACGTTACCTTCTACAGGAATTATCGACCAGCTGTGGCACGATATGGCGCGCGAATTAGCGGGCACTGCCGTAGGTAGGCGCGATGCGCAGTATCTAAGCTGGCGCTTTATGCGCCACCCGCAAAACGCTTATCAACTGCTGGCCTGCAAAAGCACCTTCCGGCGTCAAACCCGGGCACTGTTAGTACTGCGCCGCAGCAATGACGGCATCTGCCATGTGGTCGATGCTCTGGCCCCCCCCTCTGTTTTGCCAGATGCGCTGACTGCGCTGGGCACATGGTGTGGTCAGCGCCAGCTACGCCAAATACGTTTTACCCTCACGGGACGCTTTGCCCGACAGTTACAGGAAAGATTACCCAATGCGGAATGCGTGGCACTGGAAATCCGCATCATGGCCAATCCGAACACTCCGCCAGAAGTACTTGCATATTTTCAGGACAATTGGTGGCTCACTGCAGGTGATACTGACTATCGCTAAACACGGAACATATAAACTAAACTTCTATGGATGCAGCACAATTACAACAATTTGGCCGGATGTATCAGCGTTATCTACGCTGGATAGCGCCACTGGCACGCTACAGTCCGCAATGGCTTTGGGCCCTGACACAAAGGACTCTGGGGCGCGCCTTAAACCCGTATCGATACAGACAGAAAGCTATCATGGCTGGAATGGCACAGGCTCTGGGCGCCGCACACCGAGCTGCATGGGCCGCCTGGTGTGACAGTCACAGCCAGTTTGTCCGCAACTTTACCCGCTACCACCTGCTGAATCAGGAGACAATGCGGCGGCAAGTGCGCATTTCCGACATGGACATACTGGCGCAATTGCGCACGGAAGGCGGTTTGCTGCTCACCTACCACACGCATCACCAAAATACCCTGTGCTGTGCCTTAGGCTTTGAAGGATGTAGAGTCTATGCCGTAGCCAGCGCCCCAGAAATGTCGCCGATATTTTCTTATATCGACCAATGGGCCCTGCAAGTCAACCGAGAATCTGCCAGACACTTTCATGGGGGAGGATATTTATTCATCAACGACATGCGACATCTATCGCGCTCGGTCAGGAAAGCCCTGACGGAAAAAGACGTGGTAGTTTGCCTGTCGGACTTCCACCAGCCCGGAGATGGCTGTCCGATGTTACCCCTGATGTCGCGCCAGATTTCGCCGCCTGCCGGTGTCATCGATCTGGCTTTACGCCTACGCGCCCCCATTTACCTGGCGCTCTGTGCTCCTGAAAGCGGACAATTGGTCTTGCGGATACGCCGTTTAGGCATTGTAGACGACCGGAAAGACGTTTTAGCTGCTTATATCGCTTTTTTAGAGGAAGCATGCCGGCAGAATCCATCATGTTGGCAAGGCTGGGACTGGTTCAGCGATTTGCCAACCCTTACCACGCTTTCATGATTTCTGTATTCATTATCAATCATGTCTAAAACCACAGTGACACCTGCTCCTGAGCACCCACCAGAAGACATCACCGCTGCATGGATGCGCTGCCATCCGCATCTACAACCGCAACCTGAAGCAGCGCGAGTACCCCGTGACACCAATGGCCTTGTTGCGCTCATGGCACATCTGCGTTTTGGCGGTGAGCATTGGACAGAAATGCAAACCGTACATTACGACCCTGCCACTAAGCATTTTTTTTTCTCGGTTGAATCCCGTGCCAAGCTAGAGCAGGCGCTGCCTGTTGTCACTGGATTGTCGGTCGATGCCGTCAACGCGCGCCTATGGTCAGCCACACCTACATTGATCAATATCGAACCCACGACCCGCTGCAACCTCAAATGCTGGTACTGCGTGGGGCGGCACATGGCACAGCAGGACATGGACAGTTCCCAATTCGGGCGTATGCTGGATCATTTTCCCGGTCTCAAAACGATTGCGCTGGTCGGTGAAGGTGAGCCACTCATGCATAAGGATTTTTTTTTCATGGCACGCCAAGCACGCAATCGTGGCATCAAGGTTATGATTATTTCCAACGGTACGGCATTCAGCGCGAGCGTCATCAAAAAACTATGTGAATCTGAAGTAGCCTATGTGGCCATTTCGATCGACTCCGTGGACCCCGTCCAGTTTGCCTCCTCACGTATAGAAGCCAAGCTGGAGCGGGTTTTGGGCGGCATCCAGAAATTGCGTACCTATCGTGATGAGCATGGATACAAATACCCAAAAATTGCGCTGAAAGGCACCCTTTTTGAAGCGACCAAGGCACACATACCCCAAATTGTCGATGTTGCAAAAGCGCATGGAGTGGAAATTTTCGAGAGTTTTCAGCCACTTAATCCCATGCACAACTATGTACGCATCTACCCTAAAGACAAATTGGACGAGCTGCCTTGTATCGATCGCGTAATGGCGCGCAGCTATGCAGATGTGCCTTATGCGCACAGCCAGCTCAAGCCTTTCCGCCAATTCTGCGAAGAAAACGACATTGACTTCTTTCCCAAAGTCAATGCCAATCCGTTACGCAAAAACTGCAACGAAACCTGGATTTATTCGCTACTCTCCGGCGACATCACACCATGCTGCCAGATCAAAACGCCCCTCAGTTCCGCTTGGAACATCTTTCAGCATCCTCTGCAAGATATATTGCATGATCCAGATTACGAAAATACCCGCTTCAATCTGTGGAATGGGTTCTTCCCCGACTACTGTATCGGCTGCTGGAAAACACGTTAATCCACTGTAGCGTTGTTATCCATTCGTGCAGGTCCCAATGTTTTCTTACGGTGCCGGCATATAACCTAGGCTTCCGCTTCCCTTGCCCATCATGACAGTAAGACATCCAAGCCTGTTCTGCAAGAGGTGCAGCAATGCTGGCAGCGCTCTTTCCGCATATTTCTTTTCGGGCGGTCATGCGTTTGCCAATTACAACAGCGGTGCGAGCCAGCGTCGGGCCGCGTCCAGCGGCATGCCCTGGCGTTTGGCCCAATCTTCGAGCTGGTCGGCGGCAATCTTGCTGACGCCGAAATAACGCGCCTGCGGGTGCGCAAGGTAAAAACCGGAGACCGACGCGGCCGGTGACATGGCGAAATTTTCGGTCAGCGTCATGCCGGCGTTGCCGGGCGCGTCGAGCATGGCGAACAATGCGCCCTTGGCGGTGTGATCCGGACAGGCGGGATAGCCGGGCGCGGGGCGGATGCCGCGATATTCCTCCCGGATCAGCGCGCTGTTGTCGAGTTGTTCATCAGGTGCATAGCCCCAGTATTCACGGCGCACGCGTGCGTGCAACCACTCGGCGCAAGCTTCGGCCAGGCGGTCGGCCAGCGCCTTGAGCATGATGGCGTGGTAATCGTCGTGCGCCGCTTCAAATTCGGCCAGCTTTTTCTCGATGCCGATGCCCGCGGTGACGGCGAACGCGCCAATCCAGTCCGGCGTGCCTTTGTCGGAAACGAAGTCGGTCAGGCAGTAATTCGGCTGGCGTGTCGGCCGGTCGTGCTGCTGGCGCAGGTTGTACCAGACCATGCGGCAGCGCTGCCGCGTTTCATCGGCGTAGATTTCGATGTCGTCGCCGACGGCATTGGCCGGATAGAGGCCAAAGACGGCATTCGCCGTCAGCCAGCCCTCCTCGATGATGCGCGCCAGCATGGCTTGTCCGTCCGCATACACGGCGCGCGCCGTTTCGCCGACAACGGCGTCGTCGAGAATCTTCGGGAAAGCGCCGGCCAGATCCCAGGTCTGAAAAAACGGCCCCCAGTCAAGATAGTTGGCCAGCGTTGCCAGATCGACGCTGCGCAGGATGTGCAACCCCGACCGGAGAGGCGCCGTGGGGCGGTAGGCGGGGTCGGCGTTCCAGACGAAACGGTTTTGCCGCGCTGCGTCGAGCGTGAGGAGCTTGAGTCCTTTTTTCTGCGCATGCTGTTCGCGCACGCGCGCATAATCATCGGCGATCTCCTGCCGGTAAGCGGCGGACTGTTCGGCTGAGAGCAGACGCGTGACAACGCCGACAGCCCGCGAAGCGTCGGCCACATAGACCACCGCGCCTTCGTAATTCGGCGCGATCTTGATGGCGGTATGCGCGCGGCTCGTCGTTGCGCCGCCGATCAGCAGCGGGACATTCATGCCCTGCCGCTGCATTTCGCTGGCGACAAAGCTCATTTCTTCCAGCGACGGCGTGATCAGGCCGGATAGCCCGATGGCTTGTGCGCCGTGCTCGCGCGCCGTGTGCAGGATTTTTTCGCAGGGCGCCATGACGCCGACGTCGACGACTTCGTAGCCATTGCAGCCGAGGACGACGCCGACGATGTTTTTGCCGATGTCGTGTACGTCGCCCTTGACCGTGGCCATGACGATCTTGCCCTTGCTGGCCGCGCCGGTACGCCGCTTTTCTTCCTCGATGAAAGGCACCAGATGGGCGACGGCTAGTTTCATGACGCGCGCCGATTTGACGACCTGCGGCAGGAACATCTTGCCGGCGCCGAACAGGTCGCCGACGGCATTCATGCCGGCCATCAGGGGGCCTTCGATGACGGCCAGCGGCGGCCGGCCGTCGGCGGCGAGCGCAGCGCGGCATTCTTCCGTGTCGGCGACGATGAACTCGGTAATACCCCGAATCAGCGCGTGTTCCAGCCGCTTCTCGACGGGTTGCGCGCGCCAGGCCAGATCGGGCGCAGCGTTTTTTGCCGGGCCGGATGTCGCTGTCTGCGCAAACTGCTGCGCGTATTCGACAAGCCGTTCGCCCGCTTCCGGCGAGCGGTTGAGCACCACGTCTTCGACCTTTTCGCGCAGGGTGGGGTCGAGGTCGTCGTATACGCCGAGCATGCCGGCGTTGACGATGCCCATCGACAGCCCGGCCTGAATGGCGTGGTAGAGAAACACCGTGTGGATGGCCTCACGCACCGGGTCGTTGCCGCGAAAGCTGAAGCTGACGTTGGAGACGCCGCCGGAAATCTGTGTCTGCGGCAGATGGGCGCGAATCCAGCGGCAGGCTTCGATGAAGTCGACCGCATAGTTGTCGTGCGCTTCGATGCCGGTGGCGATGGCGAAGATATTCGGGTCGAAGATGATGTCTTCTGCCGGAAAGCCGATGCCGGTCAGCAGCCGGTAAGCGCGCTCGCAGATTTCGATCTTGCGCGCATACGTATCGGCCTGTCCGCGCTCGTCGAAGGCCATGACGACAACGGCCGCGCCATAACGCCGGGCCAGGCGGGCGTGTTCGATGAAAGCGGCCTCGCCTTCTTTCATCGAAATCGAATTGACGATGCCTTTGCCCTGGATGCATTTCAGCCCGGTTTCGATGATTTCCCATTTGGAAGAATCGAGCATGACCGGCACGCGGGCAATATCCGGTTCGGCGGCGATCAGCTTCAGAAAACGATCCATCGCCGCAATGCCGTCGAGCATGGCATCGTCCATATTGATGTCGATGATCTGGGCGCCGTTTTCGACCTGCTGGCGGGCGACGGCCAGGGCTTCGTCGAAGCGCGCTTCGCGGATCAGGCGGGCAAAGGCCTTCGAGCCGGTGACGTTGGTGCGTTCGCCGACATTGACGAACAGTGATTCGGCATCAACATTGAACGCTTCCAGCCCCGACAGGCGCAGCTTTGGCGCGATGACCGGCCGCCGGCGCGGTGCAATATCCGCTACGGCGCGGGCGATGGCGGCGATGTGCTCCGGCGTCGTGCCGCAGCAGCCGCCGACGATATTGACGTAACCGTTGCGCGCCCAGTCGGCGATTTCGGCGGCAAGCTGCTCGGGCATCTCGTCGTAACCGCCGAAGGCGTTGGGCAACCCGGCGTTGGGGTGCGCCGAAACGAAGCAATCGCACAGGCGGGAGAGGGTTTCCACATGCGGGCGCAGGTCTTTCGCACCGAGCGCACAGTTGAAACCGAAAGACAGCGGCTGTACGTGGCGAAGCGCATTCCAGAAGGCTTCCGGCGTTTGTCCCGAAAGCGTGCGTCCGGACGCGTCGGTAATCGTCCCCGAAACCATCACCGGCCAGCGCCGGCCGGCGTGCTCGAAGAAGATTTCCAGGGCAAAGAGCGCTGCCTTGGCATTAAGCGTGTCAAAGACGGTTTCGACGAGCAGGAGGTCGGCGCCGCCTTCCGTCAACCCGCGGATGGCTTCGGTATAGGCGGCGACCAGTTCGTCGAAGCTGATGTTGCGGTAGCCGGGGTCGTTCACGTCCGGCGAAATCGAGGCCGTGCGCGAGGTCGGCCCCAGCACGCCGGCGACGAAGCGCGGCTTGGCCGGGTTGCGGGCGGTGAATTCGTCGCAGACTTCGCGCGCCAGTCGTGCGCCGGCAAGATTGAGTTCATAAACCAGTGCCTGCAATCCGTAATCGGCCTGTGACGGGGCGTTCGAATTGAACGTGCAGGTTTCCAGAATATCTGCGCCGGCCGTCAGGTAATCGGCATGGATGCCACGGATGATGTCGGGGCGGGTGAGCAGCAGCAGGTCGTTGTTGCCTTTCAGGTCGCGCGCGTGGTCGCGGAAGCGTTCGCCGCGATAGTCGGCCTCCTGCAAGTTGTGGCGCTGAATCATCGTGCCCATGGCGCCGTCGAGAATCAGCAGGCGTTCCTGTAACAAGGCCTGGAGTTCGGCGCTACGGTCGGTGTGTCTCGATGGCATGGAAAATCTCTCAATGAATCTTATCTACCGTGCAACCCGCCTGCCTAGCCGGCGAAAGCCCGGAATATCGTGTGCGGGATGCAGTTTGCCGGCAAGTATAAAGTAATTGGCTAATGCTGCTGACAGGTGCAAGCCATCCGTGTAAGCACAGAAAGGCATAGAGAAGTATTGGATAGAATAAATGACGAGATGACGTCGGAAACACAATTCAGTTCATAGAGATCGGTTCATAAATCGACTGGCTACACTTGCTACCTGCATGCACCGAACTCAGATGAGCCGTGACGTTAATGGCACACTAACACAGGCAATTTCTCTATCTTTTGGTAGGCCATTCTTTTTTATTGCGTTCCTGGCACCCAACTTGAGCAGAACACTGAAATATATTTACCCCTTGCCGGCTGACGGTGCATTTCCCACAACCAACTGATGCGCCACTTTGAGATACACCGTTTGAGTAATTGCCATACTAAGAACATGAAAAAACTCGCAATTCCAGAACTATTCTGACGCTTCATGTTCATATTCCGGCTCG
>ERZ772827.1790-NODE-1790-length-10764-cov-8.934634_pt1 | contig 10764 bp, 5 predicted proteins | sample MGYA00580850_ERZ772827 | MGnify/ENA primary metagenome ERZ772827 (study PRJEB29015, sample SAMEA2737950) | human oral metagenome | biome: human oral; feature: human-associated habitat; material: dental | place: China | collected 2145 ...
GCGCGATGCGGGCCACCTGCTCGGCATCGCTGCCCAGCAGCAGCCGGTCGATGCCGCGACGGCCGTGCGTGCCCAGGATGATCAGGTCGCAATGCTCGTCCTTGGCCTGCTGGACAATGAGCTCCGAGACACGCTGGTTGCCGCTCTCCACCACATGCGCCGCCACCGACAGGCCGCCGTCACGCAAGGGCTTGGCCGCCTTTTCCAGCAGGGCACGGGCCGTGGCCAGGAAGTGCGGCCGCACCTGCTCGGTATAGACCTTCGGGCGCTCGTAGCCGTTGCTGTAGTGCATCTCCTCGACGATGGAGAGCAGGATGATGGAGGCGCCGCTGAGTTTGGCCAGCGCTTCGGCGTGTTTCAGCGCCAGCTGAGCGGTGGCGCTGCCATCCAGGGGGACCAGAAGTTTCTTGTACATGGTTGGCTCCTGCCTTGTTGCCCTTGGGGCTGTTCTTGGTTCTATTGTAAGAGGGGGGGGGGAGGGCAAAGGTTGTGGTTATCAATATACGACGTATATACGAATCACAATGGTCTTGTAGACGGACTCTGAGGCAGGCCATATACTTTGCAAGATAGTCCGAATAGGCTTCGCTGACCCGAATCAGTTAACCAGGATGTTGAACGAACAGCTTGCAGGTCTAACCCAGCCACAACGTGATCGGCTTGCGTTCGTGGAGTTGCGCGTGCGCTTTCTGGGGGAGATACGCCGTCAGGACTTGGTTGCGCGGTTTGGCATCCAATCCGCTGCCGCCTCCAGGGATCTATCGCTGTACAAGGAGTTGGCGCCGGGCAACATCGACTATGACTCCAGGGCCAGGTCGTACGTCCTGGGGGCGAGCTTCATGCCCATCTTCGAATTCTCCCAAGAGCGGGTGCTGTCGTGGCTGACACAGGGTTTTGGTGATGGTGAGCCGATGTTGCTCAAGGCCTGGGTGCTCAGCGAAAGCCCTTCCAGACTTACGCATCCAGATCTGGATGTATTGGCGAGTGTGACCCGGGCTATTCACCAGGAGTGTCCGCTTGGTATTGAGTACCACTCCATCTCCAGTGGGCCCACCGAGCGGGAGATTGTCCCATTCGCGTTGATCGACAACGGTTTACGCTGGCATGTCCGTGCCTTCGACCGGAGGTCCAGCGAGTTCCGGGATTTCGTCATGACCCGGATCAAGCGTCCAGTGGTGCTCAAGGGACAGCCAGTGGCGCTCCACGAGGTGAGCGATCAAGATATTCAATGGACCCGCATTGTCGAACTGGAACTGGTGCCGCATCCCAATCAACCTCGGCCGGAGATTACCGAGATGGATTACGGCATGCAGGGCGGCGTGCTGCGAATAAAGCTGAGGGCAGCCACTGCAGGTTATATCTTGCGCCAGTGGGGCGTGGACTGTTCTCCGGACCACAGCCTGCGCAGCCATGAGTACCGGCTTTGGCTGAAAGACCACCTGGCTATTTATGGCGTTCATAGCGCTGTTTTGGCGCCGGGCTTTGTGCAGAAGAATGAAAAAGTGTCGATAGATGACTGAGTAGGAGCCATCATGAGGTTGATCCAGAACGCCGGCACAGACCGAGTCATTGATCTGATTCGGCCGCATCTCAGGCATGGCAATCAGCTCGGCTGCGTGACCCCTTCGTTTTCTCTGTACGCTTTTTCTGAAATGCGCGAAGCGTTATCAGCTCTTGACCGGGTTCAGCTAGTTCTTCCCCCTGATGACGACGTGCTAGAGTTCCTCGGTACGGAGGGCGATCGTGCCGCACGTAATCGCTTGCAAGCGCGATGGCTGGCCAATCAATGTGCGGACTGGATAAGTCGGAAGGTGGACGTTCGACGGGCGCAGGGGGCTGTGCCACAAGGTGCGTTTGTTATGCGAAAGCCTGACGCTACGCCTGAGCAAGTGGTACTCGGATCGCTTTCCTTCAGTACCGCCGGCCTTGGACTAACGCCGGGTAACCCATTGAGCCTGATTCAGGCCTCTGAATCCGCCGACGAGGCAGCCCAGCTCGCCCGGTGGTTCGATCAACAGTGGGGGAGCCTGCACGGGCAGTCGGGGGAGTCAACAAGCGGCCGCGACGCGCTGATCAGCGCCTTGCAGGCCATTGGCGAGCACCGTGATCCGTTCACTGTCTACACACTGATATTGCATCACCTGTTTCGTGATAGCGGTGACGAGATGGACGAGGACCGAATCGTCAAGTCCGCTACTGGTATCCACAATACCGTGGTGTGGAAGAAGCTGTTCAAATTCCAACGGGACGGCGTGGTTGGTGCCATCGACAAACTGAACCGCTTCGGTGGCTGCATCATCGCGGACAGCGTCGGCCTCGGTAAGACCTTCGAAGCCCTAGCGATCATCAAGTATCACGAGCTGCGCAACGATCGTGTTCTGGTGCTGGCGCCCAAGCGTCTTCGCGACAACTGGACACTCTATAGGGTCAACGACAAGCGCAATATTCTCGCGGCGGACCGTTTTAACTACGACGTTCTGAACCACACTGATCTGTCACGGGAAAATGGCACCTCCGGTGACATTGATCTTTCGCACGTCAACTGGGGAAACTACGACCTGGTGGTGATCGACGAGTCACACAACTTCCGCAACAAGACGACACACAAGAGTAAGGAGTCGCGCTACGACCGGCTCATGCGTCGCATCATCAAGGAAGGGGTCAAAACCCGCGTCCTTATGCTCTCCGCCACCCCAGTCAACAACCGGCTTGCAGACTTGCGCAATCAGATCGCCTTTGTAACGGAAGGTGACGACACCGCCTTGCTGGAGCACGGCATCGCCAGTATAGAGGCTACAACACGTAAAGCCCAGGCCCAGTTCAACCGGTGGTTGGCGATGGACCAGTCAGAAAGGACGCCATCTAAGCTGGTTGAAATGTTGGGATTCGACTATTTCACTCTGCTGGACCACCTCACCATCGCCCGCTCACGACGACACATAGAGAAATACTACGGCACCGGTGAGACTGGTCGATTTCCGAATCGTCTTCCGCCAATCAACATCAAAGCAGATGTTGACCTTGCCGGCGAGTTCCGCACCATTCGCGATATCAATCTGGAGATCCGCCGTCTCACACTGGCCAGTTATGCGCCCCTGCGCTATGTGCTACCACACAAGCGTGCGGCTTATGACGCCAAGTACAGCACGCAGGTTCGCGGTGGTGAGGGCTTCTTCCGCCAGGTGGACCGAGAGGAGAGTCTGATTAACCTGCTTCGCGTCAATGTGCTCAAGCGTATGGAAAGCGCGGTGTCGTCCTTCACGCTGACGATCCAAAGGCAGCTCAAGGATGTGCAAACCACGTTGACACGTATTGAATCGCACTCGGACGAGCTCGAAGAAATCGATATCGCCGATGTCGACATAGACGACCCGGCTTTCGAGGCGCTGCTCGTCGGGCGTAAAGTCAAGGTGCTGCTCGGCGATGTTGATCTGATTCGCTGGAAACAGGATTTGATCGAGGATCGCGACCGACTGGCCACTCTGCTGGCAGCGGCCAAGCAAGTCGATGCTGCTCGTGACGCAAAACTTGCGACACTGCGCCAGATGATCGAAAACAAGTGCCGCCGCCCCATCAACAGCGGCAACAAAAAGATCATCGTATTCACCGCCTTCTCGGACACTGCGAACTACCTTTACACGCAACTCGCCCCCTGGGCCAAGAGTACGCTGGGAATTGAGTCCGCACTGGTGACTGGCAGCGCCGGCATTCAGACCACCTTGTCCAGTTTGCGCAAGAGCATGAGCGACGTGTTGTCGGCGTTCGCCCCGCGCGCCAAGGAGCGTCCCGAAGAGCTCTCTTCTGAAGGCGAGATCGATTTGCTCATTGCCACTGACTGCATTTCCGAAGGCCAGAACTTGCAGGACTGCGACTGGCTGATCAACTACGATATCCACTGGAATCCGGTGCGCATCATCCAGCGCTTCGGCCGGATCGATCGCATCGGCTCGCCCAACGAGAGCATCCAGCTTGTCAACTTCTGGCCGAACATGGAGCTGGAGGAATACATCAACCTGGAGCAGCGCGTCAGCGGCCGCATGGTGCTTCTCGATATCTCCGCCACGGGTGAGGAGAACCTCATTGAGCAGCAATCCGGCAATCCGATGAACGACCTGGAGTATCGGCGCAAACAACTGCTCAAATTGCAGGATACGGTCATCGATATTGAGGATCTGTCTACGGGGGTGTCCATTACCGATCTGACCCTGACCGATTTCCGCATCGACCTGGCCCGGTACCTGAAAGCCTACCCTGGAAAGCTCGAAAACCAGCCGCTCGGCGTCTATGCCGTCACGAGAACTCCAGATGCTGATATTCCGCCGGGTGCAATCTTTTGTCTGCAATCATGCGGTCCGGCAACCAATAAAGCCAAAGAGTCTGACTACCCATTGGCACCGTATTACCTCGTTCATGTCAGTGACGATGGTGCCGTATTGCTGCCTTACCCACACGCCAAGCACATTCTCGATCGCCTCAAGCGTCTGGCGCTCGGGCACGAAGCTCCCGACAAGGGCGCCTGTGCCCGATTTGACAAGGCGACCAGACAGGGGGAACACATGCGTCATGCCCAGAAGCTGCTTGCCTCAGCGGTTGCTTCGGTCGCTGGCAAGAACGAGGAACGCGCCGTCGCCAGCTTGTTCACGCCGGGTGGCACCCACGCCATCAAAGGCGAATTCGCCGGCAGCAATGACTTCGAGGTGGTCGCGTTCATGGTGATCCTGCCGGAGAGCGAGACGCCATGACGGTCAGCCCCGCATCAACTCTTTCGGCGCAAACCCTTATCGACGCCTTGCGCTTGCCCGAGGGTTGCCGGGTGGATCAGCGCGTCCCCAAGAAATTGCTGCTGGAGAATGGCGCCCCCACGGCGGCAGACAAGCGCCTGATCACGGAGGCCATCGAAGAGATCCAATGGGTTGCTGTGCTCAAGCCCAACACCATCGGTGTGCCCGACTACCGGGATACGCTGCGTGAGTACCTGGAGATCGCTGTGCTGGCAGTGACTGTGCGGGGTGTCGTTAAACCTGCAAGTCACTCGCGGCTCGCCGAGTTGGTGCACCGAGCCGTGCCTTATCCAGTGCTGTTGTTGCTGGCAACACCACAAACGGCGGGGCAATCGCTGACCCTGTCGTTGGCCCACAAACGCTGGGCACAGAACGAGGCCGCCAAAGTAGTGCTCGACGGCAGCCCAATATCAGTAACGGTATCGGTGACAGTGTCGGCCCCGCTGTCCGAGGTCAACGCGGCGGATGCCTCTCACCCTGATCCTGCGGAAGCTGCTCAAGCCGAGAGTGCCTTTATCCAGTCTCTGTCGGTCACGCGCCAACCCCAGGTCACGCTGCACGCCCTCTATCAAGGCTGGGTGGATTGCGTGCAGGCGTTACTCGCCGCCCGGCTGACGGGAAGCTACCAAACCCCGACAACCCCGGAGCAGGCCGCAAAGCGTCGGCAAGCCTTGGCTGATTGTGAGCGGCTTGAGGCCGAAGTCAGCCGCCTGCGGGCGCAAGCTTTGAGAGAAAAACAACTGGCACGTCAGGTCGAGCTGAACCTGACGCTCAAGCGCGTGCAGGCCGAACTGGCCGCCGCTCGCCGACAACTTTGAATCATTGAGCCTTAAAGCTTGAACGACTGATGGAGAACAATATGAACAAACTCACGGCAGCCAGCCCCGAGGCCCAGTCCGCCGATCTGGTGGCGGGCAACATCGACCAGCTCAAGGCCCTGTTCCCGGACCTCATTACTGAAGGCCCGAACGGGACGGCGGTGAACGTGGATGTGTTCAAGGCGCTGGTAGGTGACCAGGCCGTCACCGATGCCGATGAGAAATATGGCCTCAACTGGCATGGCAAGCGCCGCGCTCGGCAATTGGCGCTGACACCGAGTACCGGCACCCTGCGGCCCTGTCCAGATGAGAGCGTGGATTGGGACACCACTCAGAACCTGATGATCGAGGGTGACAACCTCGAAGTGCTCAAGCTGCTGCAGAAAAGCTATGCCGGCAAGGTCAAGCTGATCTATATCGACCCGCCGTACAACACCGGCAAGGACTTTGTGTACCCGGATAACTTCCAGGACAACATCAAGAACTATCTGGAACTGACCGGGCAGGTGGAGGGCGGACAGAAGATCAGCAGCAATACTGAAGCCAGCGGGCGGTTTCACACCGACTGGCTGAATATGATGTATCCACGATTGAAGCTCGCAAGGAATCTACTTCGCGACGATGGGGTGATCTTCATCACTATTGATGATAATGAGGTGTTCCACCTTCGCCAGCTATTAAATGACGTGTTTGGCGAAGAAAACTTCGTTGCAAACGTTGTATGGAATCACACCAAGCAAAGTAAAAACGATGAAAAATACTTCTCTCGGCATCACAACCAGATTCTTGTTTTTCGTAAAAGCGAGAAATCGAAGAAATTCCAGTTTGAGCGAAGCGAGGAGAACAATAGAAACTACGCCAATCCAGACAATGATCCGAAAGGAGATTGGCGCGCGGGCGACGTACGAAGTCCGAACTTTCGTGCAACCTTGAGGTTTCCAATAGTTTCACCATCCGGAAATGTAATTGAGCCGCCAGAAAATGGTTGGAGATGGAGCGAGGCAAGCATCAAGGAGAAGATTGCTTCAGGTGAAATTATATTCGTGGATAACGAGACGAGAATTCTTAGAAAGATTTATCTCGCCGATCAAGACGGTAGGACGCCGGAAAATCTTTGGTCTGCAGAGTTTGCTGGTACGACAAGGCAGGCAAATGCAGAGCTCAAAGAACTATTCGACTCACCGCCATTTGATACCCCAAAACCTATTAGCCTCGGTCAGAGAATCCTCTCCCTGACAACCGCAGGTGCGGAGAACGATATTATTGTGGATTTCTTCGCTGGCTCAGGAACTACTGGCCATGCAGTTGTGGCACAGAATGCTTCGGACGGTGGGAAGCGTCGGTACATATTGGTTCAGCTGCCCGAGCCACTTGATCCGGAGAACAAGGATCAAAGCTCTGCAGCGGAATTTTGCGACCAACTTGGAAGGCCGCGCACCATTGCCGAACTTACCAAAGAACGTCTACGCCGCGCCGCAGCTAAGGTCAAAGCCGACAACCCGCTGTTTGCCGGCGATACCGGCTTCCGGGTCTTCAAGCTTGACCACTCCAATATCCGCGCCTGGAACCCCAACCCTGCGGATCTGGAAGCCACCTTGTTCGACCACCAGGATCATTTGCTCGAAGGTCGCTCTGAGGGTGACGTGCTTTACGAACTGCTGCTCAAGCTAGGCCTCGACCTGTGCGTGCCCATCGAGCAGCGCACCATTGCGGGCCGTGAGGTGCATTCCGTGGGTGGCGGCGTCTTGATGACCTGTCTTGCTGAGAGGATTACTGGAGAGCATGTGGAGTCATTGGCCCAAGGCATTATCGACTGGCACAAGGAACTTGCGCCCGCCGGTGAAACAACCTGCGTGTTTCGTGACAGCGCCTTTGAAAACGATGTCTCCAAGACCAACCTCGCCGCCATTCTGGAACAGCAAGGCATTCAGAATGTTCGCAGTCTATGAGAGAGTTTTATGAAACTGCACTTTGAGCCTAACCTTGACTACCAGATGCAGGCTATTGAGGCTGTGTGCGGCTTGTTCCGTGGTCAGGAGGTGTGCCGCACCGAATTCACGGTGACGATGAAGGTGCCAATGCCGACGGGGTCGAGCATGTTTCCCGGGAGCCAGCCCGAGCAAATGACGTTAGGCATGGTCGAGTCGGATTTGGGAGTTGGTAACCGGCTAACGCTGTTGGATGATGAGTTGCACAAGAATCTAACGGATATCCAATTGCGAGGGGGTCTTCCTCCATCCGGTGAGCTGGCATCTGGCGACTTCACTGTGGAAATGGAAACCGGCACCGGTAAGACCTACGTCTATCTACGAAGTATCTTCGAATTGAACAAGCGTTATGGCTTTAGCAAGTTTGTCATTGTCGTGCCGTCAGTGGCGATCAAGGAAGGTGTCTATAAGACGCTGCAGATCACTGAGGATCACTTCAAGGGGCTCTACGCCGGGGTGCCATTCGACTACTTCCTCTACGACTCCAGCAAGCTTGGGCAGGTGCGGAACTTTGCCACCAGTTCGAACATCCAGATCATGGTGGTGACGGTGGGCGCCATCAACAAGAGGGATGTCAACAACCTCTACAAGGACAGCGAGAAGACGGGTGGTGAAAAGCCCATCGATTTAATCAAGGCTGCCCGACCGATCATCATCGTAGACGAACCCCAGAGTGTGGATGGTGGCCTGGAGGGGCGTGGGAAAGAGGCTCTGGACGCGATGAACCCACTCTGCACGTTGCGCTACTCTGCGACCCACGTGAACAAGCATCACATGGTGTATCGCCTCGACGCAGTCGATGCCTATGAGCGCAAGCTGGTAAAGCAGATCGAGGTAGCCTCGGCAACAGTGGAGGATGCTCACAACAAGCCCTTTGTACGATTGGTATCGGTGTCCAACAAGCGCGGGACCATCAGCGCCAGGATAGAACTGGATGTGGCCACCACCAGCGGTGTGAAGCGGCAGGAGCTCGTCGTATCTGATGGCGATGACCTGGAACAACTTTCCGAGCGTCCGATCTATGCAGATTTTCGCGTCGGTGAGATCAACACGGCCAAGGGTGGCGAGTTCATGGAGTTGCGTTACCCCGGTGGAGAATCGTTCCTGATGCCGGGTCAAGCCCACGGTGATGTGGATGCCCTGGCCGTACAGCGCGAAATGATCCGCCGCACGATTCGGGAACATCTGGATAAGGAAAAGCGTCTTGGGCCGATGGGCATCAAGGTCCTGTCGCTATTCTTTATCGATTCGGTAGGTAGGTACCGCCGGTACGATGCGGACGGGAATCCTGTTAAAGGTGACTACGCGCGCATCTTTGAAGAGGAGTATCGGCGTGCCGCCAAGCTGCCGGCCTACCAGAGCCTTTTCGCAGAGATCGACCTGGACTCCGCAGCAGAGGAGGTGCACAACGGCTATTTCTCCATCGACAAGAAAGGCAGCTGGACTGATACCGCAGAGAACAACGCCAGCAACCGTGAGAATGCCGAGCGTGCCTATAACTTGATCATGAAAGAGAAGGAAAAGCTACTGTCCTTTGCTACACCACTCAAGTTCATTTTCTCCCACTCAGCTCTCAAGGAAGGCTGGGACAACCCGAATGTGTTCCAGATCTGCACCCTCCGGGACATACAGACCGAGCGCGAACGTCGCCAGACCATCGGCCGCGGATTGCGTTTGTGCGTGAACCAGCATGGTGAGCGTGTGCGAGGCGTTGACGTTAACATTCTGACCGTAGTGGCGACGGAGAGTTACGAACAGTTTGCTGAAAACCTCCAGAAAGAGATCGAAGCGGATACCGGCATACGTTTTGGTATCGTTGAGTATCACCAGTTTTCTTCAATTGCCGTGGTAACACCAGACGGTCAGACCATACCTTTGGGTGTCGAGAAATCCAAGGCATTATGGGAGTATCTGAAGGCCGCCGGATACCTTGACGCCAAGGGCAAGGTGCAAGACTCGCTGAAAGAGGCGCTCAAGGAAGGTTCTCTGGTGCTTCCCGCTGGGTTTGATGCTCAGAAGGGTAAGATTGTCGAAATACTACGCAAGGTGTCGGGACGTCTGGATATCAAGAACGCCGATGAACGTAAACAGGTTCAACTTCGCAAAGGAAAGGGTGGTAAAGAAATATACCTGAGCGACGAGTTTAAAGCGTTATGGGATCGTATAAAACATAAGACTTCCTATCGCGTACAATTTGACAACGTCAAGCTGATCACTGATTGCATCAGTGCTCTGCAAAAGGCACCCGCGATTGCCAAAGCGCGCCTGCAATGGCGGAAGGCTGATATCGCTATTGGCAAAGCTGGCGTTCATGCGACCGAGAAAGCGGGGGCCGCGACGGTGTTGCTAGATGAAACGGACATTGAGCTTCCGGACTTGCTGACGGACCTACAGGATCGAACCCAACTGACCCGCCGAACAATCACCAATATTTTGGTTGGAAGCGGCCGCCTGGGCGACTTCAAGCGTAACCCGCAGCAGTTCATCGAGCTGGCTGCTGAGATCATCAATCGATGCAAGCAAATGGCCCTAGTTGATGGCATCAAGTATCAGAAATTAGGCGACCAGCATGTGTACGCGCAGGAGCTGTTCGGGAAAGAAGAGCTCACCGGGTATCTGAAGAACATGCTGATGGATACCCGAAAGTCGATCTACGAGCACGTAGTATACGACTCAATGGTGGAGCGAGACTTTGCCGATGCGCTGGAGAAGAACGATGCTATTAAATTGTATGCAAAGCTACCGGGGTGGTTCAAAGTTCCAACACCGCTAGGTAGTTATAACCCAGACTGGGCTGTGCTGGTGGAAGAAGAAGGCGCACAGCGTCTTTACTTTGTAGTGGAAACCAAAAGCAGCCTGTTTGCCGATGACCTGCGGGATAAGGAAAGTGCAAAGATTGAATGTGGCAAGGCGCACTTTCAGGCGCTGGCAGGTGACGAGAATCCGGCACGCTATGTAGTTGCGCACTCAGTTGACGACCTTTTGAAAGGGGCAGATCAGATGTAAGTCTAGAAGGGATGGCTGGGGAGGTCCGTACGCGTTCGCAGGCCCCAACAACACGTGGGAAGTGGCGGAGGCAGATAAGAAAAAGCCCCAACTGACAACAGTTGGGGCTTAAGTATTGGTGGAGCCGGCGGGAATCGAACCCGCGTCCGAGAGTCTTCTGCGACCAGTTCT
>ERZ772827.1792-NODE-1792-length-10758-cov-3.880594_pt1 | contig 10758 bp, 7 predicted proteins | sample MGYA00580850_ERZ772827 | MGnify/ENA primary metagenome ERZ772827 (study PRJEB29015, sample SAMEA2737950) | human oral metagenome | biome: human oral; feature: human-associated habitat; material: dental | place: China | collected 2145 ...
CCTGTTCACGCGCCCGCTCGTTTTGGGACCCAACTCCTGCTTGGAGGTGGTGATCCAGCACGCGGGACTGGGCGACGCCGAGGTCTGGTGCGATGGACGACGAAGCCTGGATGCTCCCGCGGGCTCGCGCATCCGCGTCAGGCGTGCGGACCGGCCCGTGCGTCTGGCACGACTGAACGACGCGCCCTTCGCCACTCGCCTCGTACGCAAGTTCGACCTTCCGGTCGAGGGCTGGCGCAATCCCATCGGCGACTCCGGCGACTCGGATGACTCAGGCGACCCGGGCGACACCGCATGATCGAGTCGCTCCATATCGAGAATCTCGGCGTCATCGAGCGGGCTGAGCTTCCTCTTAGCCCCGGTCTGACCGCCTTGACGGGAGAGACCGGGGCCGGCAAGACCATGGTGCTCACCTCTCTCGGGCTTCTGCTTGGGCAACGGGCCGAGAGCACCATTGTGCGAACTGGGGCCCAGCGCGCTCTGGTCGAGGGCGCCTTCACCCTGGATCCGGCCTCTCGGGCCGCCTCTCGGGCCAGGCAGGCCGGCGCCGAGCTCGACGACGACCTGCTCATCGCCACCCGCACGGTGCCGGCCTCGGGTCGTTCTCGTGCGCATCTGGGCGGGCGTGCGGTCCCCTCCTCCGTGCTCACCGACATCGGGCCCCACCTGGTGTCGGTACATGGACAGACCGAGCAACTCCGATTGCGCAGCGCCGCCGCTCAGCGGGCCGCCCTGGACAGTCTGGGAGGTCCGGAGCACGCCGGACTGTGCCGCCGCTATGCCGAGGCCTATCGCGCGCGCCGCGAGGCCGCCGAAGCGCTGGACCACTGGCGCGCCGGGGCCCAGGCGCGCCAGGAGGAGGCTGAACGCCTGCGCGAGTGGCTGGAGGCGCTGGAGGCGCTGGAACCTTCTCCGGGGGAGGACCACGAACTCACCGCTGAAGCTGAGCGGCTCGACCATGCCGAGGATTTGCGTCTGGCGGCGGGCACCGCTCGTACGGCCCTGGTCGGTCAAGAGGACGTCGTTGCCCCCGGCCAGGCGGATGCGGCCGCGCTTCTCGCCGCTGCGCAGCGCGCTCTGGCCGGCGCCCCGGGAGAGGACGACCGCTTGGCCGAGTTGGCGGGGCGCACCCGCCAACTGAGCGTTCTGACCGCCGACATCGCTGCCGAGCTGGGGGAGTACCTGGTGTCCCTGGATGCCGATCCGGCCCGGCTCGCCTGGATTCAAGATCGACGCGGAGAGCTGGCACGTGCCTGCCGTGACATCGGAGGGCCGGCTACGGAGATCGACGATGTCGATGCACTCCTCGCCTGGGGGCGGCGAGCGGCAGATCGGCTGGCTGAGCTCGATGGTGCAGAAGACAGCGCCGCGTCTCTGGAGCAGGCGCTGGACGGTGCTCACGCCGCCCTGGATGAGGCGGCCGGGCAGCTGACTGCGGCGCGTCGGGCGTTGGCCGGCAGACTCGAGGCTGCCGTGACCGCTGAGATCGACGGCCTGCAGATGAAGGGGGCGCGATTGGTCGTTGAGCTTGAGCCGCTCGACGAGCCCGGTCCCACCGGTGCCGAGGCCGTCTGCCTGATGCTGGTCTCTCATCCGGGTGCCCCTGCGCTACCGCTGGGCAAGGGCGCCTCGGGCGGTGAACTGTCCCGCATCATGCTGGCTCTGGAGGTCGTGCTGGCCGACGCCGCCGGCGCACCGCAGCCGAGTGCCGCGCCCAGCCACCAGCGGACTTTCGTCTTCGATGAGATCGACGCGGGAGTCGGAGGGCGTGCTGCGCGTGAGATCGGTCGCAGGCTCGCACGGCTGGCTCGTCGCCACCAGGTGGTAGTGGTCACCCACCTGGCGCAGGTCGCCGCCTGGGCCGACACCCAGCTCGTGGTCGTCAAGGAGACCAAAGAGACTAAGGGGACCAAAGAGAGCAAGAGGGCCAAGGGGGCCGGGCAGACTCAGGACACTGCTGCATCACTCGGTGAAAGCCAGGATGATGCTGAGACAGCAGGAGCAACCCGCACCCGAGTCGTGCAGGTGGTGGGCTCCGAGCGCGTGACCGAGCTGGCCCGCATGCTCTCCGGACATGAGCGCTCCGAGGCCGCTCTGCGGCATGCCGCTGAGCTTCTGGAAGAAGCCTCCATGGGACAATCCCCGACGTGAGGAACCCGTTTCGCAGGCAGGTGTCGTCGGACCCCGAGTATCCCAGCGGGGTGGTGCGCGTCGACGCGCGCACCAAGAAGCTGACGAAGCGTCTTCAGGCCGGCGAAATCGCCGTCATCAACCACACGGATCTCGACCGCGTGGCCGCCGAGGCGCTCGCCGAGGCGCGTCCCGCCGCGGTTCTCAACGCCGCACCGTCGGTATCCGGGCGCTACCCGAACCTCGGCCCGGGCATTCTGGTGGACGCCGGCATTCTGCTCATCGACGACTTGGGCACCGACGTCATGCGTCTGCGCGAGGGGCAGCGTGTCAGCATCGAGTCGGGCGACGACGGGCCCGCGAAGGTGCGTGCGGCCGGCAAGAGCGAGGAGATCATCGCCGAGGGCGTGCTGCAGACCCGGGAACGGGTTGAGGAGTCCATGGAGGCGGCGCGTGCGGGCCTGTCGGTCCAGCTCGAGGCGTTCGCGGTCAACACGATGGAGTACATACGCGGTGAGCGCGACCTTCTGCTCAATGGCGTGGGCATGCCCGACATCAGCACCAGGATGAGCGGCCGCCATGTCCTGATCGTTGTGCGCGGCTACTCCTACAAACAGGATCTCATGGCGCTGCGTCCCTACATTCGCGACTACAAGCCCGTCATCATCGGGGTCGATGGCGGGGCCGATGCCGTCATGGAGGCGGGGCTCAAGCCGGATATGATCGTCGGCGACATGGATTCCGTCTCGGACAAGGCCTTGGGAAGCGGCGCCGAGATCGTCGTTCACGCCTACCGCGATGGCCGGGCTCCCGGGCTCGCCCGTGTGGAGCGCCTCGGCGCCGAGCACAAGGTCTTCGCGGCCACTGGTACCAGTGAGGACATCGCCATGCTCATGGCCGATGGCGCCGGAGCGGAGCTCATCGTCGCGGTCGGCACGCACGTGACGCTCCTGGAGTTCCTCGACAAGGGCCGCGAGGGGATGTCCTCGACCTTCCTGACGCGCCTCAAGGTCGGCAACCGCCTCATCGACGCCAAGGGCGTCTCGCGCTTGTACCGCACTCGTATCTCCGGCTGGCACCTGAGCTTCCTGGCTCTCGCCGGGCTCATCGCCCTGTTCGCAGCGCTGGCCTCCACGCCGGCGGGGCAGACGCTCCTGGGTCTGTCCGGCGCTGTATGGGATGACATCGTCAACTTCCTCCGTTCACTCGTGGGCCTGGCCCCGAGTACGCCCTCCGTTTGAGCAAGGACAGGACCTTCATGATCGATTTCCGCTACCACCTGGTCTCGCTCATCTCCGTCTTCCTGGCGCTGGCCGTGGGCGTCGTCCTCGGCGCAGGCCCGCTGCAGAACTCGCTGGGCACCGCTCTGAACGACCAGGTCACCTCCCTGCGCGAGAACCGCAAGGCCACGCAGACTCAGCTCGAGCAGACCGAGGCGGCCGTCAACGACCGTGACGGCTACATCACCGCAGCCGCTGCCGCTTATCTGCCCGGGACCCTCGACGGCAAGAAAGTCGCCCTGGCGGTTCTTCCCGATACTGAGTCGGATGATGTTGAGGGCATCGCCGCTCAGGTGGAAGCGGCAGGGGGGAAGATATCCGGACGCGTGAGCCTGACCACCGCTTGGGTCGATCCTTCTCGGGAGACTTTCCGCCAGACGTACTCGGGGCAGTTCGCTCCCCACCTCGGCAAGACGACCTCGACTGACGGCAATGGTGTGCTCGGAGAGGGGCTGGGCACTGCGCTCACCAGCGACTCGGAGAGCGCCAAGGCGCTGATGGACCTGCTGACCGCCACCGATAGCCCGCTGGTCTCCGTTGATGCCAAGCCCAGTGGGCCCGCGGATATGGTCGTCGTCGTCGGTCCGCACAGCCCTGATGCGGCGGACCCGAAGAGCACGGAGACAGCGGATTCGCTGGCGCAGACCGCGGCCTCCTGGGCCACCGCCCTGACCGGTACGGCTGCGACCGCCACGACGGTGATCGTCGGTGCCGCCGATGCTGACAATGATGTGGTCTCCGTTCTGCGCGCTGACAAGTCCTCCGTCACCACGATCGACTCGGTCGGCCAGGTCGCCGCAGCGGTGTCCACCCCGTTGGCCCTGGCCTCGACGGCCTCGGGAACGAAGGGGCATTACGGCTTCGACAAGGGCGTGGATGCGGTCATGCCGCCGGTGTCGAGGTAGCCGAGTAGAAGGAACAAGCGGCAGGGGGCGCCGTGGTCGCCTGCATGCCGTCGGGCCGGGGCGGTGGATCGCGTCCACCACGGGCCTGCCCGGAGCAGAACTTCGATCCAGTCCCGATACGCTGCACCCATGAGCCGCACACCCGGGCGCATCGGCGCCTTGAGGACCACGCCGGATCGCGCCCTGGCCTGCGCCGCACTTCAAGCGTTCGGCGTGACCCTGTCATGGTCAACGGGCCTGGGAGTCATCGGGGGACTGCGTCCTTCTCTGGAACGGACGAACTTCCATGGGCGCGCTGTGAGCCTGCGCGGCGGTGTCGGGGCGGCAGCGGGGTCCGTGGCCGCAGGCCGCGTGGCCGGCCGTTTGATGAATCGCCCGACCACTCGCGGCTCTGAACGCGTGATGGTCGCGGCTGTCGTTCCGGTGGCAGCGGCCGGCGCCGCCGGTCTCGTCGATGATCTGGACGCCGGAGCCCACGACGGTGATGCTCCCGCCAAGGGCCTGGCCGGTCACCTGGGCGCATTGTCCCGCGGGCGCCTGACGACCGGTGTGCTCAAGATGGCCATGATCGGTTCCGGCGCCCTCGTCTCCGGAGCGCTCATGGCGCGGCACCGCAGCGCCATGTCCGGTGAGTCTGAATCGCTCGCCACTGCCGCTGACGCCGCCATCAGTGCGATGGCCATTGCGACGTGGACCAATGTTCACAATCTGCTCGATCTGCGGCCCGGCCGCGCTCTGAAAACCGCGGCTCTGCTGAGCGGGGCCCTGCTGGCCGATGGTCGCGAGGGCGCCGAGGCGTCCAGGGCACTGGCCGCTGGTGGGCTGGGCGTCGTCGCCGCGGCCCTGCCCGAGGACCTCATGGAGAACACCATGCTCGGTGATACGGGTGCCAATGCCGTGGGGGCCGTCGTCGGAACCGCTTTGGCGGCCCACCCCAGCCGGACGGTGCGCGGCCTCGCTGCCCTGGTCGGGACGGCTCTGGTCCTGGCCAGTGAGCGCGTCTCCTTCACCCGGGTGATCGACCGTACTCCGGTGCTGGCCGCGCTTGATGGCCTGGGGCGCCGGGTCTCATGACCGCCTCCAGCCAGTCGGGCTCTGGGGCTCCACGTGTCAAAGGCCTGCTCGGCGCCGTTTCCGGGGTCGCCGGTTTCACCCTCGTGTCGCGTGTGCTCGGTTTCGGCCGGTGGATCGTGCAGGCGACGACGGTGGGCGCCGGTACCGTAGCCGGTGCCTACGCCACCGCGAACCAGGTGCCCAATGTTCTCTACGAGGTCGTCGTCGGCGGAGCACTGGCCGCCACTGTCGTGCCTTTGCTGGCCGCGGTCGCGGTTCCTTCGCGCAGCCGAGATGCCTCGCGGATCGCCTCTGGCCTGCTCGGCGTCGTCCTGGCTGTGCTGACTCCACTGGCGCTGCTTCTGGCGGTACTGGCCGATCCCATTGCGGGGCTTCTGCCCTCCTCGGCGGGGGCGGATCCTGGTCTTCAGGCGGATCTGGTCGCCGATTTTCTGCGCATGTTCGCCGCCCAGGTGCCCCTGTACGGCATCGGCGTGGTCCTCACCGGGGTGCTGCAGGCCTGCGGGCGCTTCACATGGCCCGCGCTGACGCCCATCCTGTCCAGTCTCATCGTCATGGCGACTTACGCCGTCTTCGGCGCCATGACGTCCGACTCGCCGGGGCAGGCCGGGAGCACGGCCCTGAGCGTCCTGGGATGGGGCACGACGGCTGGCGTCGCCGCGCTCAGCCTGCCGCTCCTCTATCCGGTGATGCGCCTCGGAATTCGCCTGCGTCCCACGCTGCACGTGGACCGGGCGATCGCCTGGCGGGCTCTGCGGTTGGGCAGCGCCGGTGTGTGGACCCTGGTGGCCCAACAGGCCTCCGTTCTTGCAGTCCTGGCGCTGGCGCGCTCCGGCGGGCGTACTGGAACCGTGGCCGTCTACCAGTACACCCAGGCGGTCTACATGCTCCCCTACGCTGTCATGGCGGTGCCCGTGGCCACTGTCGTCTACCCCCGCCTCGCTGCGGCCTTCGACGCGGGAGGCGGGCGCCCTGCCGGGCAGAGGGCGCACCGGTACCCGCCTCGGGCCGTCGAGCTGGCCGCAGCCTCGACCGCTCTGGTCACTGCTGTTGCGCTCGCCGGTTCCGGGATGCTGATGGCGGCATCCGCGGGGGCCGAGCGCTTCTTCGCTCTTCTGACCGATGTCGATGGGATGGGCGAGTCCCTGGCCGTACTCGCACCTGCCCTGGTGGGATATTCCCTGATCTACCAGGTCACCCGGATTCTCTTCGCGGCGGGTCGTGCCCGGCCCGCCGCCCAGGCCACCGCACTGGGGTGGGCGACAGTCGCCGGGGCGTCGGCCGCGGCGGTGCGCCTCATGGCGCCGGGTGGAGGCGATGGCCGGGCCACCCTTGTGGCGCTGGCCATTGGACTGACGATCGGCATGAGCGTCGCCGGTGCGGGCATGCTCCTGGCGCTGGCCCTCACCGTGGGCACCCAGGTTCTCGGGCCGACTCTGCGTGCGCTTGCGGTGGGTGCGCCGGTCGCCCTGCTGGTCGGTCTCTGCGCACGCATCCTGAGCGCACGGATCGAGGCGGTGCCGGCATCGATCGCCGTCGCCGTCGTGAATGCGCTGGCTGCGGCCTGCCTCGTCATGGGCGTCTGCGCGGGCGCCGACCGCCGTTTGCTGAATGTCCTCAGGTCCGGCACCGCCTCGACCGATTCGATCGAGTCGCTGAGCACATAGGAGAGGCAATAACAGAAATGACAGATCAGACCATGAGTCCCGAGGGCCGCAGTCCGGCAGAGGAGGCTCCAGGGCCCTCGGGGGCGGTGGAGGCGAGGGATTCCGGGGGACGCGGACGCCGTCGACGCGTCCTGGAGGTCTCCGGCTCGGCGGCCGGGGGAGTGCGAGCGCATCTGGGGGACTGCGCCCGGCTATTGGTGCAGGCCGGCCACGATGTCATCGTCGAGGCGCCGGCTGCCGTGATCGACGGAGTCGATCTGGGCGGGGCGCGGGGGGAGCCTCTCGAGATCGGCCCCAGGCCCAGCCCCGGCGATCCCGCCGCCGTCGCCAGGCTGCGGCGTCTGGGACGGCGCGCGGACGTCGTCCATGCCCACGGCCTGCGTGCGGGCGCCCTCGCCGCTCTGGCTCTGGGGCGACGGCGCTCTGGCCGCACCCGGTTAGTGGTGACGCTGCACAACCTCACTGTCGGTGGACGGCTGACCCGCGCGGTCGGTGAGCGTCTGGAGCGCCTCGTCGCGACACGGGCCGACCTGGTTCTGGCGGTGAGTCCGGATCTGGTGGAACGAGCCACCCGCTGCGGTGCGAAGCGGGTTGAGATAGCTGTTATTCCCGCGCCGCCGCGTGCGCTGACCGGCCTGGCGCCCATCGCCTCCTCGGTGGAGTCGGCCTGGGGGGCGGAGGGACTCCGGCTGCTGACAGTGGCCAGACTGGCGCCGCAGAAGGGCATCAGTCTGCTGTTGGATGCCGCAGCAGCGCTGCAGGTCCGTGCGGCTGACGGCGAGGTGCCCGCATTCGCGTGGGCGCTTGCGGGGGAGGGGCCGCAGACGCGGGCTGCGCGGGAGCGGGTGGGCGTTGAGAATCTGCCCGTCAGGCTTCTCGGCGGGCGCGAGGACGTTCCCGTTCTCCTCCAAGAGGCCGATATCGTCATTCAGACCAGCTTGTGGGAGGGGCAGCCGCTTATCGTCCAGGAGGCGATGCGCGCCGGTGCCGCCGTCGTGGCCACCGATGTCGGCGGCACCGCGCTGACGGCTCGCGGCGGGGTGACGCTGGTCGAACCGGCCCCGGATGCCATCGCCGATGCCGTCGCGGCGCTCATGGCGGACGATTCTCTGCGCGCAGCCGCCCGCGAGCGCGCTCGCGCCGCTGCGGCGGACCTGCCCACCGCCGGCGATCTCCTGGACCAGCTCATTGGGCAGGTCCTGGGTGAGGGATGATGCCGGGACCGGATGAGAGCGCGTGCACGACTGCCGCCTGTGCTCAATTTGCTCGATGCTGCGCGATGTTGCTAACTGTTGTTCGATAGCGCTTCACATTGCTCCATGTATCCGTCGTGCCGCCGGACCTGCTAGGTTGAAGGCCCGTGAATTCAAACCGCGCACGCCTGAGTGGAGCCCTGCCCGACAGTCCTCGGCACATCTTCGTCACCGGGGGCGTCGTCTCCTCGCTTGGGAAGGGGCTCACAGCATCCAGCCTGGGCCGTCTTCTGCGGGCTCGCGGGCTCGGCGTCGTGATGCAGAAGCTGGATCCGTACATCAACGTCGACCCCGGCACGATGAATCCCTTTCAACACGGTGAGGTCTTCGTTACTGAGGACGGCACGGAGGCCGATCTGGACATCGGTCACTACGAGCGTTTTCTGGACGTCAATCTCACCGGTGCCGCCAATGCCACCACCGGGCAGGTCTACTCCACCGTGATCGCCAAGGAGCGCCGCGGCGAGTATCTCGGAGACACGGTTCAGGTCATCCCGCACATCACCGACGAGATCAAACGGGTCATGCGGGCGCAGGCCGCTCCTGATGCCGACGGCACGACGCCCGATGTCATCATCACCGAGATCGGCGGCACGGTGGGGGACATCGAGTCTCAACCCTTCCTCGAGGCCGCCCGCCAGGTGCGCGCCGACTTGGGGCGGGAGAACGTCGCCTTCGTGCACGTCTCGCTCATTCCCTTCCTGCCCGCAGCCGGTGAGCTCAAGACCAAGCCCACCCAGCATTCGGTGGCGACGCTGCGTTCTATCGGCATTCAGCCCGATGCGCTCGTGCTGCGCACCGACCGGTCCTTGCCCGAGGGCCTCAAGGGCAAGGTCGCTCTCATGTGCGATGTCGAGGCCTCCGCCGTTATCGAGTGCAAGGATGCCGCCAGCATCTACGAGGTGCCGCCGATCCTGCACCGCGAGGGACTCGACGCCTTCCTCGTCCAGCGCCTCGCCCTGCCCTTCCGGGATGTGGATTGGACCGAGTGGAATGGGCTGCTCGATCGTGTGCATGATCCTCGCTACCGCGTCGAGGTCGCGCTGGTGGGCAAGTACGTCGACCTGCACGATGCCTACCTGTCGGTCTCGGAGGCCATTCGCCACGGCGGCTTCGCCAACAACGCGCGCGTCGATATCCGCTGGATCGCCTCAGACAGCTGCGAGACCCGACAGGGGGCCCAGCGCGCTCTGGCGGGCGTCGACGCCGTCGTGGTCCCCGGCGGCTTCGGGGTGCGCGGTATCGAGGGCAAGGTGGGCGCGTTGCGCTGGGCGCGCGAGCACCGAATCCCCACTCTGGGCCTGTGCCTCGGTCTGCAGTGCATGGTGATCGAGGTCGCGCGCGATCTGCTCGGCCTGACGGCCGCCTCATCGACGGAGATGGAGCCGGAGACGCCCGACCCGGTGGTGACCACCATGGATTCCCAGCGCCAGTTCGTCGCCGGCGGGGGAGACCTGGGCGGCACCATGCGGCTGGGCGCCTACCCCGCGACGCTCGTGCCCGGGTCGATAGTCGCGGATGCCTATGGCGCCACCGATGTCAGTGAGCGCCATCGTCATCGCTTCGAGGTCAACAACGCCTACCGCGAACGCCTGGCCGCCGTCGGACTGCATGTGACGGGAACATCGCCCGACGGGCATCTCACCGAATTCGTTGAGCTCGACCGCGATCTGCATCCCTATTTCGTGGCCACTCAGGCCCATCCTGAGCTTAAGTCCCGGCCGACCCGGGCGCATCCGCTTTTCGTCGGCCTGATCAGAGCGGCCTTGAAGAACCGCCGCGATGTCTACGCCTCCCACCGGCTCGAGAAGTCGGAGTCCGCAGGTGCGGACGAGAACGATGAGAACGAGGAGAGGGCGAACCGATGAGCTATGCCGATCTAGAGGACACCCGTGACGACGGTCGAGCGGTTGGCGCGTGCGAGCGGGTCTGGAGCGGTCCGATCTTCACCGTTGACGATGAGGAGGTCGTGCTGGCCGAGGGGCACGAGCCGGTGCGCAGGCAGACCGTGGCCCATCACGACGCAGTGTCCGTAGTGGCCCTGCGCGAGGGCGAGGACTCCGCCCAGGACGACGGCGCGGCAGAGATTCTCATGGTGCGCCAGTATCGCCACCCCGTGCGCGCCATGCTCTGGGAGGTGCCGGCCGGGCTGCTGGATGTGCCTGGCGAGGATCCGTTGGTCGCGGCGCAGCGCGAGCTGGCCGAGGAGACCGATCATGCGGCTGCCAGATGGGATGTCCTGGCTGATTTCTACGCCTCGCCCGGCTTCACCACGGAGGGGGCGCGCTCCTATCTCGCCCGCGATCTGCGTCTGCTGGCGCCGCAGGAGCGTGTGGAGCGCGAGGCCGAGGAGGCCGAGTTCGTGCCTACCTGGTTCCGCTTCGACGATGTGCTTGCGGCTGTCATGGCTGGGCGACTGCACAACCCCTCGACCGTCGTGGGGGTCCTC
>ERZ772827.1795-NODE-1795-length-10751-cov-6.376028_pt1 | contig 10751 bp, 7 predicted proteins | sample MGYA00580850_ERZ772827 | MGnify/ENA primary metagenome ERZ772827 (study PRJEB29015, sample SAMEA2737950) | human oral metagenome | biome: human oral; feature: human-associated habitat; material: dental | place: China | collected 2145 ...
CCAAGCTCAAGGATACGCAGAAGAAGATCATCTTCTTGACTTGGGAGGAGCTGACAAGGCTTCGTGAATTCGAGATCCCTCCAGCGAAGCAGTCACTTGACCGTGTACGGGATGTTTTCCTCTTCCAGTGCTTCACAGGGCTGCGGTATTCGGATGTCTACAACCTTAGAAGAAGCGACATCAAGGAGGATCACATCGAAGTCACTACGATCAAGACTTCTGATAGTCTGGTTATCGAGCTCAACAAGCACAGCAAGGCTATCTTGGAGAAGTACCAGGATGTGGTATTTGAGCACGATAAGGCTCTGCCCGTAATCACCAATCAGAAGATGAATGAGTACCTCAAGGAGCTTGCCGAACTTGCTGGTATCAATGAACCTATTCGCCAGACCTACTACAAGGGTAATGAGCGCATCGATGAAGTTACTCCTAAGTATGCCCTGCTCGGTACGCACGCTGGGCGACGCACTTTTATCTGCAATGCCCTTGCCCTTGGTATCCCTCCGCAAGTCGTGATGAAGTGGACAGGGCACAGTGACTACAAGGCGATGAAGCCCTACATCGATATTGCGGACGACATCAAGGCTAATGCCATGAGTAAGTTCAATCAGCTATAAGTCGAAGCAGGTTAGCTACAAGCCTAGCTCTCGATGTCGATATTCATAACAATTAGCTTTGTTGTTCAGCCAAGCAAATCTTGGTCTATAACTATACCTCCTAGCCTATGCGAACAAGCCTATTATATGCCAGCATCCTTCTTGCGCTAGGGCTGTCGTGTTTCTCACAGGTGGGCTCAGGGAAGGAGGAAACTCTTAGCCCCAAGTCTCCAAGCACCTATTCGATTGACGAACAAGATCAGCTCTACAGCCCCTTGAGGCGGGATCCCTTCATTCTCTCCGAGGGACACGATGAGTTTAGGGCGACGATCGAAGAGCTGTTTTCGGACGAAGAGCGCAGGGCGCATCGGACGCAGATCCTAGAGTATACGTGGAACTTGAATAAGGACAGCCTTCTGACGGTTGGGTACGTGACCTTCCGAGATTTGCCGAGAGCCCTAGGAAGTTTAGCTATCCACTCGATGCGGTGTTCTGAACGCTTAGATCTTGGTTAGTTATTCGAGTTAGAAGGTTTAGGATACGGCTAGATTTCTAAGCTTTCTTTCATTAGTTTAGATTCATTCCTTTAGGTTGATCTTGAGGGAGGTAGAGGTGCTTTATGAGGAGGCTTTAGATAGTAAGACGAAGTCTCTTTAAGGTGGACACTCAGCTAAGGTTGCTCGTCAAGGAAATCCATGCTCTTGACGTTCTCATAATAGGGTGGGTTAGATCTTGATTGAAGCTCCGAGTAATTGTGATCCCTCTTCAACCCAGGGTTATTGCCTTCAAAGTATGATGCTTTGGCTTCCATCTGCTAAGGCTTCCTTGTGTTTAGTCCCTGTTCTCTAAATCCAAGTATAGTGCTTGAGAATGGGATATGTGCTTCTGAGAATGTGAGAATAGAATCTCTTAGAGCTGGTTCATGATGTTGCTTACAGCGAGGTGAGTTTACCTAACTGTAAGCAAAATTAACTCTCCTTCTCCAAGTTATGGAACTATCTAGCCTCCTCCTGATTGATGACTGCCGTAGCGATAACAACAAATTTGATCCCTTGTCGCTCTTGTCGTTCATCTCCTTCTGCGCAAGCGCCTTAAAGCGTGACTCTTGGTACTCCATATAGGGGGGGGGGAAGTCCAAAATTCAATTTCTTAGGAGCTATATGACAAGTTTTTATGCCTCGGGTTCTAGCGGTGCCTACAGCCGATTCTGTATCGGCTTTGGCAGGTCTCTTTAGGGCTGACGCATAATACTCAATTGAAATTTGCTAGAGCTCAAGATCGAACAACTACATCGGGGTTAGTTTGGCCAGCAACATCTGCACTCGCGGTATTGATTTACCCAGCTTTGCCTTGAGGCGCTGCAAGATGAATAGGTCTATCTTGGCCAGTAGCTCCATGTTCTTGGCCGCTTCGCCTGCGCGCTTGCTCCAGCCGTCCTCCCCGAGGTATACGTCCAGCATGTAATGCAGCTGGTTCTCAATTTCCCAGTGATCACGTATGGCTCGGAAGACACGCTTACTATCCTGTAGAGAGCTGATGTAATAGGAAACCTCACAAGTCTCCTTCCCCGGGCGTTTGTCGTAGCGCTTGCGAGTGAGCTGGTGGATGCTCTTAATCCCGGGACAGTCCTTAAATGCGTTAGCCCTGCAGGTCTCTTGGACTCCAGGAATAATTTATATCTTTGGCAAGAATATGAGAAACTCTAAATAACGCATAGAATGAGTAATAAAAAGCTATCCAAATTCCTTTCTAGTAAGCGACTACGAACAACCAAGGCCACCAAAGCTCCCAACGATGCGAGAAATCCTTTTGATAATGACTATTCTCGCATGATTTTGTCTTCCTATGTAAGGAGACTACAAGACAAGGCACAAGTCTTTCCTCTAGAGAAAAGCGACTTTGTGAGGACCAGATTAACGCATTCTTTGGAAGTTTCTTGTTTTGCGAAGGGCTTAGGATTGGGCGTTGAAAAGCACCTCTTGGATAAAAAAGAAATAGGTTATAAAGAACGAGGATATATACCCTCTATTCTACAGACTGCAGGCCTAATACATGACATAGGAAATCCTCCCTTTGGGCATTTTGGCGAAGCTGCTATTTCTAGATTCTTTAAAAGTCTCAGTGGGGAGAATCCTAAGCTTGAGGGGTACTCTGATGAAGTTGCCAAACGAGCTCGCAAAGAATTTGGAAGTTTAACACATGGACAACGGGAAGATTTCTATCACTTTGACGGGAATGTGCAGGGATTTAGAATCTTAACTAAGCTGGGTTTGGCGGAGGATAACTATTCCTATAACCTCTGCCTCGCTACGCTGGCAACAATCATAAAATATCCCTATAGTGCGGAAGAAGGCAATAAAAGGGACAAAGGAATTGCACGCAAGAAGTTTGGATTTTTTCAATCAGAAAAGGAGAAGTATGAAAAGATTATAGGAGAACTAGGTCTAGTCGGAGGACAAAGGCATCCCTTAGTATTCCTACTGGAAGCCGCTGATGATATTGCATATTCCGTATCTGACCTTGAGGATGGTTATAAACTCGGATGTGTTACAATTGAGGACATTAAGGACATTAATATCCTCCTCCCTGAGGAGGATAGAGTCTTAGAAGGGGGGGGGCAACTCAACCGTCTGCAATGACTTATTCGTACAAAGTGTCAGAATTAAAGCACAGAGCAAAATGCTTAAGGACTGCACGAAGACATTCATAGATAATTATGGAAAAATTATAGATGGATCCTTTGACGAAGAGTTGCTAAATCAATCTGACTCAAAAGCCTTGAGGTGTGAGTGCAAAAGATTGGGCTTCAAGAATTTTGAGGATAAAAGGGTCTTGAGGAGAGAACTAGTAGGGGACAAGGTTATAACATACTTTCTGAACCTTTTTGTTGGCGCTATTTTCTCGGAAGAAGTTGGGGACCAAAGGTCTAAGGAAGCAAAACTCCTCAAACTAATTCCAGGAAACTATTTAGATCAAGTACTTAGAGGTGAGCTAGAGAGGGGGGCAATGCAACCAAATGAAGACCAAAACAGTAGAGAGAGTACGGATGTCTTCTATAGGGCCCTGATGGCTATTGTGGATTTCATCTCCGGTATGACTGATACCTACGCTTTAAACCTTTACCAAGAGCTTACCGGACAAATTATCAGCTAGCGTAATAGGCTTGTACGTTGATGGATCGAGATCTTCGCCTCTGGACTCCAGTAGCTCTCTAGTTCCAGGCTTGCTCCGACTACATTCCCCTCTGGGCATTTGCTAGATCCCTTGCTAAAAATAGCTGTGTTGGGTTTGGTTTAGCGCTCGATATCTGCACTCGCGGTATCTATGGGCTTATCTTAGCCTTGGGTTGCTGCTAGATGAAAAAGCCAATCTTGGCTAGCAACTCTATGCTCTTGGTAGCTTTTGTCTGTATCGTGATCTTAATGTCCATATCAAAAGTTATATAAGTCTTCTATGGCTAACAAATTCGCCTCTCGGTCTCTCAAAGAGAGAAATAGTACGTTCCCCGAACATTATACCGCAAATGAATCTCCAATATAGAGAATAACAGCATAATGGAAAAGAAATATCCGTCTTGGGAAGTATTTAAAGCAAAGTATCCAAGTGAACAGCTTCAACGAGATCATTTTGAAGACTTAGTTCGTTCTCTATTCTGTGATAGATTTGGACTAAAGTATGGCATTTTTCAGTACCAGAATCATGCAGGTAATGAAACACAGACGGTTACTCAAGGTTTAGATGTCATAGGGTTTAATGCAAAGTTCTTTGAGAAGGAAATTGATGTAGGCCAAATTATAGGCTCCGTTGAAACAGCCCACCAACGACATCCAGAGCAAAATAGGATGATAATATATACTAACATCCCATTTGGTAATCCTCCTAAAAATAAGGAGAAAACCTCAGCTCAGCAGAAGGTAGAGGAACACGCCTCGTCTGTGGGTATCACTGTTGAGTGGATTATGGACAAGATGATACTCGACCATGTGATAAAGCTAGATTGGGTCTATGATTGTTTCTTTGCACTGGAATCTCCTTTGGAGCAAATATTAGAGTCCGAAGAATCTAATGCAAAGGCAATACTCGCCCCAATTCGTACAGCTCTATCCTTTAATGGAGACGATATCAAGATTGATTACACTCAGGAGGAAACACGAATACTGGATGCTATAAAGGAAAGGAAGCATATTGTCGTCTACGGAGAAGGAGGATGTGGAAAAACAGCCCTATTAAAGTCTATCTACGAAAAGAGAGGTGATTCTATGTCCATTTGCATTAGAAAAGCACAGGACATAAAGAATATAGGCTTAGATAGGCTATTTAATAGCGACATTGATACTTTTCTTAAAGTCTACAATGATGCCAGCACCAAGGTTATGATAATTGATTCTGCCGAAAGGATACAAGGTATAGATGATACGTCTACATTTGAATCATTTATCACAAGGCTAAATGATGCTGGATGGACATTCATATTCACAGTACGAAGTGCTTACATGGGAATCCTCCTAGAGGATCTAGGCTTCTCTTACAATATATTTCCCGAAACGATTCAGGTTAGTTCATTAACGAGAGATAAATTGATTTCATTAGCCACTAATCACAACTTCAAACTGCCAGAAAATGAAGCCTTTCAGGATAGACTATCTACTCTGTTCTACCTAGATTACTACCTAAGGCTATATAGTATCCTTAAGAAAGATGATAGTTACTCTAAATTTTCCGAGCGTATTTGGAGAGAAAAAATATCTGGTAAAACAACGGCTAAAGGGCTGGACATCAAAAGGGCTCAGACGTTTCTAAAATTTATAGCACACAGAATCTCAAGCGACATCTTCTATCTTAATGGTAATCTCTTTGACCCTGAAGTAACTCAGTTGCTGATTGATGATGAGGTGCTAGCTCGTAATGATTATGGGCTTTTCATTACCCATGATATATATGAAGAATGGGGAATAACTAAAATCATTAGTAATACATGGAGAGACAGGACATCTGTAGAAGATTTTTTCAACTCTCTAGACAAGTCCTATCTAGTGAGGAAGACATTTAGACAATGGCTTATAGAGAGAATCGAAATACCCACAGAAGATCTTGAGGAGCTATTAAGCAATAGCTTTTCCAAACAAATAGAGTTGCTTTGGAAAGACGAGATACTCATTGGTATTATGAGCTCTTCATACGCTACTACATTTCTAGCCAAACATCAAGAAGTTCTACTGGAGAATGATGCCAAACTATTAAATAGAATTGTATTTCTGTTGCAGCTTGCTTGTAAACGTCTGAATAAGGTCATTGAATATAAAGGCAGAGAATATCCTCTATACGTCCCAATGGGAGAAGGCTGGGAGGCTGTGATTTCTGTTTTGTATCAATTGAAGGACAGAGACATTCCTTTGAAATACAAATTAAAAGTATTGAAAGAGTGGGTAGCAAATAATGATGAAGGTCTGGCCACGAGACAAGCTGGGTTACTTGCACTTGCAATCTGGAAAACAACAGAATGTGACGATGCGCATATTTATGATGAGAGTCTAATACAAGACTTATCCGAGATCACTTTTAAATCAGCCAAAGAGATAAAGGTGGAGCTCAGTAATCTTATGAAAAAGATAGTAGATAATAAGTGGAACTCATTTGAAGACCCTTATTACGAATGGATTCATTATATTCTCTCAAGACCTCTTGATGCTCAGTCGTTAATTAGAGCTATCCCCGAAGATATATTTCCATTGATGGATTTATTCTGGAGGTATAGTAAGCCTAAAAACCGACCCAGAGGGCAGTTAGCGGACTATCTTGACTATTCTCCTTTGGACGAGAATCTATTAGGTCTTAGTAAAGAATTAAATTACTCTTATGGTAGTCCATGGGCATGGCAAACCCCGTTATTCGCTCTTTTAACAACTAATAAATACTGGCAAGCCTTAGATTATATCATCGACTTTACTAATGACCTCGTTGCACGAATATCTAAAGATAAGCGTAGAAATGAACAACTAAACGAGGTGAAAATCTACCTTAGGCATGGGAAGTCTAACATACAGTATGGTAATTACTCACTTTGGGGGCTATATCGTGGAGCTGTTCACATTACCTATCCATATGTTATGCAATCTATGCATATGGCCCTAGAGCGGATTCTCTTAAACCTTGCTGATGATAAAAAATGCGATGACAGAGTCAAGGCTTCTTTTGATCGGATCTTAAGTCACTCAGAATCTGTATCACTAACAGCTATAGTAGCCAGTGTCGTTTTGGCTCATCCCGAGCGATATAGTGAATATGCCATCAATCTATTCAAAACGATCGAATTATTCCATTGGGACAATATGAGGAGTTTTGACGAGTCCCTGTTAGCCTCAACTTATGGCTTATCTCATGGGCATTATTGGGAGAGGATCATTCAAGAGAGAGCGGAAACTCTTAATCAAGTTTTTAGGAAAAAGAGCTTGGAAGCCCTGTGTGTAGAGTATCAATATACTAGAAGTAGTAATACCAATGAAGAGGAACACAACAAGCTTGTCAATGAGATACATACGGTGTGCGATAAACACTATAATGACATAAAAATGCTCTCTGCTGGTGAAGAAAAGAGGACAAAATTGATACTACTCCATAGACTAGATCGGAGAAAACATAATCCTCAATGCTCCGAAACCAGCGAAGGTATTCTTATAGATATGAACCCTCAGCTACCTGATGAACTCAAGAGATTTAGTGAAGAATCGAATAATAATTTTAGAGAGCAGATACGTTCTGGGAATTTGTGGGTTTGGTATTCAAAGAAATTTGATGGGGAAGATGTATCTGTGTATAAACAATATGAAGAAAAGCCATTAAAAGCTATTGAAGATACAAAGAATATACTTGCCCAGATTGAGGCAGGGCAACCTTTGCCGCTACTAGACTACTCTATACCTGCTGGTGTTGCTGGAACTATGTTGGTGTTTTATGAACATTTGCTTACAAAGGAAAACCTATTATTTTGCAAGCAGGTAGTTGAAGATAGTGTGTCTTCTATACTTAGTTCTAGAGATCGAATACAGTTCCCCAATAGTCTAGAAGTATGTGTTCGTGCTTTGCCTATTCTCATTAGACTATTGCCTGAGAATAAACTCAGCTATGTAAATATGCTGGCTTCAGTTCTATGCATTCATGATAATGCTGGAAGCAAGCGTATCTGTGATTATGCAATCGAAACTATGAGGCTACATAGAGACGAGGAATGGTACAATATAATATTGGCTCATTATATTGCCATCGCTAGTGGTCAGAGTCAAGAGGTCACAGGATTCAAAACTTTTGGTGGCGATCTAAGAAAACAAATAGATGCATTGAGTATAGAGAATGCAGAGGTCCTATTCGAGTTATTTCCCTACGGGACAGAGGATGTTCTGTATCGACAGTTTATCAACCAACTACTTCCTCGCTTTGCAGGGACCCTTGAGCCTAAAGATTATCATGCCCATTCATTGGAATATATAGAACGGAGGTGTTTATATCGTTCTTTGGCATACCACGCACTGCACCTCAAAGAGGAGGATTTAAGAGCGTTCTTAGCTCCATTTATTGAACATCTTAATTGCGATCGTAACTGTGCAGATTTTATTCGAGAGCTTGTTAGCGCCGAGATCGCTTTGAAGAGTGGGACTCAGTTTTGGGTAATTTGGCGGTATTTTTATAACAAGGTATTGGCTAGATGCGTTGAGCATCATGGGGAGGTTCTGCAGGTATATCTCCTTGCGGATCGCTTGTCTACACCAGAAACGCTAGAATGGCACAGCTTCGACGACAATAGTCTTTGGCTATATGATAATGCATCACGGGATTGTGGAGATTCTGCTACGACAATGTATTCAATAGCCAGAAATCTCAACTATTTTGCTCGTAAATTTGAGAATAAGGGGGTAGAATGGTTATACGCAATGGTGTCAAAATATCCTTCAATAGACCTTCAGGGAAAAGAGTCTGATACCATCTTCTATATGGAGAGGTTCATCGGCGAATTCATACGGAAGAATCGCTCGGAGATAAGAAAAGGCAAAAGCAAGAAATCTAAACTGATAACCATTCTGACCTTTATGGTTGAGAGGAACTCTGTGCAAGCCTTCATGTTGAGAGATATGATTGCATAGATATTATGAATAGGTAAATTTACTATGCGAGAGTAGCAAGTAGACTATGCATGATCATACTCAGACATTCTGGACTCTTCTTATTCTAAGAGTATTCCATGGTTCCTGGGCAGCTTACTTTATTAAGTTGTATTATACAGATGTAGGTGTAAGGGTAAGTGGTTAATAGGCTCTCCCGACCTACGGTATAGCTCGAAGATCTTCTGCTGGTCTTTGGGGTTGGGTGTTCTGATGTGCCATCTGTCCCATCGTGGGCAGGTGGCACATCTGCCATCAGGCTTGTTCTGTTTCATCTTTTGTCTGGCTTCGTTATCACGACTTCGGAGTGATTGATCCCCCTTTTGGGGCAAGGGTCTTTGTGGTACAAATGGCAATTTGTGGTACAAAGACACACCTTGCCAGTATCAAGAAGGGATACTTCATCGTCTCTATTGATCACTTTCTTTCTTTAGTGCTCGAGCGAGCTTAGGCTCGAGACGTCGAGATCTCGATTAATTAATTTCTCGAGATCTCGACATTCGCCTTGGATGATTGCGGTACTGAGAACATTAATTTATCGACGAAATCCCCCACTTGGAAAGACGATCTCAGGCAGTCATAAATCAGTTCCACTTCGAATGCTATATAGTAATCTACCCAAAGCTATATAGTAATGATTGGAAAGCTATATAGTAATCACCCGAAAGCTATATAGTAATGGGGTGAAAGCTATATAGTAATCGGCTCAATCCTATATAGGAATACTCTAAAAACTATATAGCTTTTTTCTCGGAGGTGATTGGGACGCTATCTTGTAGCCCAATCTCTGGCTTCATCATGATCAAGAAAGCTCTTGATTATAGCGTATGGATGAAGCGAGGGTATGCGTTTCGGAAGCAGGGTGAGCGAATTAAGTATGATGCTGTCAGCTTGCCCCTCGGGATGGAGTTTCCGCCAAGAGAGAATGTCCATGAAGCCCTCGAAGAGCTGTAGCTTGTGACTATCTGTTCCTTTGATTGTACTTATGGACTTAGGTGCAAAACAGCCTTTAAAGTAGGGATTGCGTAGCTCTCTCCTCCAGCATCATTGGGGAATCCCAGGGCAAAGAAACACTTCTCGGAGACCCTGTAATAGACTTCTGATAGGAAGGGCGAGACATCAGAGGGCTGTAGCCCTCGCTCCGAGAGATACAGTAAGAGCTTGGGATGCTTCACGGCTTGTACGCCGATGAGTTCCATTGAGGGCGTTTGTGACCTTACGGGAGTTGTTCCTCCAAAAGAAAAAGACGGTGCTAGCCGTACACCCTTCAGTGCAGCTAGCCGTCTCATAGCTTCTGCTGTGGAACAATGCTGGAGGGCGCAAACGAGGTCAATGATGTCTCCGTGGTCTCCTGTGGCGAAGTCGTACCATTGGTTGCGCTCGGCATTGACTTTAAACGAAGAGGTGAGCTCTGAGCGTAGAGGGGAGCAGTACCAGTAGTTCACGCCCTTGGTAAGCTTAGGCTTATAGCCAGATCGTGCTAAGTAGTCTACGATGGGGATTTGCTTGATGCCGTGTAGCTGCATGCTGTTTTTCTTTGGCGGTTCTTCTTTGGTCGGTCGGACGTTTACTATAGGCACCCCTTCCGTCCGACCATTCTATATCTATGGTTGGTCGGATGGTCAGGCATATATAGCCTGCGTCCGACCGACCAATCCAGGGACTTAGTGGTGCTGGTCTGAGTTGCAGCGATAGCGTCCTCGCCCCTCTTTGATGATCATTCCTTTGCGGAGGAGAAAGCGAAGGAGCTCTTTGAGCTTCGTCTGGCGGTATGTATGTCCAGTCTCAGCAGAGTAGGCACTGCTAAGTCTGACAAGTAGATCGCCATATCCTAATTCGGTATCCTGGCCGAATACCTCTCGTAAGGCTTTGCTATGCTCCTCATAGGTGAGTTCTTGGTAAGCGACTACTTGCGCATGCTGAATGGTATGATCAACGTCCAGCTTCGGTAAGCAGATGCCTTCGTCTTCTGATAGCCTGAAAGCGAATGGCTGAAAAGCCT
>ERZ772827.1797-NODE-1797-length-10750-cov-7.709584_pt1 | contig 10750 bp, 14 predicted proteins | sample MGYA00580850_ERZ772827 | MGnify/ENA primary metagenome ERZ772827 (study PRJEB29015, sample SAMEA2737950) | human oral metagenome | biome: human oral; feature: human-associated habitat; material: dental | place: China | collected 2145 ...
CGTTGGCCACCTGGCCGCCGCTGGGGAAGGTGCGCACTTCCGGGTCACGGCCCAGATTGCCGATGAGGATGACTTTGTTCACGGCCATACGGCCTCCCTAATTGCGGTTGATGCAGCCCAGCAGCGCCGCCCGGATGGCGGGCCACTGCGCTTCGTGATACAGGCAGGCGCGCCGCTGCGTGGCCGCTGGCTCGAAACCCAGCTGGCGCAAGCCGTCTGCCGTGATGGACAAGGGCGCGATGCGCTCGTTGATGTCGCCCAGCTTGAGGGCGGGCGGCGTATCAGGCGGCGTTTGCGGCTGGCTGGCGGGCGCGGCTGTTGCTGCTGGCGCAGCCGTTTCCGCCGGTGCGGGCGGTGCAGCGGGCGCGGTGGCTTGCTCTGCGGCTTTTGCCGCTGCCGCGCGCTCGGCTTGCAGCCGCTCGTGCTCTGCCACGCGGGCAGTGATGACGGCTTGCAAGTCGTCTGCGTTTTTGAGCGCCAGCGCCTGCACATCCGGGAACAAATCGGGCCGGTTGGCCTCGGCCAGCAGGCGCAGATTGGCCGCAATGCGCGCGGCGGTGGCGCTGGCCTCGGCCTTGGCGCGGGCCAGCTCGGCATCGACGGCGGCGCGCAGGCTCTCGACGGTGCGCTTGCTCTTGACTGCGCCTGCAAAATCAGCGGCCACGGCGGGCATGAGCGGCTGGCCCAGCCCGGCATTGAGCGTCTCGATGTGCGCCAGCAGGGCTTGCTGGCCCGCATGCACGATTTCGGCGCGGATGGCGTCCTTGCGGGCCTTGACCAGCTTGTCCAGCTCCAGCCGCACGCGGCGCGCTTCGGCGGCGATGTCGTCTATCGTGCGAAAAAGCGCGTCAATGCTGGCCGTCTGGCTCAATGCGTGCTGTTTGGCGGCTTTGAGCTTGTCCTCTACCTCGCCACACCATTTGACGGTGGCTTCGGCGTCCGCGAAGTCCTGATCTGTTTTCAGGTCGCGGTTGATGCCGCCGAATACGGCCAGGGCATGCGCCCTGAAATCGGCCAGGTTGCTGGCCGTGACTTGCCCTGTGACTTCGATGCGCAGCGCGGGCAGGGTTTCAGGTGAATGGCCTACGGCTTTCGGGGTGGCATCCTTGGGTTGCCAGTTTTGCAGGTCAGCGTCGAATTGCGCCCAGCCGTCAATCAGCCGCTGGCGCATGGCCGGGTCTGGCTCATACCAGACATGCATCTCTTCTGCCAGCTCGTCCCCTTCCCAGCGGCTGGCCATGAACAGAATGCGCGAGCAGCCGGATACCAGGCATTGCTGTTCCAGTTGCGCCCGGTAATGGGCCGGCAGGCTGGCGGCGTCGCCGCTTTGCAGGGCTTCGCGCAGCGCGGCATTGAGCGTTTTATGCTCCCATGCCGTGTCCCCTATCAGGGTCAGGCCGTCGAAACTGGCAGCCAGCCGGGGATACTCGTCGCTTGAGCCGGTGACGGGGTAAAGCTCTTCCCCGATGATTTTTTCGGCCAGCGGGCGCGCCAGCGCTTCGATGCGGTGCCCCTCGGCAAAGCGGTGTAGCGCTGCCGCGTCGGGTTCTGGCCTGATGCCCGTGGCTTTTTCGGCCAGCAGGGCGGCGCGGGTTTTGTAGGGGGAGATGCCCAGCATGGCCGGGGCATCGGATGCCGTGAAATGGGCGGCGCGGAAGGCATGCCATTCTGGCGTGCCTTGTGTCAGATTGTGGGTTTGCATGGTGTCCTCTCAAAGTTCGGCGTCTGCCGGGGCGGGTTCGGCGGCTGGCTGCGCGCATTGGCGGATGGCCTCCTGCTGCTGGGCCGTGAGCGTGTATTTGCTCTGCACGATGGCGATGACTTCGTCCGCGCTCTTGCGGCCAGCCGCAATGGCGGCTTGCCACTTCGGCAGGTTTTGCGCGAACTGGTCGGCGGGGTATTCGGGGTGGGGCGCTGGCGCGGCAGGCTCGCGCGGCACGATCTCGGCCATGCCCATGTCTTTTGCGGCGGGGGTGTCCAGCAGCTCTTCGGCAACCGGCATGCCTCGCAGAACGTCGGGGAACACGTCGCGCAAGGCGAAGGCGCGGGCGCGCATCTGGCGCATGCGCTTGGGGTATTGCGTCCAAGGGCCGGGCTTGCCTGCCAGTCCGGCGGCGCGGGCGTCGGCCATGCTGAATGTGCGCACCTGCTCGGCCTCGCCCCGGCGCTTGACGCGGCAAGTTGCCGTCTCGCCGTCGTCCGTCTCGATGACGTATTCGCAAATCGGGCTGCCGCGCACGATGGCGATGACGGCATCGCCCCACAATGCAGGCCGGCCGTTGATGACGGCTAGGTTTTGCATGGCCTGCAAAGGCTTCAGGCCAAGCTCCGCCCCCCACTGCATTGCAATCAGGCAGTTCGCGGGCTTGCCGCGAAAGTCTTTGGGGACAAGGTCAGAATCAGCCAGCCACTGCGAAAAGGTGACGGCTTGCTCGAAATTCTGCGGAGACAGGTCATAGGCCGGCCGCAAGGACAGACTGCCGATGGCAGGCGCGGGCGGGGCCACAGTGGGCAAGGGCGCGGTGGTTTGTGTGGTGGTTTGCATGCTTTTCATGATGTGCGCCGCCAGCAGGCGGCAGAAAACAAAAACGCCCGCATGCAAGCGGGCGCGGCGGGAATGTGAAGGGCTGGCTTACGCGGCATGCTCCAGCGCGATGGCGGCAGCCTCGCAGCGGCAGGCCATCTCGCGCAGGGCGTCTGGGGTCAGCCATGCGGACGCGCTCCAGACGCCGTTCATGAGCATCACGATGGCGCGCCCCATCTCTGGGGCGGCATGAATCAGCACGTCGACACCGTCGCTGGCCGGGATGGCGCGCCGGGGCGTGCTGGGTGCGGGTTCAGTCATTTCGCTTCTCCTTGCGCGGCGGCAAATAACGCCGCCGCTTCATGGTTGTTGCGGCGGGCTTCTTGTGCCCGCCACTCATCAAATTCGCGCTGTTGCTGCTGGGCATCCAGCAACGCGCGGTATTCAGCCGCTTGCGGCGGCTCTGGCTCGTCTGGCGGCTCCACCAGCCAGGCAAGGCCAAAAAAAACGGCCACGCAAAGGGCGGCCGTCAGAATGGATTCAAGGATTTCGCGCCAAGTCATGGCAGGTCTCCCAAAACGCGCTGGGCCAGCTCGTCCATTGCCATGATGCGGGCGACACTGGCCAGCGTGCTATCGAGCGCTATAGCCAGCAGGTCAGCGCCGGGCATGTTTTGGGCGCTGCCGGGCTGGGCGGACAGCCTTTGCGCGGCGTGCCAGCGGGTGATGCCGCCCGCAAACGCGGTCTTGCCGCACTCCCACGCCAGCTTTTCGGTCAGCGTTTCGCCGTCGCAGAGGGCGGCTTCATATTCGGCCTGGGCCTGAGCCTGCGCGGCGTCCAGCATGGCCTCGTAGCGCGCCACGTCGTATTCGGCGCGCGGTTCCAGATATGGATACGTCATGTGCATCGCTCCACAAAAACGCCGCCTCGCGGGCGGCAAGGTTGAAAATGGCGCAGCGCCGCGCCACAAATTCACCGGCTGGTGGCCGCCTTTCTTCGGCCAGGTTTAAAAAAAGCGGCGCTGCATGAAACCGAAACACCCGCACGGGATGTTTTGGTTTCACCCCGCACGCGGCGGGGCGAATCTCTTGTCTGACCGTTTGCACTGTTTCTGTTTCTGCTCTTGGTCATGTTTGAATGACCTCACCCTTTTTCATCCGTTTACCGCGCTTTGGCGGACTGGATACGGCGGGGACTGCCGCGCATTGCGCAGCCATGCCCACGCAATGCTTTTTGGGCTGGGCGAAGCGCCACATTGGCGGCGCAGCAACATCAGCCTTTACTCTTTTTTAAAGAGCCTTGCAGGGCGGCCCGATGACTCACCCATGCATCACACCGCGCGGAACCTCCGCTGCCGCCTTCCCTACTGCGTCCTTTCGGGTTCAGGGCACGTATCGCTTGCCCTTTGGCGGTGGTGTGTGCCGCGTTGTTTGCGGCATGGGTGAACTTTAGCGTAACGCGACGCCAAGGTCAATAGCTCAACGCGAAATTTTGAAAAATCTGATGTCTAGCGCAGGCGCAAAAAAGCCCGCGCAAGGCGGGCGTGAAGTGGGGGAAGCTGCAATTACTGCGCGGGGGCGTGCCGTGGCGCTATGGTGTTGATGGCCTGCTGCAATGCCCGCGCTGGCGGATAGCCTCGCGCCAGCAGGCGGTCGCGCTCCTGGATGATTTCGCGCGTGGCTTGCAGGCCGCCGGTAGTGCCCAGATAGGGCCAGCGCTGCAATGCGTCTGCCATGATGCGTTCCAGCTGTTGCGCTGCCGTTTGAGATGAGGTGTTGGCCGCTGCCTGCGGTTTGCTTGTCTGCACAGGTGGTTGCGGCTGCGTGATGACGTGCGCGATATTGGCGGCCAGCGACATGCCCATGACGGCGGCCAGCGCAATGGCGGCAGGATGCCAGCCGCTGCGCCTGGCGCAATCAGGGGCCGCGCCGGGTTCGGCGGGCGGCTCTGCGGGCGTGAGCGAAGGAGGCGGCCGGCCGGCAAGGATGCAGGCGATTTCTTGCTCTTGCTGCGCCAGCATATTCTGGTAGCGTGGTGTTTTTTGTACGCTTTTTTCCAGGCGCGCGCCCAGCCACGGCCCGGCCAGCGCGCCTGTCAAGGCGGCCACAATGAGGTAGGCAGGCTGGATGCCGCCTGCTGCCAGGCATAGCAACGCCCACACAATGGCGCTGCTCCATAACCAGCCTTGCCAGGCTGAAGGCGGCGGAAAAGCCGCAGACAAGGCGGCTTTGTGGCGCTCTTGTGCTTGTGCTGCCAGCGCCTGGCGGTGCTGTTGTTCGGCTTCTTGCCGCTGCCGTGCGAGTTGTTCTTGCTCTTGCCGTCTGCGCTGTTCTTCTTGCTCTTGCTGCTGCCTGAGGCGCTCGGCGGCAGCTTGCGCTTGCTGCTGCGCTGCGCGCTGTTTTTGCTGCTCGTCATCCAGCTGCACTTGCGCAATGGCGTTGCGGATGGCTTGCTGAATCACGCTCAAATCCGCCTCGAAAAACTCGCGGCAGGGGTCGCAGCGGAAATGGCTTAATAGCTCATGCGCCCGCTGCTCTGTGCGCCCGCAGTCTTTGACGCGGTAGCTGTCTACCAGCGCCAAATAACCCAGGTGGCCGGTGCAGCGCGCCTCTTTGTTGAGTTCATTGATTCGCCATTGCGGATGATTCCGTGTGGTCAAGCCTACCTTGTAAATATTGGCGCGGTGCGCATCGTTTCGCGCAATATAAATATACCCGGCCTTGCCGTAGTGTTTCTCAACGAATTTACGGCTGAACCGGATATCAAAACCAACATCATCTGCTTCGGCTGCCGTCAGAGGTTCCACCATTTTGTCAGGCCCGGATGCGGGCGGCCGTGCCTGCGGATATGCAGGAAATCAATCAGCGACTTCAAGCCCCAGAAAAGCAGAGACAAGATGACGACAGCAACGAATCCGATTATAAAACCGGCCATCGCATCTGTTTGATTCATGTGCTGGTATCGTTGGAAATTAAGGGTTTCGGCAATCCTGCCAATCAGAAAAAAAGCAACCACGCCGCGAACAATGCGCAAAAACCAATAGGGGCTGGAGCCGTGTGCCAGACTTTCGTGCGCGGGCGCTTCCGCCCGGCTGGCTGGAGCGGCCGCATGAGACGGCCCGCTATCCGTCAAAAGCGTGCCTTGCGGGGCGTGCGCCGCCAAGGCGGTCAGCAGATACCGCAAATGGGCTTTTTCGCTGACCGTTTCAGGTTCAACCAGCCATCCGTTTTTGGTCTGCGTGATTTTCATATCAACCCTCTTGCTTATACCCGCTCGCTTTGCTTGTGCACCACTTCGCCAATCAAGAAGCAATTTTCATCGCATAACTTGCGCGGATACAGCGCCTTGTTTGGATTGTCAGAGGCAAGCCACCACTGGCCCGCGTCGCGCATCAAGCGTTTAATGGCAAGCTGGCCTTCATAATTGACCGCGAAAACGACACCGTCTTTTGGCTGGGTGGATGCCGTATTCACTACCACCGTATCGCCTTCATATAAACCGGGTTCCATGCTTTGCCCGGTGACATCAATGGCAAACAATTTGGCGGGCGTCAGCCCTCTGCTTTTATACCATTTGGACTGGAAGACAATCGGCATTCTGTCATCGTCATCCAAATATTCGAGACCAAAACCATCAATGCCCGCCGACAACTTGAAACGCACGCTGCGAATGGCCGGGTAATCCGGGTTGTTTTCCATATTCACAGGTTTGAGCGCGGTGCGCCGCCATAGCAGTGACCAGTCAGGATAGCGGGCGTCCAGGCGGTTTTTCAGATTTGGCTCCACGCGCGGCGCACCCCCTGAAGCCAGCTGGGCTGCGTTGAGGATTTGCCAGAGGATTTGGCTATCGCATTGGATGGCTGCCGCCACGGCCTCATGGCCGCCTTCGCGCTCGCAAAGCAAGCGCAAGGACTCGAGCGGTTGCTGCTCCGCTGGCAGCGTGCTTTTTTCGGCGTGGTCGGTGTCCAGCCACCCTGCTGGCTTGCAGGCGTTTTCTTCAATACGCCTAGCGGTTTCTTTGCGCATGCCGCGCCGCTTCCCTGTCCTGGAGTCTCTGGCCCCGTCGCGCAAGTTGGCGAATTGCGAAAGAGACATGCCAGCGGCATTGGCGGCTGCCGTCGTGCTGCCGTATTCGCTTTCCAGCCGCCGCAAGTTTTCTCGCCGGATTTCATCAATGTCTTTCATCGCCTCCATTGAATAGCAAAGCGCTATTTATGTCCATGCGCGCTACGCGATTGACACGACTTTTGCGTTGCGCTAGAGTAAAGCAATGGACTTGCATACATATCTATTGAATCGCCCGCGCGGGGAAGCGTCCAGGCTAGCGCGGATGCTGGGAGTGCCGTTCGCGCTGATGTCCCAGTGGCGCACAGGGCATCGTCCTATCCCCGCCGGGCGCTGCCCGGACATCGAGGCGGCCACGAATGGAGCTGTGCGCTGCGAGGAGTTGCGGCCGGATGTGCGCTGGGGTGTGTTGCGTGCGCGGCGGCGCGGCAATCCGGGCGCTGCGCAAAAAGCTCTGACCGGCGCGCAACTGAAGCGCCGCATCCGCGATCTGCAAAGGTGCGCGGACACGCTCACGAAGCTCGCCGCGCAACACCCGGAAAGCAGCGCCGCTTACTTGACACACGCCCGGGCACTGGCGGGAAAGGCTGCTCATTTGATGACCGCCCAGAACCGGAAGGAGGCGCAATGACGGACAAGCAGCTGGAGCGCCGCATCGTTGCACTCATTGCGATTTATGAGCCGCAACCAGAGACGCGGGAGACACGCCAGGCGCATGTGATCCGTTTGGCAAGGGACGTTGCAAAGCGGGTAACGCAGCTCCATTCCGGCGCGGCCGAAGCTATGGGATGGGCTGGGGCCGATTCAGCAACACGAAAGGGGCCGCAATGACGGACGAGCAGCTTGAGCGCCGCATCGAGGCGCACAACTTCCGCATTGCCGCGCTCATGTCGCTGTGCGAGTCGCAGCCAGAGAGGCGGGGCGAATACCGGGCGCGGGCACGCGGATTGGCGCGTCAAGTAGCGCGGCTGGTCGCCATGCGCTCGCCTTCCACGGTGGCGGCGATGGAACGGGCCAGAGGGCTTTTGTGATGTTTTCGTCCGCCCGGCTACCCGACGGGGGAAAAGGCGTGTGCCACCGCCCTGCCGCAGCGGCTTTTCGTGGTTCTTTGAGAGGAGATGCGGATATGCCGCAACTCATGCAGCAAAGCCGGGCCGCGTGGCGCGGATGCACTCACGCAACGGAGGCGCTCTGATGGCACGCGCCCGCAATATCAAACCCGGATTTTTTCGCGATGCAGACCTGGTGGAACTGCCTTTTGAGGCTCGCCTGCTTTTTATCGGCCTGTGGACAGTGGCCGACCGCGAAGGCCGCCTGGAAGACAAGCCCAAGCAAATCAAGCTGGACATTTTCCCGGCCGACAACGTGGATTGCGATGCGCTGCTGGGCATGCTGGCAGGCATCGGCGTGATTGAGCGATACGCCGTGGGCGGCAAGCGCTACATCCAAGTCACCAGCTTCAGCAAACACCAGCATCCGCACAAAACGGAGTGCGAAAGCACGATTCCAGCGCCCGGCGGTGAAGGGTGTGGCGCAGAAAAGACACCCGAAAAAATGATAGCGCCAACCGGTGAGGCGCTCGAAAAAATGATAGCAACAGCCGGTGAATCGCAGTGCGCAAACGATGAAATTTTGCAGCAACATCAAGAGGTTAGCGCGCAAGTTCAGGGCGATAACGGTTCAAGCACGGCGCAAGCACGGTGCAATAACGGTGCAAGCACGGTGCAAATCCGGCTGATTCCTGATTCAATAAATAATATTTATACCCCCCCTATAGTCCCCCCCGCAGAAGCGGTGGGGACACTTGCAGCATGCAGGCCGAAGCGGCCTCGTGCAGGGCCGGTCACCTTTGCTGCATGGCTTGCGAAAGTCAAATCCGCCGGGCAGCAGCCTATCGCCGGGGGAGACCCCATCTTTGCCTACGCTGACGAGGCAGGGTTGCCCGAGGAGTTTTTGCTGCTGGCCTGGGCTGAATTTCGCCGCAAGTACGGCGAAGCCCAGACGCGGCAAAGCGACTGGCGGGCAAAGTTCCGCAACTGCGTCCGGGGGAACTGGCTGCGCCTGTGGTACGCCACGTCTGACGGCGGCTATGCGCTGACCACGGCTGGCATGCAAGCCCAGCGGGCGCATGAGGCCGCGCTGGAGCCGGATGCAGCGGTGCAGGAGGTGGCTGCATGAGCGCCTTTGACCTGCCGCCGGAAATGGCTGGTGACGGCATGGCCGCGCCCCGGCCGGAGCTGTCCAGCCTGGAGTCCGAGACTTGCCTGCTGGGGGCCTGTTTGCTGGACAACGCCAGCTTTGACCGGGTCAGCGACATCCTCTTGCCGGAGCACTTTTCCGACCCGCTGAACCGCGCTGTTTTCACGGAACTGTCCCGCCAGCTGTGCGCGGGCAAGGCCGCAGATGTGGTGACGGTGTTCGAGGGGCTGGATGGGCGTGTGCCCCTTGCGTCGCTCAACGAGATGGCGCAATACGTGCCCAGCGCGGCCAATGCCCGCCGCCACGCCGAAATCGTGGTGGAGCGCTACAAGGCCCGCCAGTTGCTGTCCATCAGCGGCGAGGTGTTCGACCTTGCGCATGACACCTCGCGCCCCATTGCCGAGCGCGTGGAGCAGGCGCAATCGCGGCTGGCGTCGCTGGCGCAGGACGCGCCGCGCGATGAGTGGGTAAGCGCCTATGAGGGCATGGTGGCGCACACGACGCTGCTGGAAGAGCGCGCCGACGGCAAGGTGCGCGCGTGGCCTACCGGGCTGGCAGACCTGGACGACTACCTCGAAGGCGGCCTGCTGCCGGGCAAGCTGGTGGTGATTGGCGCGCGCCCAGCGCACGGCAAAACGGCGCTGGCGATGAGTATCGGGCTGCACATGGCGCAGGACTACTCGGTGGGGATGATGAGTATGGAAATGCCCCATCGCGACGTGCGCGACCGCATGACAGCCATTTTGGGCGGCGTGCCGCTTTCGAGCGTGATTCGCCCCAATCGCGGCGATGGTCTTAACTGGACTGACGTGATTGCGGGGGCGGAGCGCGCGCGGAACCTGAATTTTTACGTCAGCGACGAGCCGGGCGCGCGCATGACGATTCACCGGCTGCGCGCCAAAGCCCGCAATCTCAAACGGCTGCATTCACTCAATGTTTTGCTGGTGGATTATGTCGGGTTAATGGCGGGCGTGGATAGCAAACAAAGCCGCGCATACCAGATTGAAGAAATTACGACCGGGCTTAAATCCCTTGCAAAAGAGCTTGATATTGTGGTGATTGCGCTGGCGCAATTGAATCGCGAAATTGAAAAGCGCGTCAATCGCAGGCCCATGTTGTCCGACTTCCGGGATTCCGGCTCCTTCGAGCAAGACGCCGACGTGGTGCTGGGCCTGCATCGCGAAGCGGCAGACAAGCCCGACATTGGCGGCGACTGGACAAATTACGCCGAGCTTTCCGTTTTGAAAAACAGGCAGGGGCGCACTGGCGCAATGGGTTTGTTTTATGACGGCCCAAAAACGAAATTCAGCAATTGGGGCGGGCCTGCCCCGCAACGGTCGATTCAAGCCCCCCAAAAAGCGTCCAGCCTGAAAAGCAGGGGATTATCTTGAATCAGCAATTAACCAAAACAAGGAACGCATTCATGAATGGGTATTTTGGGTTGAGAGGAGCGGCCGCATGAACGAGCGCAAACCGTGGACAACGCGCGAGCTGGCTTTTTTGCGCGAGCATGCGCTGCAAATGCCGTCGCACGAAATCGCGCGCCTGCTTCAGCGCACGCCTGCCGCCGTGCGCTCGTTTGCGCGCACTCACGGCGTGGCATTGGGGCACAAGCCGCAGGCCGCGCCTGAGCCGCTGCCAGCCAGCAAGAGACCCAGCCCACAGCAGCTGGTCGAACTCAAGCGTGACCCTTACGCGCTGGACAGGCTGCTGGCTGCTCGTGGCGCATCGGCGCATGTGATGGCAATCCGCTACGACGTGCCGTTGCGGCGCGTGTATGAGGCCCGCCGGGCGTGGGGCAAGCAGGCATGAGCCGCAAAGAGTGGACAACAGCCGAGCTGGCGCTCCTGCGCGAGCACTACCCGCTGCACGGGGCCAAGGAGCTTGCAAAGCGGCTGGGGCGCACGACGCATTCTGTTCAGCAGGCCGCCGGGCGCTACGGCATCTCATACCGGCACCGGTA
>ERZ772827.1798-NODE-1798-length-10746-cov-9.453091_pt1 | contig 10746 bp, 8 predicted proteins | sample MGYA00580850_ERZ772827 | MGnify/ENA primary metagenome ERZ772827 (study PRJEB29015, sample SAMEA2737950) | human oral metagenome | biome: human oral; feature: human-associated habitat; material: dental | place: China | collected 2145 ...
AAAAATGATGCTAATGGAAATTTCTTCCATCAACACCATTTATTATACAACCTAAAAATGAATCATCTTGAATATTTAAGATATTTTTGATAAGATTAGATAGAGGCAATGAAATAAAAAGAATTTTAAATAATTTAGATTTAAAAAAAATATAGATAAGAGGTATTATTATGATAGTTTTAAACTTAGAATTAGATAATTTATTTGCTTTTGAAGATTTTAAAATAAATTTTTCATATTCAGAAAAAGTTAAAAATTCAAGTATAAAAGATGAATTTTTAAAAGGTAGACCTAATTTTAGATACAAAAAAGTTAATGTTCTTTTAGGGGCAAATTCTACAGGAAAAACCTCTATTGGGAAAGCAATGATGGCAATTTTTAACTTTTTAAACAAAAAAGAAATTATAACAGTTACTCAATATATAAGAGATATAGAAAAAACTATGAGGTTTTCTATGGATTTTATTTTAGATGGGAAAAATGAATTATATAGAGTAGATTTTAAATATAAAAAAGAAAATGAAAGTGAAAAAATTGATTTAGACTTATATAAAGCAGATATTTTAAAAAATGATTCTTATGAAACTACCATAGGAAAAATTGAAAAAGTAAATTTAAAAAATGAAAATTATATAGAAACTTTAAGTGAATTAGAGAAAGTGTCTGGATGGTTATTTACGTATCCAGAGCAAGGTTCTAATTTTTTAAAAAATAATAATGAAGTTATGGATATAAAGGTTTTTGAAAATATTTTAAAAACATTAGATCCATCAATAGAAAAAGTAAGTAAATTAGATGAAGTAAAAAATGCATATGTTTTAACTTTAAAAGGTGAAGATTTAATTATTCAAGATGGAGAGTTTGTTAAAAAAAATAATATTCTTTCTAGTGGAACAAAATCAGGTCTAGATATTGCATATATAACTAGTGCAATTAAAAAAAATACTAACATTTATTATTATTGTGATGAAAAATTTTCATATATTCATAGTGATATAGAAAAAGCTATTTTAAGTTTAATGATAGATTTTTTAAAGCCTAATACTCAGCTATTTTTTACAACCCATAATTTAGAAATATTAGATATGAACTTACCTATACATTGTTTTACATTTTTAAAAAAGAGGGAGAGAATAGAAGTAATATATGCTTCTGAATATCTTAACAATAAAGATAATTTTTCTGAGGAGATAATTAAGAATGATATTTTTAATGTAGCTCCCTATCTTGATTTAATATATGAGTTAGAGGAGGTATAACTATATGGCATATCACTATTTTGTTGAAGGTGATACTGAAAGAAAATTCGTAGAAGTAATTAAAGAAAGTAAATATGTATATTCAGGAAGAATAGAGAAGAGAAATTTACTTCAGAAAAAAATATCTGATAATGTTTTAAAAAATATACAAAAGAATACTACTATAGTTATAGTTTTTGATACAGATGTGATTGATATTAATAATATAAATATTTTGGATAAAAATATAGAAGTATTTAAAAATAATGATAGAATAAAAGAAGTTATTCTTATCCCTCAAGTTAAAAATTTAGAAGATGAATTAATCTACTCAACTAAAATAAAAAAGATAAAGGATTTATTAGAGAGTAAGTCAGATGATGATTTTAAAAGAGATTTTATGAGATGTAATAATTTAATAAAAAAATTAGAAGAGAAAGAATTTAAAATTTCTAAACTTTGGTCAAGAGAAGCTAAAAATATTTATAAAAAATATGAAAATAAATCAGGAGAAATAAAATTATAAAAAAGAGATTAACTTATGAAAATATATCTAATGTAGGTGTAAACTATTTAAAATAGTTTATGGTGAAATATATAAGTTACTAATTAATAAAAAAAGGATTTAGGTTAGTATCTAGAAAGAGACTGTAAAATTGAAAAAAGGTATCCATTTTTTGAATACCTTTTTCTTTTGCTCAAAATTCTGGTAATTGTATATTATTCAATCCAATACTATTATAAAAATTTAATATAAATTTACTAAAAATTGGATAGAATTTTGATAAAATTTTCTTGATAAAACTCTCATTAATATTAAGAGCTTCATTATTTAATGTTAATATGTATTTTACTTTTAATTTTAATATATTTATATCATCATGAAGAAATTGAAAGAATAAAAAAAGGAAATGTAAAAACATTAAAATGTATGAGATTTTAAAATAAAAACTGGTTTTGAACCAAGCCAACAGGATGTAAATATTCTCAACGGAGAGTTTGTCCATTAAAGTCTTAAGGAAATTAGCTAGTATTTGAATACTAGATATTCAAAAGAAACTAAATAGTACTTAAGAACCTCCGACTCTAGCACTCGTAGGGTGTCAGTCGTGAGAGGTTCAGTATATTTCAATAATTTCTTTTATGAATTAAATAAAATCTTGAAAAAATACTTGAAGAATATAATCAGAACATGCTATAATAATTTGGATATTTTTGGTATAGTATAGTTTATTTTACTTTAGTATGAAGATATCAAACAAAAAAATAAAATAAAAGGAGAGATTATTAAAGGAGATGAGTGAACAGGTCATAAAAAATAAGGTAGTTTTATTAGGGTTAGCAGCACTTTTACTTGTAAGTTGTGGAGGCGGTGGAGGTGGTGGTGGAAGCTCAAATGCTCCAGTAAATCCAGGAAATAATAGAACAAGTCCAAGAAATAAAGTAGAGGATATAATAAATCCAGGTAATGGAGCTAGTCCAGATGTGGAGGCACCAACTAATAATTCTGCTCAAAATGAGCCAAGAGAATCGCTTGAAGCACTTAGAGCAAGAATGGATGAGGCAAAAGTAAGAGAGCATATTTTAAAAGAGCAAAAGAACTCTACTGAAAGTATTCCTATGGATAATGAAGTAAGAAATGGTAAAGAAGTTAAAGTTGGAGTTTTAGATGGAGACTTTATTACTAGAAGAGTTTATTTAGGAAATAAATATGGAAATATAGAAATTTTAGATAGAGATATTGCTCCTAAGACTAATGACCATGGAGAATTAGTTTTAACAGCATTAAGAGAAGGAAATAAGTTAGGGATAATTGCAGGAAGTATTGGAGAAAATTATAATGTAAATCCAGGCACAGGAGTTAAACCTAAAATAGATACATATGAAAAAGTTTTAGAAAAGTTTGATCCTAATCAAAAAGTTAAAGTTTTTTCTCAATCTTGGGGAGTTCCTGAAACTATTGGAAGTTATATAGGAAAAACTGATTATGAAAAAATGGTAGCTCTTGCATCAGGAGATTCAGATGAAGAGGGAAGAAAAATATTTAACTTTTATACAAATCAAGTAAATAAAGATACACTTTTTGTTTGGGCAAATGGTAATACTAAATCAAATGGTGGACTTTTCAATGACGCCTATTATCAAGCTGGATTACCACGTCTTTATTCTGACCTAGAAAAAGGTTGGATAACTGTTGTAGGAGTTAAGAAAAAGCAAGGAAACACATTAAATGTACATTATGAAGATGGACATTTAGCATATGCAGGAAATGCAAAATGGTGGGCAATTTCAGCTGATGCAGATGTTCTAGATAGTGCAGGAAGAATTCATAGAGGATCATCTTTTGCAGCACCTAGAGTTGCAAGAGCAGCTGCTTTAGTTGCAGAAAAATATGATTGGATGACAGCTGATCAAGTTCGTCAAACTCTATTTACTACAACTGACAGGACAGAAATAAATGAAAATGAAACATTTACTAGAAATATAATTTCTTCACCAGATAGTAGATATGGTTGGGGAATGTTAAATCAAGAAAGAGCATTAAAAGGACCAGGAGCTTTTATTAATATTCGTAGACAATATGAATATGCTCAAAATTCTAATAACATATTCAAGGCTAATTTACCTGAAGGTAAGGTTTCATACTTTGAAAATGATATTGTTGGAAATGGAGGACTTGAAAAGTATGGTAAAGGGACTTTACATCTAACAGGAAATAACTCTTATGAAAGAGGAAGTGTTGTAAAAGAAGGAACACTAGAAATACATAAGGTTCATGCTAACCAAATAAGTATTGAAAATAATGGAACATTAGTTCTACATAGTAAAGCAATTATCGGATACAATACAAATCCATATAGTATAATAGATGATTCAGAAATAACAGCTGCTAATATAGCTGCAAAGAATGTAGATAATAAAGGAACATTAAAAGTAAAGGGGACAACTGCAATAATTGGTGGAGATTATATTGCACACCCAGGTTCTACAACAGAGATGGATATTTCTTCAAAAGTAAGAGTATTAGGAAATATTAATATACAAGGAGGAGTAGCTCTATTAGCTAATAGATATGTAGCTATGGGAGAACAAGCTGTTCTATTGGAAGGAGCTAATGCTCAAGGTTCTGTTCCTAATGTTCAAATAGATGGAATGAGAAAAGCTAATGTAGAAATAAAAGATGGAAAAGTAGTTGCAACAATGTTAAGAGAAAATACAGTTGAATATCTTGGAGAAAATGCAGAAGCTTCATCAAAAAATGTAGCAGAAAATGTTGAAAATGTATTCCAAGTTTTAGATAGAAAAGTACTATCAGGAACTGCAACAGAACAAGAGTTAGTAATGGCAGCAACATTACAATCTATGTCATCATCAAGTTTTTCATCAGCAACTGAGTTAATGTCAGGAGAAATATATGCTTCAGCACAAGCATTAACTTTCTCACAAGCTCAAAATATTAATAGAGACCTATCAAATAGATTATCTGGATTAGATAATTTAAAGAATTCTAATGAAGATTCAGAAGTATGGTTCTCAGCAATTGGAAGTGGTGGAAAGCTAAGAAGAGATGGATATGCTTCAGCAGATACAAGAGTAACAGGAGGACAATTTGGTATGGATACTAAATTTGGACCAACAACTACTCTTGGAGTAGCTATGAACTATTCATACGCAAAAGCAAAATTCGATAGATATGCTGGGAAATCAACTAGTGATATGGTAGGAATTTCATTATATGGAAAACAAGATTTACCTTATGGATTCTATGCAATAGGTAGATTAGGACTGGATAATATCTCATCAAAGGTTGAAAGAGAATTATTGACAGCAAGTGGAGAAACAGTAACAGGAAAGATAAAACATCATGATAGAATGTTATCAACTTATGTAGAATTAGGAAAGAAATTTGGATGGTTTACACCATTTATTGGATATTCTCAAGATTATTTAAGAAGAGGAAGTTTCAGTGAATCAGAAGCAGCTTGGGGAATAAGAGCTGATAAGAAAAACTATACAACAAGTAATTTCTTAGTTGGAGCAAGAGCAGAATATGTAGCTGACAAATACAAGTTACAAGCTTACGTAACACAAGGGATAAACACAGATAAAAGAGATTTGTCTTATGAAGGAAAATTTACAGGAACTAATGTAAATCAAAAATTCTATGGAGTAAAACAAGCAAAGAATACAACATGGATAGGTTTTGGAGCATTTAGAGAAATAACACCAGCATTTGGAGTATATGGAAATGTGGATTTCAGAGTAGAAGATAAGAAATGGGCAGATTCAGTAATCTCAACAGGATTAGAATATAGATTCTAATAAATAGAGAGAATTTTTTTTGAGAGCAATCTTAAAAGGATTCTCTTTTTATATGACTAAATTCTTGTATAAAAATTATTAATAAGATATAATAAAAATAAATAGAATACTAAGGAGAATTAAAATGATTGAAAAAATTAGAATTAAAAATTATAGAGGGATTAAGTCTTTAGAAATTGATAATTTAAAAAAATATAATTTTTTTATTGGAAATAATGGAAGTTCTAAGACTACATCTTTAGAAGCTATTTATTTAGCAATCCCAAATGCTGGAGGTGCTCTTGTACTTATGGCTAATTCTAGAGGGATGCAAGTAAAACTAAGTAACTATAGTTCTTTTTTTTATAATTCTAATATAAATGATGATATAGAATTTACTTTAAATAATGATATTATAACAAAAATTAGTCTAAAGAATACGATAAATATAAATAATAATTTAGTAAATGATAAAAATTTAATAAATCTAAATGGTGATCAACAATTTTTATATAATATTTTAGTAGTTAAAAATAATAATAGAGCACTTTATGAAAGTAATTTTGGAATAGACTCATCTAATAGAATATTTCCTATAGAAATAAAAAAGAATATAGAATGGAATAAATATATAGAAAAATATGGAAAAACTATTTGGATTTCAGCATTAACAAAGTATCAAAATGAAATGGCACAAGTTATCAAAGAAATGATAGAAAATAAGAAAAAAGAATATATTTTAAAAGCAATAGAATTTTTTGAGGAAGATATTGATGATATTGTTTCAGATGGGATAGAAGTTCTTTTAAGTAAAAAAGGAGTTGGAAAAATGTTACCTCTTTCTTCTTTTGGAGGAGGATTATCTTCAGTTTTAGATATAATAACTTGCCTTTTTTATGATGGAATAACATCAGTTTTTATTGATGAGGTAGAGATAGGACTACATTATACAAATTTTCCTAAATTTTGTGAAGTATTGATAGAAATTTCTAGTAATAAAAATATACAATTTTTTATTACAACTCATTCAGATGAATTTTTAAAAGATTTTTATAATATTTCAGCAAAAAAAGGAAATAAAGACATAACAACATATAGATTTCAAAAAATAGATAGTGATATAAAAACAGTTTATTATCCTTATGAGAGAGCAATTAACGCCTTAAAAGATGGGTGGGATATTAGATGAGTTTAAGTATATTATTTATTTGTGAAGGAAATGCAGAAGTTTATTTATTATATAAAATTTTAAAAGAAGAATTTAACTGTGAAATAGAAGAAAAAATTTTAAAAAATGATAGAAATTTGAATATGGAAGAAATTAAACAGTTTACTCTTTTGGGAAAAGTAAATAATAATAATATTTATATAGGAAATATTCGTGGAGTAAGTAAACTAAATAGTGCTTATGTGACAGAACTGATAGAAAATCGACAGTTTTATAAATTAGATAAAATTTTATTTATAATGGATGCTGATTATAGAGAAAATAATGAAAGTGGTTTTATTAGAATGAAGAAGTCTATAGTAGATATTATTAAAAAAATTCAAGAAACTAGAAATATTAAAACTGATTATTTTATTTCTCCAAATAATAGAGATGATGGAATGATAGAGAATTTATTGATAGAAGCTATAAAATGTAAAGAAATAAAAGAATATATAAAAAATGAAGTAGTTCCTAATATAAGAGAAATGGAAAGTTGTGAGATAACAGATTTTTCAGAAAGTAAAAGTATATTTATGATGATAGCTGCAACTCAAAATCCAATGAAAGGTAGTGTCAGTACTTTTATAACAGATTGTTATAAAAAAATAGATAAAGATAATGAATATTTTAAAGGAATAAAGAATTTTATTTCTAAAGCAATCCAAAATGATAGTCAAAATTAAAACTAGAATATATTTAATATATATGTTAAAATTTACTATAAATTTAAAAATTATAGGAGGTTTTTTGTGTCTGGACATAGTAAATGGAATAATATACAACATAGAAAAGGAGCTCAAGATAAAAAAAGAGCTAAATTATTCACAAAATTTGGAAGAGAATTAACAATAGCAGCTAAAGAAGGTGGAAGTGATCCAAACTTCAACCCAAGACTTAGACTTGCAATAGAAAAAGCAAAAGCTGGAAATATGCCTAAGGATATCTTAGAAAGAGCAATTAAGAAAGGTTCTGGAGAATTAGAGGGTGTAGACTTTACAGAAATGAGATATGAGGGTTATGGACCTGCTGGAACAGCCTTTATAGTTGAAGCAGTAACTGATAATAAAAATAGAACAGCTTCAGAAATGAGAATGACTTTCAGTCGTAAAGATGGAAATCTTGGAGCAGATGGAGCTGTATCTTGGATGTTCAAGAAAAAAGGAATAATAACTGTAAAAGCAGAAGGAATAGATACTGATGAATTTATGATGGCTGCATTGGAAGCAGGAGCAGAAGATGTTACAGAAGAAGAAGGATATTTTGAAGTGACTACTGAATATACAGAATTTCAAACTGTTCTTGAAAATTTAAAAAATGCAGGTTACCAATATGAAGAAGCAGAAATTAGTATGATACCTGAAAATACAGTTCAAATAACTGATTTAGAAACTGCTAAAAAAGTTATGGCACTTTATGATGCCTTAGAAGATTTAGACGATTCACAAAATGTTTACTCTAACTTTGATATCCCAGATGAAATACTAGAACAATTAGACTAGAAGACTGTTGCTAACATATCAAATAATGTTGATAAAAATAAGAGAGTTACATTCCAGATTTTAGGATAAAAATTAAATAGAATGAGCTGAGCAAATCTTGCTTGTTTGAATGAAACGAGTTTGCTGAATTTCTTAGAAACACTTAGCGATTTATTGCTTAGAGTTTCTTAGATGCGAATTCTTAATTTTTATCCGTTAAGAAATCTGACTAGTAACGAACTATTTTTATCTTATTAGATATTTGCAACAGTTTTTTATAAAATATTAGGAGTTATTATGATAGAGAGTTATAGAAATATATATTCTAAATTAGAAGATATTCCAGCTAAGTATATAACAGCCAAACAACTATCAAGTCTTAAATCCCTAGGTATTAACACAGTGTATGACTTAATTTATTATTTTCCAAGAGCTTATGATGATAGAACAAATATTAAAAAAATTGGAGAATTAAAATTTAATGAATATGTAGTTATTAAAGCAAATGTAATGTCAGTTATGAATCTTACAGTTAGAAGTGGTAAAAAAGTTGTTAAAGCTATGGTAAGTGATGGAACTGGGATAATGGAGATACTATGGTTTGGTATGCCTTATATTAAAAAATCTTTAAGAATAGGTGAGGAATATCTATTTATAGGGCAGACAAAGAAGTCTGCTATTTTTCAGTTGATAAATCCAGAATACAAGTTATTTTCTGGACAACAAAAAATATCTGAAACTGAAATTTTACCAATATATAGCTCTAATAAAAATATTACACAAAATAGTTTAAGAAAATTAATAGAAAAGTTTTTAGTGAATTTCTTAAACTATTTTGAAGAAAATATTCCTAAAGAATTAATAAAAGAATACAAGATAATGGAAAGAAAAAGTGCTATTAAAAATATACATTATCCTGTATCTGTGAAAGAAATAGAGGAAGCAAAGAGAAGATTTGCAATAGAAGAATTATTAATTTTAGAATTAGGAATACTTAAAAATAGATTTATAATTGAAAATTCAAACAGTAAAAATTACGAGGTTGAAGGTAAAAAAGAAAAAGTAAGGGAGTTTTTATCACAATTAACTTTTAATTTAACTAATGCTCAGAAGAAAGTTATAAAAGAAATTTATGATGAAATTTCAAATGGGAAAATTGTAAATAGACTGATTCAAGGTGATGTTGGAAGTGGGAAAACAGTTGTTGCTATGGTTATGCTTATATATATGGCAGAGAACGGCTATCAAGGAGCATTGATGGCACCAACTGAAATTTTGGCTAATCAGCATTATCTTGGAATAAAAGAAAGATTAGAAAAAATTGGATTAAAGGTGGAATTGTTGACTTCTAGTATTAAAGGAAAGAAAAAAAATGAAATATTAGAAGGTATAGCAAATGGAGAAGTAGATATAGTTATAGGAACACACTCTTTAATTGAAGATGATGTAATTTTCAAAAAGTTAGGGCTTATAGTTATAGATGAGCAACATAGATTTGGAGTTAATCAAAGAAATAAGTTAAGAGAAAAGGGCTTTTTAGGAAATCTTTTAGTTATGAGTGCCACACCTATTCCTCGTTCATTGGCTTTGAGCATCTATGGGGATTTAGATTTATCAATAATAGATGAATTGCCACCTGGAAGAACCCCTATTAAAACTAAGTGGATAGCCAATGATGAAGATTTAGAAAAGATGTATAATTTTATCTATAAAAAGGTAAATGATGGAAATCAAGCATATTTTGTTGCACCTTTAATTGAAACAAGTGATAAGATGGCATTAAAATCTGTGGATAAGGTTTCAGAGGAGATTGAAAGAAGATTTTCTAATAAGAAAATTGGCATAATTCATGGGAAGATGAAAGCCAAAGAAAAAGATGAAGTTATGCTTAAATTTAAAAACAAGGAATATGATATTTTAATAGCAACAACAGTCATTGAAGTCGGTATAGATATTCCTGCTTCAACAATTATGACTATCTATAATGCTGAAAGATTTGGACTGTCTGCACTACACCAATTAAGAGGTAGAGTTGGTAGAGGCTCAAAACAATCGTATTGTTTTTTAATTTCTAGTTCAACAACAGAAAATTCAAAACAGAGACTATCTATTATGGAAGAAACAGAAGATGGCTTTAGAATAGCAGAGGAAGATTTAAAACTTAGAAATTCAGGAGAAATTTTTGGTTTGAGACAGAGTGGTTTCAGTGATTTAAAATTTATAGATATTATTTATGATGTTAAAACTATAAAACTTGTAAGAGATGAATGTATAAAATATTTAAAAGAACACAAGGGAGAAATAGAAAATATCTATTTAAAATATGATATAGAACAAAAATTCTCTGATATACAAGCAGGAAATTAAAAAATAAAGACAAAGTTAGATAAATATGTTAAAATTATTAGGTAAATTTAATTTTAATTGGAGGGAAAAATGAGGTTTAGTAAAGCATATATAAAGACTTTAAAAGAAACACCAAAAGAAGCAGAAATTGCCAGCCATAAACTTATGTTAA